>CENW01027258.1_pt1 | contig 15430 bp, 14 predicted proteins | sample 530241 | NCBI WGS metagenome assembly CENW01 (sample SAMEA2619818, study PRJEB7988) | marine metagenome | isolation source: saline water (ENVO:00002010), including | reverse complement strand
TGTGCATCTAATCTAACAATTTCTTCATTTATGTCTTGTTTTTCCAAGTAGTAAATCAGCTCTTGTTCTAAACGATTTATATCAATTGAAACGCCCTCAAGCTGCATAATATTATTTTTTAATTTGTTTTTTACTCTATCTATTCTTTTTTTAGAAATAGGAGTTAAAATTTTATGTAGCTTTTTAATATTATTAATTGCACCTACAATGTCACTCTGTAGTTTAGCCCCTTCCTGTTCTCGAAAATTCTTAACAGATTCAATTGCTATTATTAAGCCTTGTCTAATTTCTTTCCAATTATCTTTGCTTGTTTCATCTTCTACCTTTTGTACAATATCAGGCATGTTTAAAATTGCTGGCAATATGTCTTTTTCTCTCTTTAATAATCTAGTCAACCATGTTTGATTTTTATTTCTTTCTTTATTAAAGTCAGAGGCTTGTTTATAATACAAATTTAACATCTCTGTATTTATTTTATAATTTGAAATATTTTGTTTTTTTTGTTGCCAAATAAAAACATCTATCTTTCCTCTTTTTAAATTTTTTGCAATTATCTGCCTTATCTCAGACTCTCTTTGTCTATAAATAGATGGTGTTTTTAGATTGACATCAATATGCTTAGAATTAAGGGTTTTAATTTCAATACAATATAATTCTGAATTAATAACAAACTCACTTCTACCATATCCTGTCATTGAATTAATCATTTTTTTTTTTACAAAGTTAGAAAAGTTAATTTATCTTTTTTGTAATGGAGAAATACTAACTAGATAAACGCCTATAAAGATTAATATTGCAGAAAAAAATTTCTCATAACTAAGAACGTCACTCTTCATTAAAACCGCAAAGATAGTCGCTAGAATAGGTTGTAAATAAATATATGTACTTACAGTGGATGCGCTGAGATATTTTAATGCCGTTGTATTACATAGATATGCTAAAACTGTTGTACAAAAAACAACAAAAACTATTTCAAAAAGGATAAAAGAGGGTATTTTTTTCCATATAACATTTGAAAGCTCATAATATCCAAATGGTGTTACAAATACTAATCCAAACATAAAAACAAAAAACATAATTGTAATTGGATGATATTTTTTCATTAATGGTCTTACTAAAACCAAATACAAAGCATAACTACTAGCATTAATTAAAACAAGTAAGTTCCCAAATCTTGTTCCTAAATTTATAGACATGTCTCCTGTTTGTAAAATTAAAATCAATGCCCCTATCATTGCTAAAAGAATACCAATTATTTTTTTAAAAGTTATAATCTCGCGAAGTATGAAATATGATAACACAACTACAATGATTGGATTTACAGTCATTATAATTGCCGCGTTTATTGGAGTTGATAAATTTAATCCATGAAAGAAAAAAAGTTGATTAATTGCAACACCAAACATGCTACAAACAGCTATCTTTAAAAGATCTTTGATTGCAACTTTTTCTTTTATAAAAAACGCATAGATTAACAAAAATATAATCGATGCTCCTAAAACCCTTAACAAAATAAAACCAGATGGACCTATATAGTCAGGCATTACATCTTTTGCAAAAGTATAATTTAGAGCATAAATTAAATTGGCTATAAAAAGACAAAAGTGTGCAAAATAATTTTTATGAAACACAAATATTTTTTTGTAAAAATAACGCATCTTTTAATACTTTTGCATCAAATAATTTAATTTATACGATATGAAATTTGGAACAAAAACAATTCATGCTGGATTTGCAGAAGATAAAACTGCAGGAGCAATAATGCCTCCAATATACCAAACCTCTACTTATATTCAAAAGTCTCCAGGAACTCATAAAGGTTATGAATATTCAAGAACAGGAAATCCTACAAGAACAGTCTTAGAAAAAAATGTTGCCTCTCTAGAAAACGGAAAGCATGGTTTTTGTTTTGGAAGTGGATTAGCGGCTATTGATGCAATAATAAAATTACTTTCTCCTGGTGATGAGGTAATTTCTACAAATGACTTGTATGGTGGATCGTATCGTATCTTTACAAAGATATTTGAAAAATATGGTATTATTTTTCATTTTGTTGACATGCAAAATTCAAATTGTGTTGAGAAATTAATCAACAAAAACACGAAAATGATTTGGGCAGAAACACCAACCAATCCAATGCTTAACATTGTTGATGTAGAAGAGCTATCTAAAATTTCAAAAAAAAATAGATTACTTTTAGTTGTAGACAATACATTTGCCACCCCATATCTCCAAACTCCAATAGATTTAGGGGCTGATATTGTAATGCATTCCTTAACAAAATATATGGCAGGACATTCAGATTTAATTATGGGGGTGGTAATATGTAATGATAATACTATTGCTGAAAAAATAGCTTTTATTCAAAATTCTTGTGGCGCAGTGCCTGGACCTATGGATTGCTTTCTTGCATTAAGAGGAATTAAAACTCTTCATATAAGAATGGAAAGACATTCTGAAAATGGTGAAGTAATAGCTAGATATTTAAAAAATCATCATAAAGTTGGACAAGTTTACTGGCCTGGATTTAAAAACCATAAAAATCATCATATTGCAAAAAAACAAATGAATGCTTTTGGAGGAATGGTTTCTTTTACACTAAAAAGTAATAAATTGAACGATGCAATTAATTTTGTTTCTAACACACATTATTTCAAACTAGCTGAAAGCTTAGGAGGAGTAGAGTCATTATGTGGACATCCTGCATCAATGACTCATTTAGCAATTCCAAAAGCAGAAAGAGAGAAGACAGGAGTTGTAGATTCTCTTATTAGACTAAGTGTAGGAATTGAAGATGTTGAAGATTTGATAAATGATTTAGAGACCGCTTTTTCAATTTAGAAAAAAAAAATTAAATTTAAGTATACGAAAATTAACTTTAATTTCTGTATTTCAATAAAAATGATAAAATAAGTGTTCAGATTGCTAATTTTAGCACAAAAAAACCAATAAGTGCCTCATTTTCAACCAATTAAAAACGGCCGTAATTTTTAACATTTAAATGTGTAAAAACTAAGTGAAAAATTTAGTTTTACTCTAATCTTACGCAAGATAAACAATTGAAAATCAGTTTATTAAAAAAAAAAATACCTGAATTTTTTTTATCAATATTAATTTATCGTACAAAAAAGATTTTTTTAATATGAGTAAACAACTCAATAGTTTATGTCATATGTTTGCGAACAGTATTAACCAAATTATTTTATATTATGGACAATGTATTTAAGTACTTCAACGGATTCTTTAAAGGATTAACAGGTTTAATTATGTCTCTGTTAGGACTAGGAATTGCTGTTGAAATCGCTTTTGGAGGAGGCCAACTTTTTGGAATAACTGTTATAGATAATGTTATGGCAGTAATTAATGGTCTTGGCGGTGCAGGATTTGTAGGTTTACTTGCAACTTGTGTATTATGGAATTTACTAACTGCTAAGTAAAATCCAAACTAGATGTATTTATAATAAAATAGCCCTACAAAAAATGTAGGGCTATTTTATATTCTAGAATTATCATATAAGAATTAGAAAAATGAAAAATTTTTTATCTAACTTAATAACTTTAATTCAAAATACAACAAAATTATCTCTTAGCTTTTTGTGCCTTGGAGTAGTTGTTCAAATCCTAATCGATGATAAAATACTAGGTTGGGACCCTGTTGGAAACATACAAGCTGCCGGAAGTGCATTTGTAGGTGTGATTGCATTAATCGTTCTTTACTTGCTATTCAGTAAAAAAAACAATAATTAGTTACATACAACTATAATAGTTAGTGAGCTTGCAACCAATTTTCTCCTTCACCCATATCAACAACTAGTGGAACTTCTAATTTTGTTGCATTTTCCATACATCTTTTAACTATTTCCCTTAAGATTTCTGTTTCTTCACTATACATGTCAAAAATTAGTTCATCATGAACTTGTAATAACATTTTTGACTTCATTCTATTTAATTGCAATTCAGCTTGAATACTTATCATTGCTTTTTTAATTATATCTGCTGCTAAACCTTGTATAGGTGCATTTATTGCATTTCTTTCTGAAACAGACCTGATGACTGCATTTTTTGAATTAATATTTGGCAAATATCTTCTTCTACCCATTAATGTTTCAACATATTGATCTTTTCTTGCTTTTTCGATTGATTCATCAATGTAACTTTTAACTTTAGAAAACTCTTCAAAGTATTGATCTATAATTTGTTTAGCTTCTTTTCTTGAAATACCAATATTTTGAGATAATCCAAAGGCTGAAATACCATATATTATGCCAAAATTCACAGCTTTAGCTTTTGAACGCATTGTCTTATCAACACATGCTAGATCAACCCTCCATACTTTTGATGCAGTTGCTGAATGTATATCAATTCCATTTTTAAAAGCATTTATCATTGCTAGATCTTTACTAAGTGAGGCCATAATCCGCAATTCTATTTGAGAGTAATCCGCAGACAAAATGGTATAGTCAGAATTTCTGGCTACAAAAGAAGCTCGCACTTTCATTCCTTTTGTTGTACGAATAGGTATATTTTGAATATTTGGTTTTGTTGAAGAAAGCCTACCTGTTGCAACTACTGTTTGATTAAAAGTTGTATGGATTTTTTTAGTTTCTGAACTAACCAATTGTGGCAAGGCCACAACGTATGTTGATAATAATTTTGTTATTGACCTATAGTCTAATATTTCATCAATGATTGGGTGTTTTGACTTGAGCTTAAGCAATATTTCTTCTGATGTTGAAAATTGTCCTGATTTAGTTTTTTTTGGTTTTTTTGATAATTGTAATTGGTTAAATAAAATATCTCCAAGTTGTTTAGGAGAAGATATGTTAAATTTAACAGTTGCTAAATTGTATATTCTTTTTTCTATTTCATCAATCTCATTTTCAAGTTCTAAACGATATTTATTTAAATTCTTCACATCCAATTTTATCCCTTCTGACTCCATCTCTGACAACACCTTTACAAGCGGCATTTCAATATCATAAAATAATCTACCAAGATTTGTCTTATTTAACTCTTTTTCTAAAATACTTGAAAGATCTAAAATTATTTTTGCTCTTTGAATAGCATAACTTGCAACTATATTTATTGATTGATCAGTTAGCTTTTCTTTATGAAAAACATCATTCTCGTTTTGAAAATTGATATTTAAATAGTTTTCTGCTAACACCTCTAAATCATGTCTTTTTTCAGGATATAATAAATAATGTGCTATTTGTGTATCAAACAAATCTCCACAAATATTGATGTTGATTTTGGAAAAATATTTTAATATCCTCTTAATATCATATCCAAATTTTACTATTTCGTTGCTTTCAAAAACTTCCTTAAGCATTTTAAGATTATCCAATATATTTAAAATGAAATAATTTTTTTTATTTACTGTAATAGCAAAACCATAAAGTTTATCATTCTGTTTTATATTTTTATAATGAGGCAAGTAAATTGAATATTGTTTAGCTTCAAAAATTTCATTAATGCACTTTAAAATGTTATTTTTTTCTTTAACTATTGTATAATTATCCTCTTTTAAAATATTAATTTCTTTCTTTTCACTAAATAAGCTCATTTGAAAATCTGTTTCTTTTAATAACTCTTCTTTATTCAAGTTATTAATTTTCATGGCCTCATTTTTTTTGATAATTTTATTTAAAATTGTTCTAAATTCTAACTCTTTAAATAATTTAGTAACCTTATCGACATCCATTTCTTTAATCTTCATATCTTCTGTTTTAAATGACAATGGAACATCTGTAATTATTGTAACTAATTTTTTCGAAAGCAGTCCAATTTCTTTTGACTCTTCTATCTTAACTTTAATTTTTCCCTTTACTTTATCTAGATTTTCGTATAAGCCTTCAACAGAACCAAAATCATTTATAAACTTTTGCGCTGTTTTTTCTCCAACTCCTTTTATCCCAGGAATATTATCTGCCGCATCACCAGTCATAGCTAAAAAATCAATTACCTGCTCTATTTTTTCTATTTTAAATTTATCTAAAACTTCTCTTTTTCCTAAAATAGATGCTCTTTGCCATTTAGATGCTGGCTTATAGATAAAAATATTTTCAGAAACTAATTGAGCAAAATCTTTATCTGGGGTCATCATGAATACTTGAAAACCTTCTTTTTCTGCTTTCTTAGCTATTGTACCAATAACATCATCTGCTTCAAAGCCATTTTTAAATATTTTGGGCACATTAAACGCCTCTAGTAATCTGTCTATATAAGGAAGGGCTTCTCTTATTCCCTCTGGCATAGCCTCTCTTTGCGCCTTATATTCTGGGTAAATAATATGTCTCTCTGTAGCTTCTTTTGTATCAAAAACAACAGCTAAATGAGTCGGATTTTCTTTCTTAATAATTTCTAATAAGGAATTAGTAAATCCAAAAACTGCAGAAGTATTTAGTCCATTAGAACTAATCCTTGGATTATTAATAAATGCAAAATATGCTCTGTAAATAAGTGCATAGGCATCTAAAAGAAATAATTTTTTATTTTTCATATTTTAGTAAAGGTAATACTTTAAGTCATTTAATAACAAAATAGTTATTTTAATTTTATTAAATACATGAAACGAAAAAAAACAAAAAATCTTTTCAAAATATTATTTGTTCCAATGATGTTTTTGCTAATTATGTGGACAACCCATCTTTTTCAATTTGTTTTTAACATTTCATTTATAAAGCTTGGTGTTTTACCAAAAACTTATATTGGTTTAAAAGGTATTTTTTTATCTCCTTTTATTCATAAAGACTGGTCACATTTAATAAATAATAGTTATCCAATACTTGTTTTAGGAACACTTTTATTTTATTCTTATAAAAAAATTGCTTACCGAATTTTCTTTTTACTATTTATTTTTTCTGGTGTTTTGTTGTGGATGATTGGGCGCCAATCGTTTCATATTGGAGCAAGTGGCATAATATATTCTCTTGCATCATTTCTTTTTTTTAGCGGTATAATTAGAAAAAACCCACCTCTCACTGCAATTTCTCTAGTAGTATTATTTTTGTATGGGTCAATGATATGGGGATTATTTCCAATAAATAAATTTAGTTCTTGGGAAGGTCATCTATCTGGTTTTATCACTGGACTTGTTATCTCTATTCTATTTAGGGAAGATGGCCCTAAAAGAAAAAAATACCAGTGGGAAATAGATGAAGAAAATGAATTATTATCAAACGATGTTTAAAGCGTCAATCTTTATTTTTTATAACTCCAAAATTTGATATAAACCATACTCTCTCATGAAAATAATATAAAAACATTTTTGTTATAATTTCTATAGAAAACATAGATAATGCTACTGTGGATGCTCCTTCTGTAGTTGAAAACATAAAATAGAAAACTATAAAAACTAGAAGTATAGTATCTAAAGCCCCTATAAGCCTCCAGCTTATTGTTTTAATAATATGTCTAATCTGTTGTTCTTGTTTTGCCCAAGAAATATTATACCATACTCTTTCATGAAAATAATATAAACCTGTTTTTGAAATCAATTCTAATGTTGCTATGTATGTTGCTGCATATGTCGCTTTATCAGCTACTTCTTTAGAAAATTTTACAGTAAAAAAACTGACCTCACCAATGTAAGTTAATAGAAACCAGCTGATTAACCAAGTATCAAGTGTGCCGATTAATCTCCAAGTTATTGCTTTGGCAACATGTCTTTTTCTTTGAACATGAGGCTTTTTATTCATACAGCAAAAATAAAAATCTTTTTTTTGTTAATTCTTAATTTTTCATTTTTTAAGAATCTTGTATTTTAGCATTCTCTATGAAAAACATTAGAAATTTTTGTATTATCGCTCATATTGATCATGGTAAATCAACTTTAGCTGACAGGTTATTAGAATTTACTGGAGCAATTAGCGAACGAGAATTAGAAGATCAAGTTCTAGATGATATGGAATTGGAAAAAGAACGTGGTATTACTATAAAAAGTCATGCGATTCAAATGCAATATAAATATTATGAAACAGATTATATTTTAAACTTAATTGATACCCCTGGACATGTTGATTTTTCCTATGAAGTTTCTCGATCTATTGCTGCGTGTGAAGGGGCTTTATTAATTGTTGATGCTGCTCAGGGTATTCAGGCTCAAACAATTTCTAATTTATACCTTGCTTTAGAACATGAATTAGAAATTATTCCTGTCATAAATAAAATTGATTTACCTTCAGCTGAACCAGAAATTGTAAAAGATCAAATTGTTAACTTAATTGACTGTAAAATAGATGATATAATTTGTGCAAGTGGAAAAACTGGAGAAGGAATAAAAGAAATTTTAACATCAATTATTGATAATGTTCCTGCCCCCACTGGTAATGTTGAAGCACCATTACAAGCTATGATTTTTGATTCTGTATACAATCCTTTTCGTGGTATCGAAGCTTACTTTAAAGTTGTAAATGGCAAAATAAAAAAAGGGGAAGAAGTGAAGTTTATGGCAACTCAAATGAAATATAACGCTGATGAAATAGGGGTTTTACGATTAAAAAAACATGCAAAAAATGAGCTTGTTGCTGGAGAAGTTGGTTATATTATCTCAGGAATAAAAGATGCTAAAGAAGTTAAGGTTGGTGATACAATTACTTCATCAAATAATGGAGCAAGTAACGCTGTACAGGGTTTTGAAGAAGTCAAACCAATGGTGTTTGCAGGAATTTATCCTGTTGATACAGATGACTTTGAGGAGCTTAGAAATTCGATGGAAAAACTTCAATTAAATGATGCTTCTTTAACATACGAAACTGAATCTTCTGCAGCTCTTGGTTTTGGCTTTAGATGTGGTTTTTTAGGAATGCTACATATGGAGATTATACAAGAACGCTTAGAAAGAGAATTTAATATGACCGTTATTACAACTGTTCCTAATGTTTCATATTATGCTATCGCTAAATCAGGAAAAAAGTTAATTATTCATAACCCCTCTGATTACCCTGATCCTAGCACCCTTGAAAGTGTTGAAGAACCATATATTAGAGCTCAAATTATTACAAAATCTGACTTTATTGGACCTATAATGAATCTATGCATTTCTAAAAGAGGAGAAATGAAAAATCAATTTTATTTAACTACTGACCGAGTAGAGCTGATTTTTGAAATTCCTTTAGGTGAAATTGTATTTGATTTTTATGATAAATTAAAATCAGTATCAAAAGGATACGCATCTTTTGATTATACCCCTATTAAATATCGACCTGCAACTCTAGCAAAACTGGACATACTATTAAACGGAGATATTGTTGACTCATTATCTGCACTTGTTCATAAAACTAATTCTTATACACTAGGAAAAAAACTGTGTTCTAAGTTAAAAGAGTTAATCCCTAGACAGCAATTTGATATTGCTATTCAGTCGGCAATTGGGTCAAAAATTATTTCTAGAGAAACAGTTAAGGCTTTAAGAAAAGACGTTACTGCAAAATGTTATGGGGGAGATATTACAAGAAAAAGAAAACTTCTTGAAAAACAAAAAAAGGGTAAGAAAAGAATGAAGCAGGTTGGAAATGTTGAAATTCCACAAACTGCATTTTTATCTGTTTTAAAACTTAATGACTAATATGGGAAGAGCATTTGAATTTAGAAAAACAAGAAAATTAAAGAGATGGTCTCAAATGTCAAAAGCATTTACTCGAATTGGAAAAGATATTGTTATTGCTGTAAAAGAAGGAGGTGCAGATCCGCAAACTAATTCCAAATTAAGACAAGTAATGCAAAATGCTAAGACAGCTAATATGCCAAAAGAAAATGTTTTAAGAGCTATAAAAAAGGCCAGTGATAAGGACACTAAAAACTATGAAGAAATAACATTAGAAGGTTATGCTCCACATGGAATTGCTATTTTTATAGACTGTGCAACAGATAATAATAATCGTACTGTTGCAGATGTAAGATCATATTTTAATAAATGTAATGGTAGTTTAGGAAAAAATGGTTCATTAGAATTTATTTTTGAAAGAAAAGGTGTTTTTATATTAAATTCTCAAAAGCTAGAAATTTCTCTTGATGATTTGGAAATGGATCTTATTGACTATGGTCTTGAAGATTTACATGTTGACCAAAATGAAGTTTTTATTTACAGCGCTTTTTCTGATTTTAATATTATTTCATCTAGATTAGAAACACTAAATGTTGAAATATTAAAAACTGAAATACGAAGGATTCCAAAAGCCACTAAAACAATATCTTTAGATCAAGCTAAAGACGTCTTTAAATTATTAGATTTGTTGGAAGAAAACGATGATGTTCAACAAGTTGCTCATGATATTACAATGACAAAAGAAATATTAACTATATAATAAATTATCAATGAACATACTTATACTTGGCTCTGGAGGAAGAGAGCATGCAATAGGATGGAAAATATCAAATAGTAGTTCTTGTAACAAAATTTTCTTTGCTCCTGGAAATGCAGGAACAAAAAATATTGGCTCGAATATTAAACTTAACATACTTGATTTCAACTCAATCAAAAAATTTGTTTTAAAAGAACAAATAACTTTAGTTGTTGTTGGTCCAGAAGACCCACTAGTTAATGGCATTTCAGATTTTTTTAGTTCTGATCCTGAGTTGGAAAATGTTCTTTTAATTGGCCCTTCTAAAAAAGGAGCAAAACTAGAAGGGAGTAAAGATTATGCTAAAGAATTTATGTCCCGATATAATATACCTACAGCTCAATACAAAACATTTGACAAGCTTTCTTTGAAATCTGGATATAAGTTTTTAGAATCTTTGACGCCTCCATATGTATTAAAAGCCGATGGCTTAGCTGCAGGAAAAGGTGTCGTAATTTGTGAAAATTTAAATGATGCTAAAAAAGAATTATTTGAAATGCTCACAAATGCGAAGTTTGGAGAGGCTTCAAAAAAAGTAGTAATTGAAGAATTTTTAGACGGAACTGAGTTATCTGTATTTATAATTACTGATGGAAAGTCTTATAAAATTTTACCTTCTGCTAAAGACTATAAACAAATAGGAGAGGGTAATACAGGATTAAATACAGGGGGTATGGGGGCTATCTCCCCTGTTAATTTTGCAGATAGATTTTATATGGAAAAAGTGGAAAGAGAAATAATTAAACCAACAATGCTTGGTCTTAAATCAGAAAACATAGAATATAAAGGTTTTTTGTTTTTCGGACTAATTAATGTAAACGGAGAACCAAAAGTCATCGAATATAATGTTCGTATGGGGGACCCGGAAACAGAAGTTGTTATTCCAAGAATTCAATCAGATTTTCTAAATTTACTTAATAGTATAGGTAATGACACTTTCAGTGAAGTAGACCTAGTTATTTCTGAAAATATTGCAACAACAATTATGCTTGTTTCAGGAGGATATCCAAAAAAATATAAAAAAGGGGAGTTAATTTCTGGCTTAGATCTAACAGAAGACTGTATTATTTTCCATGCGGGAACAAAAGTAAATGAGCATGGTCAGATTATTACCAATGGTGGAAGAGTGCTTAGTGTGACTACATACGGTAAGGACAAAGAAAATGCACTAAAAAAAGCATACAACAATATTGAGAAAATCAATTACAAAAACATGTATTTCCGAAAAGATATTGGGTTTGATTTATAAAGGAGCATGCTCTTCATTATTTCTTTTATGCCTAAACATTATGATGGTCCAAACAACTAAAAAAATAAATATAATACCAATGTATATATAATTCATTTTGTTACCAATAAAATCAATAATGTTAAAGGACAATCCAAAAATATCTCCTAATGTAGTCCAAAATTTAGTCATCATTTTTAATTTGTTTTTTGCTTCAAATTTAAACTTTTTTTAAAAACTATGATTCTCCAACATTTAATAAATCCAAAGCCAAAAATAATTGTTTTTTTTACAGTATTGTGCTTTTTATTTTTTTGCTTACCAATAGGTGAATCTCTTATAAATAACAGTGACTTACAAAATCTGACAAAAAATTTATTAACTTTAATCACATGTGGTAGTATTATTTATTTTAATGCTTTGGGACTTAATAATTTAATCTATGAAAAAAATATTATAAAAAAAGACAGTATTGTTTTAGCTTGTTGCTATGTTCTTTTAAGCGCCCCATACGATAATTCTCTAGCAAATTTAATTATCAATTTTTCTCTCCTTTTCTTTGTTAATTATTTGTTTTCAAGTTATCAAAAAGATTTTCCATTATCTAATTTTTTTAACGCAACATTTATTATCTCTTGCATATCATTATTTCATTCAAACATTTTAATTTTATTAATATTAATTTTGATTTGCGGGGTTAATTTTGAAAATCTTAAATCCCGATCTGTTTTTATTTCATTTTTAGGTTTTATTATTCCTTATCTGTTTTATTATGTTTGGTGTTTTATGACAGACTCAGTGTTTAAAGGACCTACATTTAATGCATTTAATCCACCTTCATCAAATAGTCTAAATAATATTTCTTTAGCAACTTTGTTTTGGATTATAACTGTTTGTGCTATTTCTTTAATTTCTTTGCTAGAAGTTTTTAAATGGCTATACAAAAAGAGTATCCGATCTAGAAAATCATTAATTATTATTGTTTTTTATTTTTTATTTAGTTGTATACTTTTTCTTTTAGGTGATAAGCATGATTATTATTTTTTAATAACGCCTCTTAGTATAATTTTTAGCAACTACTTTATTCATTCAAAATTCAGAAAAACAGCAAATGTTTTGTTTTATTTATTTCTTTTATCTTCTATAATTTGTAAGTACTATATTATATAATTATGTAAATTTGTATCACAATATGAAAAGATGAAATTTGGTGTAGTAATATTTCCTGGTTCTAACTGTGACATGGATATTTTTTATGTACTAAAAAATATATTGAAACAAAATGTTGTTAAATTGTGGCATAAAGAAACCGATTTGCAAGGTGTTGACTTTATTGTAATACCCGGAGGATTTTCTTATGGAGATTACTTGCGTTCTGGAGCTATTGCAAAGTTTTCCCCTATTATGAATCAAATCATTGGATTTGCAAATTCAGGAGGGTACGTCTTAGGGATTTGTAATGGCTTTCAAATTTTAACTGAATCACAACTTTTACCGGGTGCACTACTTCATAACACATCACATAAATTTATCTGTAAAAATATTTACCTAAAGGTTTCCAGTTCAAATACATTAATAACGAATTTATATTCAACCGACCCTATTAAAATTCCAATTGCTCATGGTGAAGGAAGGTATTATGCTAACCAAAAAACAATTAATGAGTTAGTTGAAAATGATCAAATTTTATTTAACTATTGCGATCAGAAAGGATATATTACAGAAGAGTCAAACCCTAATGGATCAATATTAAATATAGCTGGTATATGCAACATTGAAAGAAATGTTTTTGGCATGATGCCACATCCAGAAAGAGCATCTGATGCGGAATTAAATAATCAAGATGGAAAGATACTATTTAATAGTATTATAACTAATTTTATTTAATTAAATACGTTATACAAGTGTCTCATTATACACAAATTTTAATTAAAATTCTTTAAATAATTTCTTTTTTTTTTTAACAATTAAAGTTGATAAATATTTTAGTTTTTTTTAACTCAAAATTGGACATTTAAATTATAAATTAAATATTTGTGCTGTTGTTTTCAATCGATTTTCTAATATTATTAACGAAGTCGTTTTTTAACACTTTTTATTATTAGGAAAACCCAACTTTGTTAATTAAAACTGTTTTTTGTTAGCATTTGATTGTTGAAAAAGATTTAAGCGGTATTGCCTGATAGTCTTGTTTAGTTGTAAATTAGTTTTTTTAATTATACTTTAAATTTTTAAATATGCAGATTCAAGAAATTTTTAAAAGAAACCATACCAAAAGACCTTTTCAAATTGAAAAGATTTCAGAGGCTATTCTCAAAGCTATGATATCTGTCAAAAATGGAAATCCAAATGATGCTAAAATTATTGCTCAACAAGTTTACAATGATTTATTAAAGAGAAAAAGAGATATTCCTAATTACGTGCCAAATGTAGAGGAAATTCAAGATTTAGTTGAACAGAACTTAATGACAAGCAAGTTTTTAAATGTTGCTAAAGCGTATATCCTATATAGAAACATACAAGCGAAAAAAAGACAAAGAAATATATTCGAACGAAAAATGTCCCTAAAACCCTTTGAATACCCAGAGCTTTATGAATATGTTCCCGCAATTAGACATTCCTACTGGATTCATACAGAGTTTAATTTTACAAGTGACATACAAGACTTTAAAACTCACCTTTCAGACATAGAAAGAAGTGCAATTAAAAACGCCATGCTAGCTATTTCGCAAATCGAAGTAGCAGTAAAAAGTTTTTGGGGTGATATTTACCACAAAATACCTAAACCAGAAGTTGGTGCTGTTGGCTCTACTTTTGCTGAAAGCGAAGTTCGGCATACAGACGCATATTCTCATCTTTTAGAAATTTTAGGATTAAATAGTGAATTTGAAAACTTGAAAAAAAATCCTGTCATAATGAAACGAGTTAGATATCTTGATGCTGCTCTAAATAATTCAAAAAGTGAAAACGACAGAGAATATTCAGAATCTATCCTTTTATTTTCATTATTCATTGAACACGTATCATTGTTTTCGCAGTTCTTAATAATTATGGCTTTTAACAAACACAAAAACATGTTAAAAGGTATTTCTAATGTCGTAGAAGCAACCTCCAAAGAGGAACAAATTCATGGAGACTTTGGTATAGATCTAATCAAAATAATTAGAAACGAAAATCCAGAATGGTTCGATATTAAATATGATTTTAAAATACAAAACATGTGTAAATCTGCATATGAAGCAGAAAGCGCGATTATTGACTGGATTTTTGAAAAAGGAGAGTTAGATTTTCTTCCAAAGAATCAAATTAAAGAATTTATAAAAGATCGCTTTAACAGATCACTTGAAAGTATTGGTGTCAAAAAAATCTTTGAAACAGAACAGGAACTACTTAATGAAACAGAATGGTTTAATGATGAAATTATAGGAACAAAACACGTCGACTTTTTTGTTAAAAGATCAATTAATTACAGTAAAAAAACACAAAGTATAACTGCTGAAGATTTATTTTAAGATATGCACAAAACAGAAGAAAACACAAACGCAAAAACAAGAAGAGAAAAAAAATCTTCAAACTATGATTATTTATTAAACGCAAGAAAAAATGCAACTGATAGTTCAAAAACAAAAGAAACTGGATTTGAATGGTTAACAGAGCATAGTAGGAATTTTCTAGCTGCAGGCTATGTTCCTCAAGGAATAACTCCTGAAACTAGAATAAGAGAAATCTCCGATAGAGCGGAAAAAATTTTAGGAATCAAAGGTTTTAGCGATAAGTTTTTTAACTACATGAAGCAAGGATTTTTTTCATTGTCATCTCCTGTTTGGTCTAATTTTGGAAAAAAAAGAGGTTTGCCAAT
>CENW01023291.1_pt1 | contig 15448 bp, 13 predicted proteins | sample 530241 | NCBI WGS metagenome assembly CENW01 (sample SAMEA2619818, study PRJEB7988) | marine metagenome | isolation source: saline water (ENVO:00002010), including | reverse complement strand
TCATTTCTGACCTTTAGTGCAAAATCATCTCTATCTTCATAAGAAAGATCATTCGTTACCAACGGTTTTCCAAATTTTATTTTCAAGGAGTTTGATTTTTTATTTATGAATCTATCTTTGAGATAAGATCTAGCACCAATGATGCCAACGGGGACAACAGGAACATTGAGGTTGATTGCCATTAACAAACCTCCTTTTTTAAATGGCATAATTCTTCCATCTTTTGAACGTGTACCCTCTGGAAAGATAATTACAGACCGAGGATTATCTTTCATTGATTTTTTTGCAAAATTCATTAGACTCATCGATCTTTGATGATTTTTTCTGTCAACAAAAAAATGTCCACCAGCTTGCATCGCCCACCCAAGAAAAGGGATTTTCTTAAGCTCTACCTTAGCTATTGAAACCATATGTAGTGGAACAGCAGCAAAAACCAGTGGAATGTCAAGCGCAGATTCATGATTAGCAGCAAAGAAATAATTGGACGACGTATCTATTTTTTCAAAACCTATTGAGATGAATTTAATTCCGCTGAAAAATAGAATGTTTTTTGACCAAGTTCTTACTATCCATCCAACAAATTTTCCCTGACGTTCAAACAGTGATCCTAAAACACCTAGGCTGCCAAAAATTATGGTCCAAAATATAACATTTAGAAGGACCCAGAAATTAAAAATATAATATTTAATCAATGATTTTTAGTTTGATGTAATCTTGAAGCACATCGGGAACTTGGACTGATCCATCTTTATTTTGGTAGGTTTCAAGCAAAGCAACCATTAATCGGGGCGTGGCTAAACCACTTCCATTTAAAGTATGTACAAATTCAACTTTTTCATCGGACGATTTTCTATATCGTATGTTCCCACGGCGTGCCTGAAAATCCTCAAAATTACTACATGAGGACACCTCAAGCCATTTTTCTTCAGCTGGAGACCAAACCTCCAAGTCAAAACATTTTGCTGCAGAGAAACTAAGATCTCCTGAACAGAGCTCGACTTTTCTGTATTTGAGCTTCAACGAGCGAAGAATTTCTTCAGCATGAGATGTAAGTTCTTCAAGTACTTTGTATGATTCATTCGGGTTTACAAATTGGACTAATTCAACTTTATTAAATTGATGAACTCTTAGTAATCCTCTGGTTTCTTTTCCATAAGAACCTGCTTCTCTTCTAAAACAGGCTGAGAAAGCAGCATATTTTTTTGGCAGTTGATTTTCACTTAAGATTTGATCTCTGTGATAGCTTGTAATAGGAACTTCAGCCGTTGGAATTAGCCATAAATTATCAATTTCAGAGTGATACATATCTTCTGAAAATTTTGGGAGATTTCCAGTAGTTAAAGCAGATGTAGAATTTACTAAAAAAGGGGGAAATATTTCTGTATATCCATTATTGTTTGTTTGAAAATCAAGCATGAAGTTGATTAAACCTCTTTCAAGAAGAGCTCCTTTACTTTTATAAAGTGGAAATCCAGATCCTGATATTTTTGAAGCCTGATCAAAATCAAAAAGGCCAAGTTGATTGCCAATTTCGACATGAGACTTGATATCAAAATTAAAACTAATATCTTCACCCCAAATCGAAACAACTTTATTTTCTTTTTCATCGTTTCCTTTTGGCACCGAATTATGGGGTGGGTTTGGAACATTTAGAAGAATATCCTCAAGTTTTTCTTTTGATATTCCAATTTTATTTTCAATTTTTTTAATACTCTCGCCAACTTCACGCATGGATTTGATCATACCTTGCGCGTCACCACCTTTTTTCTTGATTAGTGCTATTTGATCAGATACTTTATTTCTTTCAGCTCTTAACTCATTTGCAGTGGACAAACTTTTTCTAATATAACTATCTAGCTCCACTGCTTCATCTAAATTTTCATTATATCCTTTTGATGACAATGCAATAGTTAATTGGTCTAGGTTGTTTCTTATAAGATCAATGGAAATCATTTTTTAATTATTCAATTATGAAGAAATTCTCTATCAATATTTTTTAGTTTCGGAAGTTTTTGATCTTTTTCAGAAATAACTATTTCGCTTTTTGGAAGGCTCAAATCTAAATCTTCATCATCCCAATGTATCCCAAATTCATCAGCTGGGTCATAATAAGCTGTGCATTTGTATTGAAAAATTGCGTATTCAGAGAGCACACAAAACCCATGGGCAAAGCCTGGCGGTATATACAACATAGTATGATTTATATCATCAATTTCCATGGAAAAGCTTTTGCCAAAATTTGGAGAATGTTTTCTTACATCAACAGCTATATCCAAAACCTTACCTTTTACAACGCTTACTAATTTCCCCTGGGGATTTTTTAACTGGTAGTGAAGACCGCGAAAAGTTCCTTTTTTTGATAAGGATTGATTTTCTTGAACAAAATGTATTGAGGATATCTTTGAATTAAAATCATTTTGCTTGAATGATTCAAAAAAATACCCTCGTTTATCTTCAAATTTTTTGGGCTCAATTATGAAAATATCCGCTATTTCAGCCTGGTAAACATTCACTATATGTTTCTACCTATGTTTTCATATTTAAATTGCAACGACTTAAGTTTTTCAATGCTGTAAATATTTTTTGGATCAAAAATTCGGGGATTTTTAAGTAGGGATTTTAGCTCTTTAAGGTCAATGCCTCTAAACTCATTCCACTCAGTCATCACAGCACAGATTTCTGCACCAGCAACACATTCTCTCCAACTAGAAAAATAATCTATATTTGGGAAAAGGATTTTAAAATTTTCAGCTGCAGCAGGATCGTAAGCATTCACTGATGCCCCTAATTTTGTTAACTCAGAAACAACAAATAAGGAAGGAGATTCTCGAATATCATCAGTATTAGGCTTAAAAGACAAGCCTAAAATTGCAATCTTAGAACCTTTAATATCATTTTCAGCTAATTTAAGGATTTTTTTAACAGCAAGACTTTTTTGATTTACATTTGTTTTTATAGTAGCCTTTACAGTATTTAATTCCACTTTATTGTCTTTACTCAAATTATAGAGCGCCTGTAAATCTTTTGGGAAACAAGAACCTCCAAAGCCTGGTCCAGGATGAAGAAATTTCGAGCTAATTCTTCCATCTTTTCCCATGCCTTTAGCTACTTGATGTATATCAGCACCCACAGCTTCGCACAGATTTGCTATTTCGTTTATATAACTTATTTTCAGAGCTAGAAATGAATTAGAGGCGTATTTAATCATTTCAGCGGTTTCAACTCCTGTTTCAACAATTGGTGTTTCGTTTAAGTATAATGGTCTATACACTTCTCTCATTTCTTTGAATGCTTTGCTTGAAGACGATCCTAGAACGATGCGATCTGGAAATAAAAAGTCATTAACTGCAACTCCTTCCCTTAAAAACTCAGGATTAGATACATAGTCGAATTCAATATTTGAATTTTTAGACTTTATAATCTTTTTTATATACTCACCTGTTCCAACAGGAACGGTGCTTTTTGTGCATATGATTTTGTATTCATTTAGATTTTGAGCAATAGAAGTAGCAACTTTTTCAACAGCGCTTAAATCTGCTTTTCCATTTGAACCAGTAGGTGTACCAACTGCAATAAAAATAATTTTTGAGTTTTTAATCTCTTTTTCAATTTCGGATGAGAAAAACAACCTGCCATCATTACAATTTTTATTAATTAATGACTTGAGATTTGGCTCATAGATAGGAATTTCACCAGAATTAAGTTTATTTATTTTATTTACATCAATATCTATACATGTTACTTTATTACCAAATTCAGCTAATCCAGCTCCAGAGACTAAACCAACATAACCTGTACCTATTATCGCAATTTCTTTCATATTTGTATTAAAAAAACCCTTTTTGTCTTCTTGAAAACCATTCTGTGCATAGTAATATAACTATTAAAACAAGAATGAAAATATTTTCCTTAAATTTAATAATATTCGCTTTTACTTCTCGCTTTTCTTTTTTCTTAAGATATTCAAAAATTTTATCTCTGTCCTCCCATTTCATATAAGATCCTTGAGAAACTATTGATATTTCTTTTAGCAAAGCTTCATTAAGATAAACTTGGTTCAACTCTACTTGGCTCTCTAAGACAGTAAATTCATCTGTTTGGATGGGTATTGTGCTTGTGTTGGAATATATTTCAAATTGATAAATTCCTGATTTAGGAGCTCTAAAGTTTACTTCCCATTTTTTAGAATCAATATTGTAGTCGATTTCTTTGGATAAAGCAACTTCATCATTTTTCGTTACCTTAAGATAGAAATTAGTTGAATCATTTTTTTTGGTAATATCCGAGCCAGAAAGATATGCAATTTCTCCTTGCTGATAATAGTCTCTATTCATTTGGAAAAAGTTTTCAGTTGTTACGCCTGATTTTATCAGCCATTCAATAGATTCAGAAAATAATTTGCTAAAAGGATCGACAGTGCCTTTATTGTAGTATAATTTGTTTATGTTTGATGACGCGATAGTTACAGATCTAAATTTATTGTTGCCTCTAATAAGTAAAGGCCATCCTGATTCAAAAATAGCAATTGTTTTGGACTTATCTTCAAGCCCCCCTAAGTATAATGTTTGTTTCATTGGGGGTAGGTCTTTGAAAAAATAGCTCTGATCTTCAAAATCCCAAAATTGATCATCCTCAAACTCTTCAAACTTCTCAACTGAACCTAAACCCAAAAGTTTCTCCAACCCACTTATTGATTTATTAGTTTGATTTGGTCCCGCAATTAACATTAGGGCTGATTGCTGTGCAATCCCCTTTTTAGCTAAAACCCTTATAAAATTTGTTGGAAGCGGATTAATTGGGTAGTTGTCAAAAATGATCAAATCATAAGATGTTTGCCAAAACGACTTAATGTTTTTGCTAAAATCTGATTCTGAAATTTTAACATAATGATCAACAACTATTCTTTTATTTTTGCTTAAAGATTTTTTTATTATACTAGTATTTTTGTTTGGACTGCCTGTAATTAATCCTACTCTGTATTTATCTTTTAATATTAATATATTAAAATTTTGCTTATTATTATTAATATTAACCTCATCGGCGAGTGAAGATACTTGCGCAGTATATTGTTGCTTACCTAGAGCTTTTGGTTCAAACTGAAAATTTGCTGTTACTTTTGAACCCATTCCATAAAGCCTGACATATTTTGATGCAATTAATTTTTTATTTTCGTAGAGCGATACGCTAAATCTGTCGTTGATATCGCCAATAGATTGAATGTCAATTGCAACATTTATTCTTTCATTTTTTATTGCAACAGTAGGGGTATTTATAGAACTGAGAAAAATATCAACAAGTGAATTCTGATTACCAATACCTATACTATAAATTGGTATTTTTGAATTTTTAAAGGAAAGCCTTGGGTTCAATCCCTCATTAGAAATACCATCGGTGAAGATTATTCCACCAGCAAAATCTTGTTCAGACATATATTCAGCCAAATTTCCTAGGTTAGTAGTTTGACCTTCTCCGTTCAAAATTCCATCTGAGATATCTATTTTAGAATCAAAAGAATGAACTTGGTATTTGATGTCTTCTTTTTTCATGCGTGAAAAAATTTGACTAATTCCAAAATTAACGGAAGCTAATGAAGGGCTTTTATGGTATTTAATACTTGCAGAATTATCTAAAAAAACTGCCCATTTTAAGTTTTTAATTTTTTCAGTATCATAGGAAATAATAGGGTTAAACAACAAAAAAATTAAAAAAGAAAGAATGCTTAATCGAATAGCATAAAGACCTTTGTGCTTTAATCCATAAAATCTTATTAGATATACATAAATAGCTATTGAAAAAAGAATTAAAATAGAAATTAATGGGCTGTTAAATGAAAAGAATTGAAATCCCATTTAGGCTATCCTCATGTTGGGCATTATTGAGAAACCAATATTAGTCTTAATTCCTTTTTTTAGATATTTTTCTCCTAGAAATGCTATCATTGCTGCATTGTCAGTACAATATTTTAAATCGGGGAAAATTATTTTTTTATCTGGTATTTTTTTCTCAATGTATTCTCTCAAAAAGCTGTTCGCAGCAACACCACCAGCAATTACGCAAGATTGAAAACCTGTATCTTGAACTGCAAGATTTAACTTTTGAACTAATACATCAATTATTGCAAATTGATAGCTAGCAGCTATGTCCTCTATTTTAGTATTTTTGTCACTTTCAACAAAATATAGAAGTGATGTTTTAAGACCACTGAAGCTAAATTCTAAATTGTTACTATCTAGAAGCGCTCTTGGGAAATTAACCGATTTAGGATTGCCATTTTTTGCTAGTTTCTCTATCTCTGGACCACCTGGATAACCTAACCCAAGGATCCTTGCACCCTTATCAAATGCCTCACCAGCTGCATCGTCTCTAGTTTCACCTAAAAGTTCATAATCCCCAAAATTGTTAACTTTCCAAATCTGCGTATGTCCTCCAGAAACTAATAAGCAGACAAATGGAAATAGCAAGGAAGGGTCTGCTAAAAAATTAGCAAATATATGAGCCTCTAGATGATTGATTCCGATGATCGGGATATTTAGGCCAAAAGCAATACCTTTTGAAAAAGAACATCCAGTTATTAGAGCACCTGAGAGTCCTGGTCCTTGAGTAACCGCAATTCCATCAAGGTCACTTAGTCGATAATTTGCATCCTGAAGTGTCTTGTGAACAATTAAATTTAAAACCTTTTCGTGCTCACGAGATGCAAGCTCCGGTATGACACCTCCAAATTTGTTATGGATCTCCTGAGAGCTAAGATTGGATGAAATGATTTCGCCATTAACACATATTGCGGCTGCGGTTTCATCGCAAGAGGTTTCTATGCCAAGAATCTTCAATTGTTGATCTGAGTAACGAGCAGTTCAATATTTTTAGGTGAAAGATCCATCCAGCCTACAACATCTTTAGGAACTTTCACGTCAAGCTCATATAATTGCTGATTCGAATCCCAATTTTTGAAATCAACACTAACTTCAATTTCAATAGGTTTCATATTAGCTATGAAATCTAAACCGCCTATAACGGTTAGAGAAACAGTTTGTGGACTGGTAAAAATTCTCATATTTGTATCAGGATTAGAGATTTTTACTGGAATCTCGCTAATTATTCTTTCACTAACCGGCTGAATATCCTGTTTAAAAGAGATATTTTTGGGTGTGTATTCAATTAATTGATCCTCAGGAACCAAGAGTGGCAAAATAAAATTTATATCTGAAGTAACGTTATTAAAAGTATCAGGTCCAAGCTCAATGAAGTCAATATTTTCAACTATATTTTTGGAACCAGCAACATTTATATATTTTGGTGAAATAATGGGATTGCTCACTGTTGTAAAACCAGGGCTAGGATTAATAATTATACCTGATTGAACTTTGACACTTTTTTCTTTGAATTCATCTAAGCTTATGTTGATAGATTTAGGGTGGACGATCTCAACAAAGCTTATATCAAAATTTGATGGTATGATTATTTTTTGGGGATAACGATCATAATATTCATTAAGTATAAAGTCATACTGCTCAGAAATACTTTCAAGATCAAGAACAAGCTTATATCCCGGAACAAAACGTTTTAAAATGAAAGATTTGAAAATTGATCTTCCCTCACCTTTAATCCTAATTTTAGCAAACTTCGGTACTTTTTCATTTAGTACTAGTTGGGCAGGGAGATTGCGAACTTCAATTGGAATGTCAGTGCTAATAATATATTCATTTTCACTTAATACAAATAACCACAATAAAAAAGCCAATCCTAAAGCGCTAAGTTTTGTGGATATATTTTTCCAAAGAAAGAAAGAGTAAAAATTTTTTTTGTACTCTTTTTTTGCCATGTGACTACAAAATTATTTATTGATTTGCATTTGATTAATTATCTTCAGGATCCCCTGTCGAAATATCTTCGGGAATTTCTATTCTTTCACCCGCTGGCTCTTCTTGGTTATCAAGAAAATCCTTAATTTCATCCTTTTGGATATTTTTGTCGCTCAATTCTTCGGAAAATAAAATTATTTTTTTGTTTTCAGGTTTTACCTCAAGAACTGATCCGCTTATTTTTTGCCCAACGCTATATTTTTGTGTGATTTCTTTGCGCTGTTTTTTCGATTGTCTTCCAAATGGGATTATACCCTCAATTTCATCTTCAAGAGAGAGAATGATGCCTTTGTCTAAAATCTTAACAACTTCACCTTCTTGTTCGCTTCCAGTTTGAAATTTTTCAATTATATTTGGCCAAGGATCATCGGAAAGCTGCTTAATCCCAAGTGAGATCCTTCTGCTTTCTCTTGATACCTCTAAAATTCTTACTTCGGTAGATTGATCTTTTTCAATCATCTCCCTAGGATGTCTTACAACTTTAGTCCATGAAAAATCAGAAACATGAATTAATCCATCAATACCCTCCTCAAGCTCAACAAAGGCTCCAAATTGCGTAAGGTTAATTACCTTACCTTTAACGATAGTGCCTACATTGTACTTTTCTTCAATCTTATCCCAAGGATCATCTGTGAGTTGCTTTGCGCCTAGGCTAATTTTTCTCTCATCTGCATCAATCGATAGAACAATTGCTTCAACTTCATCTCCAAGCGAATATAGCTCAGAGGGGTTTTTAATGTGACGAGTCCATGACATTTCTGATACATGAATTAAACCTTCAATACCAGACTTTATTTCAATAAAAGCACCATAATTTGTCATACTAACTACTTTACCCTCAACCCTTTGACCCTGGGGAAAATCAGTTTCTATAGTTTCCCATGGGTGTGGAGTTAGTTGTTTTAAACCAAGAGATACTCTTTTTTTTTCATTGTCAAAGTCTATGACTTTGACAGTCAAGGTGTCATCCATTGAAATCATTTCTGAAGGATGATTTATTCTTCCCCAGCTTAAATCAGTAATATGCAACAACCCATCAATACCCCCTAGGTCTATGAATACCCCAAAATCAGTAATATTCTTAACTCTACCTTCCATAATCGCTCCAACCTCAAGAGTATTGAATATTTCATCTCTTTTTTCAGCTAAGCTTTCCTCAAGAATTGCTTTGTGAGAAACAACAACATTTTTTCTCATTTCATTAAATTTGACAACTTTTAGTTCCATTTCAACATTAAGATACTTGTCAAAGTCTTTTACAGGCCGGACATCTATTTGTGAGCCAGGTAGAAATGCTTGGACACCCTTAAGATCAACAACCATGCCGCCTTTAATTCTTTTTATAATTTTTCCAGTAATTATTTCGCCAGTTTCGTGTATATTTCTCAGCTCAATCCACCTTCTTAGGAAATCTGCTTTTTCTTTTGATAAAACAGTTTTACCACTTTCATCTTCCATCCTTTCAAGATATACATCAATTTTACCCCCAACATCAGGAAGTTCATCAGAAGAAAATTCATCTCTATTAATTATTCCTTCAGATTTAAAACCTATGTCAATTAAAATTTCTTTCTCGTTGATTCCAATCACTCTACCAGTAATGATTTCACGCTCTGAAATATCAGAAAAGGTTGAAAGGTACTTTTCTTGATTTGGAAAATCTTCGTTGACAACTTCAGGCTCGCTTAACTCATCCACAGATATCTGTTTTACATTACTAAAAAGTGAAGGATCTAAGTAGTCAATGTCTGCTTTTTTATCAGCAACTATTTCTTTTTCGACAATATCATTAGAGGTTGTTGGCGATTTTTCAGTCGACTCTTCGCTGACCTTCGATGTTTCATTATCTAAGGCCTGTTCAACAACGGGTTCATTATCAATCGTGTTCATTTATTTTTTGTTTCCTGTGTTTTTTGTTTAATCTTTCTAATCATAAAGTCAACCTGTTCATTTATACTTAAATAGGTTGTGTCAACTTCAATTGCATCAGATGCTTTTTTAAGAGGTGAGTGTCCACGATTTGAGTCGTAGTCATCTCTTTTTCTTATGTCGTCAATTAAATTACTAATAGACCTTTTTTCGCCTAAAGACTCCAATTCTAACTTTCTTCTTTTAGCTCGTACTTCATCGCTTGCAATGATAAAAAATTTAACTTCTGCTGCGGGAAAAACAACGGTTCCAATGTCTCTTCCCTCCATAACACAATTTCTTTTGCCAGCATACTCTCTTTGCAGATTTACCATAAAATTACGAATCATGGGAATTGCACTCACTTCACTGACTCGCTGAGAAACATCAGTTTTTCGAATCAAATTGGTTACGTCTTTATTGCCAATGTAAAACATCGTGCGTTCATTATTATTTTTTAAATCAATTTTAAAATTTGTTAAAAAATTTGATAACTGCACATCGTTTGATATATCAATATTTTGCTCCATTACAGCCCACGAAACACATCGGTACATGGCTCCCGTATCAAGATACAAAAAATTTAAGTTTTTTGCCAATAATCTAGCCGAAGTGCTTTTACCTGATGCTGCAGGTCCATCAATTGCAACAATCATCTAATACCCATTCTCAATTAGCCTAGAAATTTACAAATTTTATTTAATGATTAACAATCACAATAGATCATACCTAAAATATCTACTTTTGTAAGCTTTTGAGTTGCTTGAGCTCCTTGCTTGTAAGATCTCTATAAGAACCTTTAGGTATATTATCAAGACTAATAGGACCAAATTGTATTCTCTTTAAACTAAAAAGAGTCTTTTTCATTCGATATGCTATTCTTCGAACCTCTCGCTTTTTACCTTGAAGGAGCTTTAGTTGTGCAATTACTCTTCCCTTGACTTTTTTTTGGTTTAAAACTTCAGCGCGGCCCCATTCTTTTTGACCAATGTAAACCTTTTTAGCGATTTTTCTTTTTTCCCAACTTTGAAAAGGTGTATCTATCTCAAGCTCGTAAATTCGTTCGATTCTATTTTTTGGATGCATAAGTAAATTAGCTAAATTACCGTTATTTGTAAGCAATAAGACTCCACACGTATCTTTATCCAGCCTGCCAATAGGAAACAATCTTTCGCTTGAATCAATCAAATCGATGATTGTTTTTCTCCCCTGTGGATCTTTCATTGTTGTGATGAAGCCTTCTGGTTTGTTCAAAAGGATAGTTCTTATTCTTTTTTCTGGAGAAATTTTTCTACCATCAAACCTAACCTCGTCTAGATCAGAAACGTGATAAGCTGGGTTTAATTCTAAAATTCCATTTACAGTTACCATGCCATCAAGGACATTTTTATCAGCCTGCCTTCTAGAGCATTCTCCTGATTGAGCTAAATACTTATTTAAACGCATCTATTTGCTCTAAAAACTCTGAATCGTCCTCAACAAGCTCGGTGATTTCTTTTAGTTTTGGTAGATCAGAGAGTTTGTTTAACCCAAATGATTTAAGAAAAGTATCTGTTGTTTTGTAGATTAAAGGTCGACCAGTGGTTTCTTCTCTACCGCTAATTTTTATAAGTGTTTTCTTGAGAAGAGTTTTAATTACTCCTGCACAGTCGACTCCGCGAATCGATTCAATATCAGTTCGACTAATTGGTTGCTTATATGCTATGATTGAAAGTGTCTCTAAAGCTGCCTGGGATAAATAAAATTGACCAGTCTTTGTTAATAGTCTCCTTATAAAAAAGTCATATTCAGATTTTGATCTAATTTGATAACCACCAGCTACAGCTAAAATTTCGAATGCATGATTATTCCTGTTGTATTTTTTTTGTAGTTTATGGATACAAGTTTCTAGGTTGGGCGGATCAGCATCAAAAACGCTATTAACCTTTTTCTGTGTTAATGGGTCAGGGCTAGCAAAAAGCAAAGCTTCAATGATTTGTTCAGAATCCTTCATCAGATTAATTTTTGTTTAAAAGGTGTATTTCAATATCATCAAAAAGGCTCTTTTGATAAACTGCAACTTTAAATTGCTGAACTAAGTCAAGTAAGGCAATAAAAGTCATAACTATTTCAAGTTTACTTTTGCAGGATTTCAATAAGCGCTCAAAAGATAAGATTCCTCTTCCATCAAAAGAATCAATGATAATTTGCTTTTTATCTGAAAAATCTAATGTGTCTAAGCTTACTTCATAGGGGTTAATCTCAGGGACACGATCCATAGCTTCTTTAAAGTATTTCGCAAGTTCAAAAACGCTAATTTCTTTCAAAAAGTCAAATTCTTGGTCTGAATCAATTTCAGGTTCTGAAAAACTTCGTTCATGCTGATAGCTTAATGCTTCCCATTTTTCGGAAAGGTTATCTGCAATATCTTTATATTTTCTATATTCTATGAGCTGTTGAACGAGCTCAGTTCTTGGGTCAATGGGTTCGCCAAGCTCGTCTAAGTCAGGACGAGGTAAAAGCATTTTTGATTTAATTCGCATCAGTGTAGCTGCCATCAAAATAAATTCACCTGCAATGGAAAGATTCATAGATTTCATATCCTCAATAATTTGCAAATATTCAGCGGTTATTTTTGCGATTGGAATATCGTATATATCAATTTCATCTCTTCGAATGAAGTATAGTAGCAAGTCAAGAGGTCCTTGAAACTGATCTAACTCTACTTTATGCATCTAATAATAATCTAATCCCATTGCGGATCTGGCGTCATCTAAAAATTTATTAGCAACCTCAGCAGCCTTAGTTGCGCCCAGGCTTAAATTATTTAGGACATGGTCTTTATTGTCCATTAAACGTTGACGTTTATCACGAAATGGTCTAAAATACTCCCAATAACATTCGAAGAGCTCATTCTTCAAATCTCCATACCTTAAACCTGGTTTTTCGAATCTAATTTTAAGTTCTTTTTTTTCGTTTTCATTTAAAAAGAGGGCATAAAGCTGAAAAAGTGGGGAGTTTATGTCTTTTGGCTGATCGATATCCGCAGAATCTGTAACAACCGACATAAATCTTTTCTTTATTAATTTTTCATCCCCAAAAATTGGAATTGTATTGTTATATGATTTACTCATCTTTTGCCCATCAATACCTGGTACGAGCTCAAAAGATGGATCGATGTCTGGCTCAGGAATGATGAAAGTATCACCAAAGGTTTGATTAAATCGGATGGCAATATCTCTGGTCATTTCAAGATGCTGTTTTTGATCTTTTCCAACAGGGACAAGTTCTCCGCCAAAAAGTAGGATATCGGAAGCCATCAATAACGGATATGAGTATAATCCAACATTAGCTGAAATACCCTTAGATAATTTATCTTTGTATGAGGTTGCTCTGTCTAGCAAGCCAACATTAACTATATTCGATAACAACCAGGTTGATTCGCAGACTTGAGGTACATCGCTTTGTATCCAAAAAGTAGATTTATCCGGGTCAAGTCCTAAAGCAAAAAAATCCACAGCTGCCTGAAATGTATTTTTTTTCAGAAGATCTTTGTCCTGAAGGGTAGTAAGAGCGTGATAATTAACTATAAAACAAAAAAGATCGTTCTTCTCCTGGTAATTTATCATTCGGGACATCATTCCAAAATAATTTCCTAGATGGAGATCTCCTGAGGGTTGAATACCGCTCAAAACACGCTTCAAAACGACTCCATAAAAAGATATGGCTTCCAAGATACTTGGTGATCGGAGATAAATTGCTGAAAATAATGTATTTTATTTGGCTTCCTAGGCACTTTCTTAAGTGGCATTTTTGCCTGCTCTGGAGTTCGGTTTCCTTTTTTACGATTGCACGATTGACATGCGGCAACAAGATTCTCCCACGTATCTGGACCGCCTTGATTTTTTGGCTTAACATGGTCCATTGTAAGGGGGCTTTTTTTTGAACCACAATACTGACATTCATAATTGTCACGCACTAGAAGATTTCGACGAGTTAAAATGACATCCATTTTATGATGTTTGACAAAATCTTTTAAACGCACTATACTTGGTAAGCTAAGAGTAACTGAGGGAGAATGAACATCTTCCTTGTACGATTCTAAAATATCTACCTTTTCGTTGTAGTAAAGGCATATTGCTCTTTTAGCAGAACATATGTCCATGGGGGCATAATTTGTGTTTAGGACTAAAACCGATCTGCTTAATAAAGAGGTGCTATTTTGATTCATGCTCATTAGTATAATTTACCAAATAGATCGTATTACTTAAATGATTAAGTGATAATATGTTGTCAATTTACGAAATACCATGTAACTCCAAACTGAAGCATTCTACCTATTTGAGGGTACAGGGCAATTGGCTTAAATGTTGATCTAGAGCTATCAACAAAATTTAAAACATTAAAGATTTTCAAATTCAATAATACACCAGAAACATTTGCCTCTAGATCAAAATTAACAATGTCTCTACCCGCTATTTTATAATTCTTATTTTGATCATTTAATTGAAACTGCAAGAACGGATCATATGAAAAGTATGATGTAGTGTTTTGATAATGATCCAACCAAATATGGAAGCTTGCTATCATGTTTCCTTCAAAAAGCTTTGTCATTCCAAATAACCCACTTTCAATTTTTGTCCCAAATTTATTCTCAATAGAAGAGCTCAATGAAGAGAAAATCTTAATGTAAATTTTCCAGTTAGCATCAAAAGCATAGGTGGCATTAGTTCCAATATAAGAGAAGGTGTTACTATATAATGTATCCGCTTTTAAAGTGATGCTTGTTACATAGCTTTGAATGAAAAGGCTTTTGAAATTAAAATCATAAAATACCGATGAGCGTAACCTGTTTTCGAATTTATTTTTAAAAGTACTAAGCCCTGGATGAGCTGGTCGCGATTCACCGTAACTAGCAATCTTAATTTTTCCAATGCTAGATGAGTCTAGGTACGTAGCGGAAAAAACGAAAGGTTGATAAAGGTCATTTTTCGAAAATTGGGCGCCTCCTAGAAAAGAAATCTTATCATAATTTTTCATCAAATAAATGCTTGACCACTTTAAAGGTCTGTTAAAACTATCTCTATTAAAGTGACTCAGCTTGTGACTTAAGCCTAATTGATAACCTCTGTAATGCTTAATTTGAAATTCAATCGCAGTTCTATTTACAAAATGAGCTATAGAATCAGTGTAGATAGAATGCATCAATGATCTGTGTTGAGAGGACTGACTTGCATATAAATTGTAAGTCCATAAATCATACTTTTTTTGATATCTTAATGCAGTACTGATAATATTGTCATTTTCGTAACCATTTTGCAGCTCATCAGGAAGACCTGACTTCGTTAAATATCTACCAGCAGATAACTCTATTCTTTCATCTTTATTATAGTTTGAATAATCAACCCTGTATGATTGATGAATAGGGTTGTTGGCATTAACCGGATGTACATAGTGCGCAAAATTGCCCATAGAAGAACGTTTGAATGCTCCTAATTTCAAAAAGTTATTTTTTTTAAGATAATTAATACCCAGGTCTAAGATGTCAAGACCGTAATCCCCCCGAACATAATCAAAGTAACTTTGAGATGCTGTTGAGTCTGGAAGAGTAGAGAATTTGGGCAATTCTCCAACTTCAGTGATATGAATGTGGTTTTGAAGTTTTCCATCATATCGATATGGGTATGCTGATTGACTTC
>CENW01013101.1_pt1 | contig 15480 bp, 15 predicted proteins | sample 530241 | NCBI WGS metagenome assembly CENW01 (sample SAMEA2619818, study PRJEB7988) | marine metagenome | isolation source: saline water (ENVO:00002010), including | reverse complement strand
TTAGAAGTGTAGAGTCAGCTCGTAACTTTGCTAACAAAAATAAGAAATCATAATGACTATTACAAAACAAGAAAACAAAACATTAAATAAACACAAAGTGCATCATACAAAAAAGCACATGAGGACTATGAGGTTTCTTATGAAAAAAGGAATGTCCTTTACTAAAGCTCACAAAAAAGCTATGAAAGAGGTAGGCAAATAATGGCAAAGATAATTAAAGATTCATACGATAATTATATAAAAAAAGCTGACAAAGGTTTGAGAATGCTTTATGAAAAAATGCCTTTAGGTAAAGTTATTCTACTTGCTAATGGTGGTTCTAATTATAAAAAACTTTTTGAAAATTTTAAGAATGATGTTAAAAGTAAAGTTAAATCAGGTGCTGTTGTTTTTAGTCAATCCCCACAAAATACCATTAGACAACCAACTGTTAAAAGAAGAACACTTATGAAAAGAAGGTCAGTATAATGGCAAAACTTAGACCAGAACAATTAAAAAAAAAATACGAACTTACAAATAGTCACAAGGATAATTGGAGGTCTATTTACGAAGATGCCTACAGATATGCCCTGCCAATGAGGAATCTCTACGATGGATATTATGAATCAGATACTCCAGGGCAAGATAAAATGTCAAGGGTGTTTGATTCAACAGCCATAGACTCCACACAAAAATTTGCAAACAAAATGCAATCAGGATTGTTTCCTCCAGCTACGCAATGGTGTCGTTTAGTTCCTGGTTCTGAAATACCAGAAGAAAGACAAATAGAAACACAACAAGTATTAGACAGTTATCAAAACAAAATGTTTGATGTTATGCGACAATCTAACTTTGACCAGGCAATGGGCGAGTTTCTTTTAGAACTAGCGATTGGTACAGCGGTAATGTTGGTACAACCTGGAGATGAAATAACACCTATACGATATACGGCTGTACCGACTTTTTTAGTTACCTTTGAGGAAGGACCATTCGGAACAGTAGATAAAGTATATAGACAAATGCGAAAGCCTTTTGGTGTTCTTGACCAAGAGTTTCCTGATATAAAAATACCGCAAGATATGAAAAACAGTTTTGAAGGTAGAGAAAACGAAACAGTAAAACTTATTGAGGGAACATATTACGACAAAGAAACAGGAGATTATCATTATCAGATTGTTGACCATAGCGGAAAGAATGAGTTAGTTTATAGACGATTAAAATCTTTTCCTTGGATTATTGCTCGTTACATGAAAGCAGCTAACGAAAGATATGGTAGAGGACCTGTTCTAACTGCGTTACCAGATATAAAAACACTAAACAGAGTTTTAGAATTAACTCTTAAAAATGCTTCTTTAACTATTGCAGGAGTGTATACTGCTGTTGATTCTGGTGTAATTAATCCAGGTTCTATAAATCTTGTTCCTGGTGCAATCATTCCTGTAAATTCTAATGGTGGTCCTAGAGGAGCTGACTTACAACCATTACCGAGAAGTGGTGACCCACAGTTATCACAGATTGTTGCGAATGATTTAAGAGTGAACATAAAAAAAATTATGTTGGATGAATCATTACCACCTGACAATATGTCAGCGAGAACAGCCTTAGAAGTATCACAAAGAATGAAAGAACTTTCGCAGAACCTTGGTGCAGCTTATGGTAGGTTAATAAATGAAACAATGTATCCTGTTGTGAGAAGAACATTAGAGGTCATGGATACTCTAGGTATTATTCAGTTACCATTGAAAGTAAATGGTCTGCAAGTTAAGATACAGCCAATCGGCGAAATTGCTATGGCAACCAATATGGCTAAAGTTAACCAAGTTATGCAGTACGCACAGATAGCTAGTCAGTTAGGACCGACAGGTCAGATGACAGTAAAACTTGAGGAGGTTGCTGACTTTGTGGCGGATGCTATGGGTATTCCAGCAAACATTAGAACGACTATGGAAGAGAGGATGCAGATGCAACAGGTCATGGCAGAACAAGCTCAGATGATGGCTCAGCAACAACAAGCACAACCACCACCACCGCAAGAGGAGCAATAATGAATTTTAACTATGGGGGATACGATTCAAAAATTTATAAGAGGGCAAAAAAAAATGAAAGCAACAAATCAAGAAACACAAAACATAAATAGTCCTGGTTGGGAAGGTTTAGATGCAACACCTAATCCTAATCAAACTATTGAACCAACAGAATTAGATAAACTATATCAACGAGTTTTTTCATCTACCGATGGGAAAAAATTACTGATACATCTTAAAAAAACATATCTGGATACACCGACTTGGACTCCTGGGTATGATTCAAGTTTTGGATATTTTAGAGATGGTCAGAACACTATAATAAGAGAAATAATAATTAAAATGAAGAGGGCAACTTATGAACGAAAATGAAAATACTGAACAAGAAAATCAACAGGAAGAACAACAACCTGTAGAAGATAAAGGATTAATGTCACAGCCACAGGAAGATACTAAAGAGGTATCTGATGATGGTATGTCAACAGGAAAACAAGAAGAAGTTCTTGAGGGTGAGGATTTAGAAAATCTTGAGTTTGTTAGACCAGATACTTTTCCAGAAAAATTTTGGGATGAAAAGGATGGACCTGATGTAGAAGGTTTAGCTAAAGCCTATGGTGAACTTGAAAAAAAATTTCATAATGGGGATTTTAAAGCACCGAAAGAGTATTCTTTAGATAAATCAAAAGAACTTGGTTTTACTGAAGGTGACCCTGTATTAGATACATTCAAGGATTGGGCGAAAGAAAATAATATTTCACAAACTGCTTTTGACCAAATAGTATCTAAAATAGGAGAAATGGGTGTTGAACAACAAGAACAAGAAACAATCCATATTAAAGAAGAAAAAGAAAAACTTGGTGAAAATGCAGACAACATTGTAAGCTCTAATATTAAATGGGGAAGGGGTTTAGTTTCTAAAGGTGTATTATCGGAACAAGATTATAGTGAACTTGAGATATGGGGTGGCACAGCCTCTGGTCAACGATTGTTAAATAAATTTAGAGGATTGATGGGTGAGAGAGAAATACCTACTGTCAATGTTTCTGATGGTGGTTTAGCTAAAGAGGAGGTTCTGTCAAGAGTCGCTGACCCTCGTTATAAAGATGATGTAGCATTTAGAAAACAAGTTGAGAGAGATTTAGAAGAATTAGAGAGAGCTGGAAAGCTATAAAATAAATTTGAATTTTTCTTAAAAAAGAGTTATAAATATAATATTAACTCATAACCCTATTCAGGGCGAGTTTGGCTATTCAGAAATGAATCGTTGCAAGAGCGGAATCTTGTAGCCAAGGCTGAATTTTTTCAATAACCGATAGGCGATTAGTTTTATATTAATTTTAAACAAGGAGTACAAATGAGTACAGGACTATCATCTGCATTTATTACTTTGTTTGAGGCTGAAGTAAAACAGGCTTATCAAGGTGATGCAGTATTAAGAGATAGTGTTAGGATGCGTACAAATGTTGAGGGTTCAACTGTAAAATTCCCTAAAATTGGTAAGGGTACTGCACAGATTAGAACACCACAGACAGATGTTGTGCCGCTTAACACTTCATTCTCAACAGTAACAGCCAGCATGGAAAACTACATAGCGGCTGAATATTCTGATATTTTTGACCAGGCGAAGGTTAATTTTGACGAAAGACAGGAACTCGCGCAGGTAGTGGGTAAAGCCATTGCTCGTAGAGAGGACCAAATAATAATTGATGTTATGGAAGCAGCTACTCCAGGAGCGACTATTGCTAACACAGTAGTAACTTCAGGTTCGGCGGCAGCTTCAGATTTGAACATTGGTAAAATCATCGCAGCTAAAAAAGCTCTTGATGCAGCTAATGTTCCTCCGCAGGATAGACACGCAGTTATTCATGCGAACAATCTTGCTGGATTGCTTGGTGATGAAAGAGCAATCTCTGGAGATTTCCAAAACATCAAAGCTCTAGTTGCTGGTGAATTGAATACCATGATGGGTTTTCAGTTTCACATTGTAGGCACGAGAGATGAAGGCGGGCTAGCTATTGATGGCTCCAGCGATAGAAATACTTTCTTCTATCATCGTTCAGCCATCGGTTGCGGTGTGGGTATCCCACCAAAAGTTGAGGTCAACTATGTGCCGGAGAAAACATCATTCCTAGTGAGTGCTATGTATTCTGCTGGTGCTGTTGCGATTGACACAGCTGGTCTTATTAAAGTAACTTGTAGAGAGTCGTAGGAGGTAAATTATGGCATTTTCAAGAGATGGCTGGAATCCAATCGGCGGCATGAGTAAAAGAGGTACTGCACCACAAATGTGGAGCTATACCACAACTGACAGCTTAGCCACGATGAATACAGCTGCGTACTTCAATTCGGTATCGGATGAAGTAAAAGTCGGTGATTTAATTTATGTTCATGATTCTAACACACCTACAGCTTCGCTAGTTGTTGTATTAAGTAATTCTAGCGGCGTAGTTGATGTTTCAGATGGAACAGCATTAAGTGTTGCTGACTCAGACTAAACTATAAACTGTGGGGAGGGTTTTTCCCTCCCTACTTTAAAGGATTTTTATGGCAGCAGGTGACACTCAAGTAAGTATAGCAAATCAAGCTCTATTGTTGCTTGGTGCTGATACAATATCAAATTTCACAAACGGAACAGCAGTAGGTAATGCGTGTTCTATAATTTTCCCAAAGGTTAAAGCTACAACTCTAGGTATGTATCCTTGGAGTTTTTCTTTAAAAAAGGCTGAGCTTTCTCGGTTATCCACCGCACCAACAGCACATTTTTTATATCAATATGCCCTCCCCCCTGATATGCTTAATAGTGTTCCGAGAGCGGTTTATGCAAGTGGTGACCGAGGCTCACCAAAAATAAATGGTGAATGGGAAGTACAAGGCGAAACATTATTAACGGACAGAGATAAAATTTTTGTTGATTATCAACAGGATGTTGTTGAAGGTAAACTACCGAGTTACTTTACACAATTACTTGTATATATGTTAGCTTGGAACTTAGCCGAACCAATAACAGACCAAACAGAGAAAGGTGCATATTATAAACAAATTGCATTAGGTACAGCAGCTGACAACAACAGAGGAGGTTATTTCAGAACAGCTATTAACATTGATGGTGCTGGAGAAACACCACCTGTTATTGGTCAGTATCTGTTAACTGAGGTTAGAAACTAATGTCTAGGATTGTTCAGTATCAATCGTCATTCACAATGGGTGAGTTTGACCCATTAGTAAAAGGTAGGGTTGATATTCAACAATATCAAAATGCACTTGAGAAAGCGACAAACATTGTATGTATTCCTCAAGGAGCTATAGAACGCAGACCAGGCACACAATTTTTACTAGATGTTTCAAGTCATTTAGGTTCAGGTATTACTGCTCAGCAAGGTATAAGATTAATACCTTTTGAATTTTCTACTACTGACTCATTTATGTTAGTGTTTGTAAAAGTATCAACAAGCTCAACCAATAATGCTAGGATGTTTGTTTTCAGTAATGGTCAACTTATTACAAATATAAATTCAAGCGGAAATAATTATTTAACAGTTTCCTTGGGTGATATATCTTTTGATAAATTAACATTTACACAATCCGCTGACACTTTAATTTTAATGAATGAGGATTTAGCACCTATCAAAATTGTAAGAGGTGCAAACAATCAAACTTGGACAGCATCAACTATATCTTTAACTTCACCACAATATGGATTCACACTTGCAACAACAAATCCGTCTGGAACAATTACACCATCATCCATTGACGGAACAGCAACAATAACTGCCTCTGCAAGTGTATTTAGTTCAAGCCATGTTAATCAATATCTCAATGTTACTAATGGTTTTGGTAGAGCAAGAATAATTGAATTTGTTTCTGCAACAAGTGTAAAAGTAAATGTTGAAGTACCCTTCTTTAATACGAGTGCAGTAGCTAATGGGAATTGGGAATTAGAAACAGGTTATGAGGATGTTTGGTCAGCTACTAAAGGTTATCCAAGGTCAGGTACATTCCATGAGGGTCGTTTATATTTTGGTGGTGCAAAGAGTCTACCCTCTGCATTATTTGGTAGCAAGGTTGGAGATTTTTTTAATTTTCAGGAGTCCGAAGGTTTGGATGATGACGCAATCTTTGCCATACTTTCTTCGGATGCTGTAAACGCAATAACAGGATTAAGGAGTGGAAGGGATTTACAAATATTTACAACAGGTAACGAGTTTTTTGTTCAACAAGCAGAAGGTCAACCAATTACACCAGGTAATTTAACAATCAAAGCTGCAACTAAATCTGGGTCAAAAGAAAATCTTATGCCTGTAGCTGCTGAAGGTGGTACTATATTTTTACAAAGGTCAGGTAAAGCCTTACGAGAATTTTTATTTAGTGATGTTGAATTATCTTATCAATCAAACAACATATCTTTATTATCTAGCCACCTATTAAAAACTCCTGTAAAGATGACATTTCGTAGAGCAACCTCCACCGATGATGGAGATTTATTAATTATTGTCAATGGGCAAGACGGAACGATGGCAGCCTATTCTATACACAGAACACAGAAAGTTGTTGCACCTAGTGAATTTATAACTGACGGAACTTTTGAAGATTGTAGTGTAGATATTAATGATATTTATGTTATTGTAAAAAGAACAATTAACTCAGCAACAAAACACTATGTGGAGATTTTAGATGACGATAGAACTACTGATTGCTCTTTTCAGCTTTTTGATGGGTCTGCTGATGGGAATAAGCCTACCTCAACAACAGTTACAGGTCTTACGCACCTTGAAGGAAAAACTGTGGAAGTTATTAGAGATGACATATTCTTGGGTACGAAAACTGTTTCGTCTGGACAAGTAACTATTGACCAAATACCAACTACCTATGTAGAGATAGGTCTACATTATGATGTGGTTGCTAGAACTTTACCAGCTGAACCTAAACTCCCTTCTGGAACTATGGTTGGTAGAAAGAAAAGAATTGTGGATGCTAGTCCTATTTTATTTCAAACTCAGAACATTGCTATCAATGGCAAGGAAGTTCCCTTAAAACAGTTTCCTTATACTCTTGATTCAGCCGAAACTATTTTTTCTGGTCGTAAAAGAGTCACTCCAATACTTGGATATAGTAGCGAAGTACAATTAGAAATAACCCAGACTAAGCCTTTGTTTTTTACATTACTTGGTTTAGAATACAATGTGAGTGGTAGTCAATGAGTGCTTCAGCAGTATTTGGTGGACTTGGTTTATTTTTAGCTTACCGACAATATCAGGCAACTGTTGCTGGTGGTAAGATACAAAGACAAGCCTATGAAGCTCAAGCAAGAAATAGAAGATTAGAGGGAAGAGTAGAAGCGGTAAGTGCTAAAGAAAAAGCCAATGAAATATTAAGACGAGCAAAGATTGCTTTAGCTAGTAATATAGCTGGTGGTTATGCAAGTGCAGTAAATCCTTTTGTTGGTTCTGTTGATACTGTAAGTAAACAACAGATTTTAAGACCAGCTGCTTTAGATGTAAATGTTCAGGAAGAAGAGGCTTTATTAGCTGTAGAAAAAGCGGATAGGGAAGCTCGTTATTTAGAGTACAGAGGACAGATGGCACAAACCCAAGCTAAAAGTCAAGCACTTAGTGGTCTGGGTATGGCAGCATTCCAGGTTGGTTTATCTGGTGCGTTTAGTGGATTGAATATGGCTGCACCAACAGGATATTCAGCTAGTGCTTTTCAAGGTATAAGTACAGCTGGCACAACAAATGTACCTGGGTCTGTTAGATTTGGTTCGGCTTTTGGTGGTACTCCAGGAGTAGCATTATAATGGCAACAAGAAAAACATTACAAAGACAATTTCTCGGTCCTCGCTACTCTCCATCGTCAGAGGCAGAGATAGGTGTATTTAACCAGGCACAATCTGGAATGTCCGCATTGTCACAAAATCTAAATCAAATGACCAATTTCTTTTTTAAGGAAATGGAAACGAGAGCAGTAGAAGAAGGAGAAATTTATGGTGCTACCAATCCCATTACTATGGATGAATTAGAACAAGCAGCAAAAACAGGTGAGGATGTTACAGGTCGTTTAGGTTATGGGTTAAAAGGTAAGGCAGCTCGTAGCACAGCATTCGCAAGTGTTATTTCTGAAATAGAATTAGAAGCCTCCAGAGATTATATGGCTTATATAGAAAATGCAAAACTAACTCAACAAGACCCACAGGATGTTATTGATGGTTTAGATTCTATCACTTTAGGTTACACATCTTTGTTAAAAAAAGCGAGTCCAGAGAACTATGGAATAGTTAAAGGTGCGTTGTCTAAATTGAGTAATGGTGTACTAAAAGGGTATATAAACGACATTGCTGATATAGCTCAACAACAAATTCAATCTATGGCAGCTGTAAAAATTGAAGGTATTAAAAGTAATTTAGGAAATTATATAGAAGGTGAACTTGACCCTAGTAAAACTGAACAACAGATGATTAATGATTTAACTAAATTACAATCAGTACAAACAACAACTGCTTTATCTATTGCAATAAATGAAGGTAAGTATACAGGACAACAAACATCACAACTTATAAAGGATATAGAAAAAGATATTATAGAGAAAAAAAAGGGGATTGCTATTAATCAGGTTTTAAAAACAGGAACTGTATCTTCTATAACATCACAAATAGTGCAAGGTAAAAAAACAAATAATCCACAAATAAATGCTTTGATAGCTGGTATGACGATAGAAGATAAAAATGATTTAGTAAAAAAAATGTATGCAGCAAGACAAGATGAAATTTCTTTTGAAAAGGCTATAGATGAATCTGATGATGAGAATAGTAAAACTCAATTTGCAGAAGCTAACCTTGCAGCTTTTGAGGCTTTAGATGAAAATAACATTATTGAATTTAACAAACAATTAAATATTATGAGAGCCATTGACCCAAGTGATTCAAAAATATTTGAGCTAGAACGAAAACGAATAGAACTAGGTGGAAGAAGATTAACAAGTAATTCTGACGAATTTGATAGATTACAACAATTAGCGGATAGAAACATTTTAGATTTTGATATACTTAAAGAAAGTAGAGGTTTGTTAAGTAAAGAAGATTATGATAGCTTGTTTAATGAGGTAGAAAAAGATAAAAAATTTCAAATAAGCACCGCTTTGCGACAAGTTGAGGGATTACAAACATATAACCCAGAACAACTACTTTTAGCTGAAACTAAAGAAAGTAAACTATATGCAAAATTAAGTGGTGGATTAAAAGCTGCCGCTGCCGAAGCACAAAACGAGTTAAAGGCTTTTGATGTAAATAAATGGTTAGATGATAATTTAAAAAAACAAGAAGATGAGATTAACGAAGCTATTTCCTCTAAATTAAAAACAGAAATGTCAGATGCGTTTTCAAATATGTTAAATGAAATTAAAACATTAGAATTACCTATAGAAATCTCTGACGAATTTTCAATACAAAATTATGAAGAACTACTAATTGCTTTGATGTCAAGTAAAAACAAAAAAATAAAAAATTATGTTAAAGGTAAGAATGACCCTAAAATTTCAGCTTCATTAAAACAAATTAGAGATTACAAAGAGAGTTATGGCAATGAATGACGATGATATTTTAGATTATATTGAAGATAGTCGTAATCTACGAGCTACAGGTATGGAGCTAGAATTTGATTATGATGAAAACGATATGCTAGTTATGAAGCCATATTCAGAAATGTCAACACTAGAAAGCATAAGTATTGGTTTAGAAAAAGTAGGTTCAGCAGCCACAGGAATTGCAGGTGGTGCGTTGTCAGCCACCGCTGGTTTTATACCTGACCTTACTGTTGCTTTACCTGTGGCAGTTAAAGATGCGTTGAGTGCAGAAGATGGTAAAAAATTAAAAGCCTTTGGAGAAACATTTGAACGACTATCAAAAGAAAATTTTGGTATAGAATTTTATAGAGGTTTGTTTGACAATGCAATAGATAGCTTAGACTTGAGTGAAGAACTTAAAAAAGACGCAAAGTCTGGTTTTAATCTAGGAGAGTTTTTTGATTTCTTAGGTCCAGCCTATGCAGGCATAAAAAAAGGTCCACAAATAGTTAGAGGTGTAAAAAATAAAATGCAACAAGTAAGTGAGGCTGCACAAAAAAGATTAGATGAAGATAAAGGTTCAGTAACTGTATCAAGTATGGGTGTAGGTGAAATGGGTAAGATGGTAGACAAAGGTTTATCTAAACTAGCTCCCACAGAGATTGATTCATTAAAAATTATGTCTAGCGATGATTTTAAAATACCTTTTAAAGGTTCTAAAGTTAAGGTTGATGACATTATGGAATATTACGAAACTCAACCTAAACTTGATATAGAAAATCCAAATGATTTTAGTAAAATGGTAAATCAAGCTGTTGAGGAAGTTAAATATCAACTTGACCAAGATGTTACAGGCATAGGGTGGTATGACACTAAATTAAAAAATGCAATGTCTAACCTTGATAATCTTAATCCTAAATTTAAAGACAATCCAAAGAGTAAAGATTTTGTAGTTTTTTTAACTGCGATAACATCTCCAGGCACACCTGTTGGTCAAGACTTTAAAGCTGCAACTCAAATAGCAGATATATTTTTAGATACTAATAATGTTCCGTCAATAAATCCAACAACAGGTAAAGGGTGGACTAGGTATCCTGCTCCTAAAATGCAATTAAAATTTGTTGATGCTGTAATTAAAGACAAAGGTTTAGACGGATTTTTAGATTTTATTTATGGGTCAACAACTAGAAGAGAAATAAATGAGTATAGACAAAAATTAGGCTTTAATAAAATATCTGGACCTTTAGATAAAGAAATAGTTGGAGCTGATGCCTTTGGTCCAAAGGTCAGTAAATTTATGCAGAATCTTTTAGGCACTTCAGATGAGAATGTTCCTGATGTTTGGTTTACTAGAGGATTTAATAGAAAAAGAGGAACTATGTTTAATGTTACTCAAGATGGTAACAGAACCATGATTACAGCACCTAGAACTCTAAAGGAAAGACAATTAATGGACAAATATATTGAAGATACAAAAAATACATTAAAAACAAAATATAATATAGAATTAAATAATCGTGACACTCAAGCTGTACTATGGTACTTTGAACAAGGTTTATATACAAAACTAGGAGTAAGAAGTGAGCCAACAGACTATGAAACAATCACAAGAACCCTCATTGAGGGAAAAACCAATGACAGCGAAGGAAGCCTTTTTCCGAGTGCAGAGAATAAAACAAAGAATCAGAAAACAACAGCAGAGCCAATAACCACAGGAGAAATTCCTGATGGGTAAAATACAAAAAGGTCTTGAGTATCTATCTCAACAACTTGGCAAAGCCGAAGATGTACAAAAAGAAATAAGAAAATATTCTGCACCTGATGACGAAATATCAAAAGGTAAAGGTGGTGAAATACTTGTTAAGGGTGCAAGTGCCGATGCTGTAAAAGCTCTTAACGAATCATTAAAACTTGATGGGTATAAAGGACCAAGTCTAAATATTGCTAAAGTTGTTATAAAAGCAAAAGGTTTAGACCAAGTAAATCTAGCAGAACTTTTAACTAAAATTAAAGATGATAATAAAGAATTATTTGAGTTTTTACGCAGACCAAAACAAACAATAGAAACAATGGTTGCGGCAGCAGAAGCCAATGGATTTGATAAAATAGCTTATAAATTACTATCAAGAAAACCTGGAGAAGTTCCTAGGGTAGAAGATACTTTAGGTGGTTTAATAGCAACCTTAAAATTAGGTCAAGACTTGGAGGAAAAATCAAAAGTCATACTTAAAACAACTAACCCTGAAAAGAAAAAAGAACTATTTAAAGAATTTAAATTACTGGTATCACTACAAACAAATTTACTCGGTCAGGTATCTGGAGCTGTATCTGAATATGGTAGAGGTTTAGGAGCTATATCAGCGGCACAAAAATTAGAAAATATTAATTTAAATGATTATACAAATAGAATAGATGAGTTTGTAAACAATCTTGACGATAATATGATAGATTTTCATGCTCAAACATTTTTATCTTTACCAAGTCCTGGCAGAGCAGAATACGCAAGAAATAGTTTTGCATTAAGAACTTATGATACTTTGATGGAATTATTTATAAATGGTATACTCTCAAGTCCTGTAACACATATTGTTAATACAGCTGGTAATGCTATATTTCAAATTCAACAAGCAGCTGAAGCTGGTGTAGCTGGAATAATTGGTGAAGTAAGAACACTCGGAGGTAGAAGAGGAGTTGTTGGGGATAGAGTATACAAAGGAGAGTTTGCTGCTGAATCTCATGGAATGATAATGGCTTTGAAAGATGCTTTTAGAGCTTTTGGTTCATCAATGGTTACAGGTGAGGCAGGAGATTTTGCAAGTAAAATTGACCTTAAAAACAGAAGAGCTATAGGTAGAACAGATAATATTGCTCATATAACAAAGAGTATTTCGGAAGGTGACCCAATGGCTGTTGTAGACATACTTGGAATACTTGCTAGATTGCCAGGAAGATTTCTAGGTTCGGAGGATGAGTTTTTTAAAGTTATATCTGAACGAGCAGTATTGTATAGAGAGGCTTATAGAGAAAGTGCTATGGCTTATGATAATGCAAGAAGAAGTGGATTGAGTAAAGCAGAAGCTAAAGATTTAGGACAAAATGTTTATGCAAATACATTACTTGAACCTAATCAATCTATAAAAGATATGATGGCTCAAGAAGCTAAAATTAGAACATTTCAAGGTAATCCAGAAGGATATTGGGCGAGTTTTGTACAATTAGCTAACACAGTACCTGGTGGTAAAATGATTGTTCCATTTAGTAAAACACCTACAAATATTATGAAAGAAGCATTTGACAGAACTCTAAATTGGTCACCTGTATATAAAGCACTTAAAGGAAAATTACCAGGACAAACAGGACCATCTGGTAGAGAATTTGACAGAGCTATGTCAAAACTATTAGTAGGTAATTCCACATTTGGTATTATGGTAGCTATAGCTATGGGTCAATTTGGTGATAATATTAAAATTGTTGGTAGTGGTCCAAGTGACCCTAAAGCACAAAAATACTTAGCAGGTATGGGTATAGATAGATATTCAATTAATTTTAAACAAGATGATGGAACTTATGTTGGTTTTACTTTTTCTAGACTTGACCCTATGTCAGCAGTTTTATCTATGGCAGCTGACTATGCTTACTATGCACAAAACTCTGATAGTCAAAACTTAATTGATTTAGAAAATATATTCAAATCAGGAACTTTAGCTGCAGCTCAGTACGCAACTAATATGCCATTCCTTCAAGGTGTTTCAGAATTAGTTAAAGCGGCTGGTAATCCATACGGAGTGCCAGAAGGTTTTGGTGAACGCATGGGAAAATTTCTTGTTAAAAAAGCATCTGATGTTGTTTTTACAGCTACAGGTATGGTGGATTTATATACACCTGGTATTGATATTGTTGGTGCTACAGCCTATTCAGGTTTAATAGACCGAATAAAAAATCCAGATGCTTCAAGTACAAAACTTTCTGAAGAACAATTAATTAAAGCGGAATATGCTTATTTACCTACTGTTATGAAAGGTTTTTATGAATCTTATAATCAGGCTTTAAGTAGAAATCCTCGTTTTTCTAAAACCTTACCAGATGGTTTAAATATGTGGGGAGAAGTTAAACAACAAAGTGATGGTCTAAACTACAATTTAGTTTCACCCATCAGAATATCTAATCCACAATTTACCGAACTTAATGAAGAATTAACATTTTTATCTGAGAGAAGAATTGGAACTTTTACAAGTCATAAAGAAAAAATAGGTGGTGTACAACTATCTGCTGAACAAATTAATGACCATATTCGTTTTATAAATAACTCAAACAAACTTAGTAAAAATGTTCATTTAAGTGAAAATGATAAAGGATACAATCCTAACGAAAGTTTATTAGCAAAATTAAATGCTGAAATAAAAAAAAATGATTATCAAGTAAGTGATTTAGAGGACCGCTATATAAGACTTAATAGTATACTTGCAGATGCTAGAGAAAGTGGTAAACATTTATTATTTAAAAAGTATCCTGGATTAAAAGTTAGAATTGATGCTTTGAAGAAGTAAGGATTGATAATATGGGTCATATAGTGTATAAATATTATAAGCGAGAATTACATGGCAACATTTAACATTAACGATACAAACCGCAGGGTTCAATATACAACCAATGGCAGCCAAACTGCTTTTGCTTTTAGTTTTCAGATTAATGCTGATTCAGAACTGAAAGTAATCCTTGGAGAAACAACTCAAACTCTTTCGGTACATTATACAGTAACTATAGCAGCTGACGGAACAGGTACAGTTAATTATTCTTCAGCTCCAAGTTCAGGACAAAAACTAACCATTCTTGCCAACAAACCATTATCAAGGGAAAGTGTTTATTCTACAGGAGCTTCATTTACAGCTGCATCATTAGAAACAGATTTTGATAATACTATTATGGTGTTGCAACAGTTTGAAGAAAAGATTGATAGAACATTACAATTACCTGAATTTGTTACAGGCTCAACAGCTCCGAGTCTAACTGTACCATATAATGACACAACCGCAAATAATGCTAATAAGGTTATTGGTTATAATACGAATGGTACAGATTTAACTTTATTGAGTAAGGGTGTAACAACTTGTAATGTGACAGCTAATACTTTATCCGCTGGTGCTAGTGCTACAGGTTCTGCTTCTGTTAGTGGAGATACACTTAGCTTAACACTAGGAATACCAACAGGAGCTACAGGTCCTCAAGGAGCGACAGGAGCTACAGGTGCAACAGGAGCTACAGGTGCAACAGGAGCTACAGGAGCTACAGGTCCTCAAGGTCCAGCTGGAGATGTGTCGGCTGGGTTTGCAATAGCAATGAGTATAGCTTTATAAAGGAGAAATATGGCACAAAATTTTAGAAGATTTACAAGTAACGCAGTAGGCACAGGTGCTACAACTGTATTCACCGCAAATAGTTTTGATACTGTTGTTGGAATTAGTTTAGCTAATGTTCACACCAATGCAATAAATGTGCATTGTTATATTAATGATGGCGCAAACGATATAAGTTTAGTTAAAGATGTTTCTATACCAGCAGGGTCAGCTTTGCAAGTATTAGATGGAGGGGCAAAGTTTGTAGTACAATCTGGAGATGCGCTAAAAGTTTTATCTGATACAGCTAGTTCTTTAGATGTTTGGGTTTCTGTAGTAGATGCAATTAGTACATAGGAGGATAATATTCCATATATAGGACAACAACCAGCAACTTCCTTTCACTCGTTAGTGAAACAAGATTTTTCTGTTAGTGCAACGACAGGTTATACACTTTCACAATCAGTAACGAGTGCTAACGATATTGCTTTATTTATTAATAATGTAAGACAAGAACCTACTTTTGCTTATTCTGCATCTGGTACAAGTTTGACACTAACAGCTGCAACTGCATCTACAGATGATATGTA
>CENW01073185.1_pt1 | contig 15574 bp, 17 predicted proteins | sample 530241 | NCBI WGS metagenome assembly CENW01 (sample SAMEA2619818, study PRJEB7988) | marine metagenome | isolation source: saline water (ENVO:00002010), including | reverse complement strand
TTGTATTTTGGTGGCTCTGATAGTTTGCCTTCAACATTGTTCGGTTCAAAGGTTGCAGACTTTTTTAACTTTAAAGCAGCTGAAGGATTAGATGATGATGCTATTAAAATCACGTTATCTACTGATAGCGTTAATACTGTTACTGGCCTACGTTCTGGTAGAGATTTACAAATCTTCACCACAGGGGCTGAGTTTTTTATTCCACAGGGTGATTTAGACCCAATCACACCAGCCAACATTGTTGCTAAGTCTAGTACGAAACGTGGAGCAAAACCTTTCATACGACCTCAGGCGGCTGAGGGTGGCACGTTGTTTATTCAGCGGTCAGGCAAAGCTGTTCGTGAACTGTTGTTTAGTGACGTAGAACTTTCTTATGTTGCCAACAACATATCTCTTCTCGCTTCTCATTTATTGATAGACCCAAAGAAACTGGCACTTAGGTCAGCAACTGATACTACTGAAGGCGATTTGTTCCTGGTAGTAAACGGAACCGATACAACTGGGTATCGTGCATCTAGCCTTACACATACAGGTGAGATAGCTGCATTTATGTTGAACAAAGGGCAGAACATTGTAGCACCATCACACTTTGTTACAGATGGTGACTTTGTTGATGTTGGCGTTGATATTGATGACATATATGTAATTGTAAAAAGAACTATAGGTGGCTCTGCTAAATACTACTTAGAAATATTTGATGATGACTTTACGACAGATAGCGCAGTCCAACATTCGCCTAGCTTTGGTGCTACCACCTATAGCGGTCACTCCCATATTGATGGTAAGACAGCAAAAGTAATTAGGGATGACATTGTTGATGCGGATGTAACAGTTTCATCTGGCAACATAACAACTGCTGCTGTGCCTTTGAGTTATGTAGAAGCAGGGCTTGATTATACCGTTGAGGTAAAAACCAATCCAGTAGAGTTAAGATTACCTAGTGGCTCTGTTGCTAGTCAACAGAAACGAATTGTAGAGGTAACACCAAACTTATTTCTAACGCAGAACTTAACGATAAATGGCAGCACAACTCCCTTGCAACAAACAGGTGCAAGTGGCAGCGGTGGTGTTCCTAATTTTACAGGTAAGAAAAAAGTAAGTGGCCTTCTTGGGTACTCCAGGGATGCACAAATAACCATAAGCCAGAACCAGCCAGTCTTTATGACGGTTCTAAGTTTAGATTACAAAGTGAGTGTAGGACAATGAGCGGCCCAACTTTAGCAGTAATGGCAATCGCATCAGCTGTCGTTGGCGGCTATGCACAAATACAAGCAGCCAAGGCGCAACGTACTATGTACAACCGTCAGGCTCAAATTACAGAAAGACAATCAAAATTAGATGGCCTTGCTTATAAACAGCAAGGTGTAAATGCCTTGAAGAAAATGAACAGGGTATTGGCAGCTAATACAGCAAGGGCAGCAGCAGGCAATCTAGACCCTTTCTCCTCAGGAGATAGCCACGATGTTATTGCAACCTACAACCTTAGACAAGGTGTAAATGATTTTACCATAGCAAGAGATAATCAAACTATCGCTGAGAAGATGGGTAAGTTTCAAGCAGACAACTATCGTTATGCAGGCCAGGTAGCTGTTTCAAATGCCAAGACCATGGCGGCAGTTAACATTGGTATGTCCTTTGTTACAGCTGGTCAGGTATATGGCACCGAAGGTTTATCAGGAATGTTTCAGACGGCAAGTGCCGCTCCAACTGTAGTAAGCCCAACAACATCATCAATGGCGGTTCCAGGGGTTGGAGGCTATTCGCCAACAACAATGTTTGGGTAGATAACTATGGCAGAGCAACTTAGATATGAACAGCAACTACAACGGCTAAATATGCGGAATGTAGATTTTGCTGCTGAAAAAGAAATAGCCAGAGGCTACCAGCAGATATCTAACAAGCTAGACCAAATGTCTAATTTCTTTATGCGTCAAGCTGAAGGGATGGCAAAGATTGAGGGTGCCGAATACGGTGCAGAAAATGCGCCTACCAAACAACAAATTGAAGATGCAAAGTCTACAGGCGTTGAACTAGAACTGCCTGGAGATAAATTTACTGTATATGGCAGGGCTGCACAGAATGCCGCTCTTACATCTGTGTATGATGATATAACCCTAGCAGCTAAGACACAAATACTTACCGACCTTACAGATTACGAGAAAAGAGAGTTAGACCCATCAGGGCTGCAAGAAAAGTTTAATACCATCATTGATGGCTATGCAGCTACCTTTGATGAAACCTCACCAGCTTTAGCTAAAAAGTTTCGTGCTGAGTTAGGTCTGTACGCTTATGGTAAAGTAAGCACAGAAAGCAGCGCATTTATTAAAAGGGAAAAAGACCAGCGTATTGCTACATATGCCACAGCAGCTGAACTATTCCTAGACAACGGTTTGCGTACATTGATGCTTGGTGCCGTTAATCAAACAAATATTGTAGATACAGGAGAGGTAGAAGAAACAGCAACTTCTGCTGAAACTGTATCTGAATTAATTGTTACAGAAAAAAAGAAGATGCTGACTGGTGCTATTAGTGTAGGTATGTCATCCTCCCAGGTTAAAATTCTTGCTGATGCATTTGATGCTAGGGTTCTACAGATACAATCCAATCTTGTTCTAGAGGAGATGTATGCACAGGGGTCAGCTAACAGAGGTACTTTCTATGGCAGGGTCAAGCTGGCTATTGAGAAGGGTGCTAACAGTCCACAAGCAAAAGAACTACCGCCTAGCGTACAGGCAGCTATCTTTTCTACAAAGGCAGATGACAGGCAGACTATCCTAAACAACTTGCGTACAGGATGGAATGCAATCATGGACGACCAAACAAAACAAATTTCTACAACGAACACCATCAGAGAAAATGATGTTGGTATAGCAACCAGGAACTTTGGCCTTGCTGTAACTGACTACGCTAAAGCAGGCAATGAGCAACAGCTTAGTGGTGCCTTGAATAGAATGGACATTAACCTAGAGTTCATAAGAGTAAATGACCCTGGCAACTATGAAGAATACAAAAGAACGTATGACTTAATTACTGGGCCTAACAGCACCAAAGGTTTTGCTCTGCGTAATGACATCAACACAGAGGTTTTGTTTGAGACTGATATGCAGAGGGTAAACCCTTTGTACACAATGAATGATGTAAACAAAGCACTAAACGACAAGAAGATTACTTTTGATTATTACAAGAAGGTGCTTGCTACTTACAACACCATTTACGATGCAGAATTTTCTGATGCAATCAAACGGATGAAAGAAGAACTAGGCGTACCAGCTGATATGTACCTAGATAAGACATGGCTTAAAAGCCAAGAGGCAAACATCATTTCGTCAGCTATAGCACAGATGCGAGAGGCAAGAAGAAATGATACTACAGGCACGTTTGATGCAGACAAGTGGGTAACAGACAACCTTCCTAATCTTATTAGAACACAGATACCAGGCAGTGGCGGTGACGAAACGGCTACAGTTACAGAAGCTAGTAGGTATACCAGACGTAGCGTTGTGAAGATGATACAGACGCTTGCAAGTGATGGCACTAACCCAGAAAGGCTAGAATACTTTGAAGACTTGCTTGAAAGAGTAGACCAGCTTATGGCAACGCCTGGCTTTGACCAAACTAAATTACCAGGGTGGGTTCAGCAATGAGTGATATTTTTACAAAAACATTCAACGAACTTTACTTTGGCAGCAACTCTACCAAGGGTGGGCATGGTGAATATTCTATTTACCGTGACAAGAATACTGGTGAGGTAAAATATTATGATGGTGAACTCCCCCTCAAGCGTGGTCTTCCTGATAACATTGAGGAAGGTACGCCTGAGGCGTTTGCTTACAAACAGCAACAGATAGATGTCTGGGGTTTGCCTGGTGAGATTATTTCTGATGACAACATTGCAGCAATAAAGAAACAGCGACAAGAGACAGTCATCACTGACCCTGATTGGGCCAGGGCATCTAAGATGCTCTATAGCTACATGGAGCCAGACGGTAAAGACTTTACCTCAGACAAAGAAGCATCTGAATGGGGTATTGATTTTATGTCCTCTTTTGAAAACAACTTTGGTCACATGGTTGTTGATATTGCTAGGATGGAGAATGCACCGCCACAAATGTGGCACGCTATGTACTATCTAATGGAGACAGCTGACCGTGACGGTATGCTGTTTAAAAACTTTAAGAAAGGTTTGTATTACACACTTACAGACGTAACAAATCTGGTTGGCCTTGCAACTATGGGCATTGGTCTTATCGGCAAATCAGCTGGTAAGCAGCTTACTAAGGTAGGTTTTAAAGAAGCACTTAAACGTATCGTAATGTCTAAGCCTGATGCATCTGATTTGTTCATGATGGCTGAGGGTGCAACATATGCTGGTGGCTTTAACTTTGGTCAACAAACTGTAAGAGAAGGCGCAGGCAAGCAAGACGGTATAAATGTAGGTGAACTAGCTACAGCAACAGGTGTTGGTACAGTAGCTGGCCCTGTACTCAATAGGGCTGGTCAAGGTGTTATGGAAGGCGGCAAGCGGTTATTCAATGCAGCTGGCGACCTGGTATCACCAGAGACAAAGGCAGCACAAAACGTAGGTGAGATTATTGATGACACTGTAGGTGTAGACCCTAATGCATTTACACCAGTTAGTGTTACAGACCCTAAGAGGGTTGGAACTACAGGACAATATGTTGGCGCACCTAAAGGATTAGATACACCAGCCAAGCTAGGCGCAATGCGTAGGAATATGGTGAATATCGCTAAGGAAGGTGAACAAGGACGTTTCTGGTATGAGCGTTCTAGTCAGGCAATCCTTGATGCAGTTAATGGTGACAAGGAAGCGGCTGACAAGATTGCACAAGCTATTGCTATTACTAGCGGTGGTCAAACACCAGTCATGTCAAACTTTGAGTTTGCTATTCAGGCTTACAATATGTGGAAGCAAGGCAAAGAGATTGTAACAGGACGTTTCCCAACGGCTATGGGGCCAAGACTTCAAACAGTGTTTGATGGCGGTAGCTGGGAAGGACGCAAGACTAACACCTTCTACAACAACGTCATGGTAGGCATTGACCCTACTAGGTCACAGGGTGTGACTGTAGATATGCACATGATGCGTGTGTTTGGTTTCGACAGCGACAACCCAACACCAGCACAGTATGAGTTTGTTGAGAACGAAGTAAACAGAGTAGCTAACAAACTAGGATGGACACCTTACCAAACTCAAGCGGCTATGTGGGTAGTACAGAAAGCCAACAAGGAAGGTAAGTCTGTTAAAGAAATGTCTTTTGACTACAAAGACGCACTAGAGAATACACTAGGACAAATCTCCTGGGAGACTAAACCATCAGCATCTAGTGGTCACATGAAAGAAATATTTGATGCGCCATTAAATCAGCAAGCAGAATATCATTTCACAATGTCCAAAGCCTTAACAGGTGACGATGGTGTTGACCTTATAGCTAAAGAGTTTGGTCTACTATCACCAGGCAGCTTTGATGCACCTGGTGTATTTGAAGGTGTGCTAAGTCCAGGCACTCAAACCTATGCTCTTATGCCCAAGAAATACAAGGGCCAGCCAGGTGAGGTTGATGAGGCTACGCTAGAACTTGTGAAGATGTACTCTGTTGCTAGAGGCATTTTATTGAAACAAGATGGTGTTGGTTTCCACCGTCCTTTCTATAAGAAAGGTACAGCAAAGAAAGATATGAATGGCTTTGATGTAAATGTTGGCAGACCATTTACTGAAGCAGAGATTATCCAGCTAGATAAACTAATCCAAGAAAAAACAGGCATGGACTTCCTAAGTCCAGTGTCTACAGAAAATGGCGTAAGGCTTCTAAACTTTACAGATGGTGAAGAGGGTCAGATACCTAATGTAGATTATCAGCGCATGATATTAGAGGCACTTGATATTTTTGAGATATCTGATATAAAAAGAGAAGATGGTATGCAAGTTAAGCAATTCAAGGCTCAACTTGGATATGTAGCAAATAATTGGAAGGAGGCACCAAATGGCGAAATATACCTTAACGATAGCTTCCCAGGACGACCCGATTTACAAGCAAGGGTTCAAGCTGTCGTCTCCAAGTTTATCGACAATGTCCAAGCAGTCGATGACGAATTCACAGCCAAGTACGGCTGGAGCCAAGGCGACTATAACACCAAATACAGAGGACAACAGCCTGGAAGTGAAAGTAACACTGGAGGAGTAGACACAACTACACCTCCTGTAAACAATGAGGGGGGTGAATAGTGTCTATACCTAAAGACGAAATTGACAAAACAAGCATTCTAACTGAGCCTGTTAACCCCACAGAAACATCTAGTGTAGATGCGCCACCAGTCATTGATGGCACAGGCAAAGAAGCTGACCCTAACTTTATTAGCCCTGTACAAACAGATGAGAACCAGGAAATCCAGGTTGCTGGCCTTAGCGGTAAGTTTGGCAAGAAGGCAGGCAAGGTAATAACAGATGGCGTAGATGCCTGGACAGATTATTTTGGCGGTACAGATGTAACTCAATCGCCTAATCAAAAAAAGAAAGTAACGGCAACTATCAAAGGTGACAGCCCTGTAGCTACTGTTGATACAGAAGGCACTGTTGTTATTCGTCCTATGTCTATGGAGGAACTAACAGCTGTCAAGCAATATATGGGCCGTGATGACATCGACTTTGATGTAGTCTTACCCAACTTAAAAAATATAGACAGCCAGCTATCTGGCGATACAGCTGACGTTCAGTTTAAGAAACTGATTGCAGCAATGTATGAGCATTACAAAAAGACAACAGGCCCAGATGGAAAGCCTTTGTTGCAAAAGGGTGAGCGTGGGTTTGCTCAGATTATTGAAGACGCAAACAAGATTGGCTCTGTAGATATTATGTTGCAGCTGCTAGAGCGAGAGCCTGGTAAGCGTTTGTTTAATGATGCCCAACTATTAGCTGCAAGACGTACAGTATTGTCTTTTGAGATTATGGCTCAGAAGCAACTAAAGAAATGGGAAAAGACAGGCAGCCAGGTTGATTTAGCTTCAGCATTACAAGCCTTAAATATCAGCGCATATGCACAGATACAGCTTACTGGCGCACAGGAGGACATTGCTAGGGCGCAAGTATCAAATCGTATTATTGCATCACCAGGCAAGGCTCGTATTAACTCTCTTAAAACCTGGATGGATACAAACACTGTATCTGATTTTTCAGCAGCAATCACAGACAAGAATGTAGCAGAGTTTCTTGAAGCCAATGGCGGTGAAGAGGCTGTCATGTCTATGCTGTATGCATACAAGAACCTACCCAACGATGCATCTAGAAACAAATTTCTACGCAATACATTCCTAGAGACAGCCAAGCTAACACCTAAAATGATTATGGAAATCTACCAGACGGCCCTACTGTCTTCTGGCGTAACCCATGCATACAACGCAGCTGGCACAGCTGTTATGATGGAAATGCAAATGATAGAGCGTTTCTTGATGGGCGAGTTTGGTGAAGGTATGCAGATGCTAAAGGCCCATGCAACGTACTTTCCTCAAGCACTAATGGCTATGTCTCATGCACTAATTTACGAAAAGTCAAAAGTAGAAAATGTATCAAAGCTAGATGTAGACGGTAGGGGTATATCTCGTCATGCTTTTGGTTTGCGTAATAGGCTAATGAATGAAGGTGGCGGTAATATTGAAAGCGCAGCTTCTATGGCTATAGATGGCTTTGGTATTTCAATGAGGGCTTTAGGCTATAGACCAATGATAGCCATAGATGAATTTTTTAAGACTATGGGCAGGGGCATGGAATTGTCAACTATCGCTCATAGGGCTGGTTCTGATGCAAGAAAAGCTACAACTGATAAGCTAAAGGCAGAAGGCAAAGATGCTGAGTTTATTAAAACGGAAGCACAAAAATCATACAAGATAGCTTACACAAAGACTTTGAATAGCCAGGATGCGTTTGAGGAAGCATCTGAATTTGCACGAATGATTACGTTCCAGGATGATTTGCCTGGTACATTGGGTAAAGCAAATGGCTTCTTCAACAATCCGCTTATAAAGATATGGGTGCCATTCTACAGAACGCCTACACAAATTGTAAGGCGTGTGTCTGAACGCACACCTCTAGCATTAATGATGCCTTCAGTTATGAGGGATAAGATTATTAACGGCAATGCTAGAGAGCGTAAAGAAGCTATGGTTCGTATCAGTACAGGCATGATGCTGTTCGCTACTACTATGTATTATGCCTCTGGTGGTGGCAGTGATGATTTTGTAATTACAGGCTATGGGCCTCGTGACCCTGACATTCGTAGACGCTGGCTAGAAAACAACGAACCGTACAGTATTGGTCTTAGAAACCCTGAAACTAATAAGTGGGAATTTGTTAGCTATGCAAGGTATGACCCTGTAGCTGGCACTTTGGCTATGGCGGCTGATGCTACTGACATCATCTACAACACAGACGATGACGACACACTACTAGATATTATGATTGGTGGCGGCACAGCTACCATGAAATATACAGCTACTGCTTTGCCTATGACACAGTTTATAGGTGAGATGGTAAATGTTGCTGGTGCTAGGTATGAAAGCCATGAGAGTAAGGTAGAGCGTATTACACAGCTACTAGCCAAACAAGTCTTTATGGCTGGCGGCATTGTAAAAGAACACGTTATGTCTGGCGGTATTGGTGGTGTGCAGCTAAAAGGCAGCATTGAGCGGTCAGGTCTAGGCGAAGGCACACAGTTTGGTGACATGACCCTGGGCAGTGAGTTTGGCTCAAGCATCATTCCACAAGACCAATACAAAGATATTCCTTTTTGGGATAGACCTACTGGCTTGTACCCTATTACCAGAGCATACTATGAGATGCTGAACAGCATTTGTTCTAAAACATCTGGTTGTTCCTCTGAACTACCTCCTAAGGTAAATCGTTGGAATGAGCCTATGCCTCAGACAAGAGGTACTGGCTGGGAGTTTATGCAGCCTTACAGGGTAGTGAACAAGCCTGGTGCTGACATCATTAACAAAGAACTAGAAGATTTGAACTACGGCTTTCCAAGGCTATCCATTACTATGGGTGAACCTATGATTAAGCTAAATGCAGAGCAATATGCTAGGTATGTAGAACTATACAATGACCCATCTAAATCACCTTTTGCTAAGGAATATTTTAAGCTGGGTGTCTACACTGGTGGTGAAAGCCTGATGCCACCGTCAGCTATTGAGGCTATGACTGACATCCTAGAAAACAGGTCTACCAATCAATACGATGATATGCAGATGCTGAACAACGTAACCCAGGGTTATGTGTTGGTGCCATCTTCCAGGAAACACAAGATAGATATTCTGAACGGTGTAGACAGTGAATACAAGTCATACGCCAAGGCACTAATGCTATTTGAGTATCCTGAACTTCAAGCCCTTGTGCAGCAGCGTGACAGCTTCAAAGAAGAGATGGGAAGGAACCCACGACTATTAGTTAAACCTACTGGTTCGGAAATAGTTAACGCACAAGAAGGGAACATAAAGAGGTTATTTGGGGTAACAGAATGATTATGTTCTCGATTGAGCAAAAAGCAAAAATATTGTATATTGTTGGTGAGGTAAACTATGGCTACGTTTGACGTAAATACACAAGTAAGGAAAGTTTCGACCACTGCGACTGGGCAAACTGAATTTGACTTTTCTTTTCAAGTAAACTCAATCAATGATATTGACGTTTATGTTGATAGCGTATTGCAAACTAGTGGCTTTTCTATTGTAAATAGTAGCAATAACCCTGGGTTAAATACAGACGGAACAGGGCGAGTTAAGTTTACTACAGCCCCAGCAAATGGCACGACTGTAGCCATCAAGTCGGATGTTCCCCTGGGCAGAACCAGTGTATACACAGCTGGCGGTAATATTACAGCAGCCTCACTAGAAACAGATTTTGACACCATTGCCATGAAGATTGGTGATGCAGACGAAACACTTAACAGGTCACTAAAAGCACCTGTTGGTGACCCTGACGATATTGATATGACGATGCCAGTAAAGGCATCCAGGCTTGGGAAGGTGCTTGGTTTCAATGCAACAACTGGTAATCCAGAAGCTGGGCCTACCATTGCTGACGTTCAAACCCTGGCAGCTATTACAGCTGACATAGGAACCCTGGCAGACATAGAAGATGGCACAGATGCTACTGATGCAATACAAACTGTTGCAGCTAATTCAGCTAACGTCACAACAGTAGCAGGCATCAACACAACACACCTTGCTAATGTATCTGGTGTAGCAACAGAAGTTGGAAGGCTTGGCACAGCTGACGCTGTATCAGATATGAACACACTTGGCACTAGTGCCATTGTAACAGACATGGATACCCTGGCTAACATTTCGGCAGACATCACTACGCTTGCCCACATTGAGGATGGCACAACAGCTACCAATGCTATTCAGACGGTTGCCACAAATATAAGTTCTGTCCAAAGCGCACAAGCAAACGCAACTGCGGCTGAAGCAGCAAGGGATAGCGCAAAAGCTATCGCAGCTGCAATGGGTGCGGCTCTTGATAACTTTGATGACCGTTACCTTGGCACAATGGCTGACACTGTTGGCAATACTTTAAGTGTAAATAAAGTAACTACACTAACAAATGGCTCTGCTGAAATTACGGTTGCTGATAATACTGGCATTGTTGTGGGAATGAAGGCTACATTAAGTAACTATATTCCAGATGGCACTAATGTTATTGGTATTAGTGGCACAACTATTAGCCTAGACAATGCGGCACTACAGGCTGGTAGTGGGTTAACTGTTGTGTTTAGCGCACATGGTGTAATTCAAGCGTTTAACACAAGCACTGACGGCCCATCTACTGACAATGACGGCAATGCCTTAGTTACTGGTGCGCTATACTTTAACACTACAGACAACGAAATGCGTGTCTATGACGGAGCAAACTGGATAGCTGCATCAGCGGCTGGCTCTGCTTCTATGAATATCTTTGAATACACAGTATCAGGTTCGCCCACCGCCACATTTTCTGGAACAGATGATAACGGAGCAACACTATCCTATACTCAACAGAACATCCAGGTTGTTAAAGATGGTGTTATTCTTCATGCAGATGACTTTACTGCAAACAACGGAACGTCAATTACTCTAATTGATAGTGGCGGTAGTAACTTAAACGCAGCTGTAGGTTCTGAAATTGTAATCTATGCTTTTAAATCATTCACGGTTGCTGACACAGTTTCTAAATCTTCAGGTGGCACATTTAGTTCTAACGTCACTGTGACAGGCACATTGAACGCAACCACAGATGTTCAAGTAAATGGAGCGTCTGTAGCAACAATGGGCAAATCAATCGCTATGGCAATCGTATTCGGAGGATAAAATGGCAGCACCAAACATAGTAAACGTATCAACCATTACCGCTAAAACAGTAGCGGCAGGACTTACCACAACAACTACCACAAACATTCTTGAAAATGCAGCATCGTCAGGCAAGGTTTTCAAAATCAACACAATCCTTGTGAGTAACATTGATGGAGCAAATAGTGCATCTGTTACTGTTTATTATAATGATGGTACGGCAAACAATTATTCTATTGCCACAACAATAGATGTACCAGCAGATAGCACTCTTGTTCTGACTGACAAGAACAGTGTTATTTACCTTGAAGAAAACACACGAATTAGGGCTGGTGCTTCTGCTGCAAGTGATTTGATGATGCTGATTTCTTACGAGGAGATTTCCTAATGCCAAGGATTATCAATGGTAGGTCATCTTATTCTGATGACCGTGGAACTATCCTTCAGGCTCAACACGCTGAAACCACTTCTGAAGTGACATTATCAGCAACAAAAACATATGAAGAACTTGGTGCTAATGTAACACTTGTATCGAAAGGGCGTAATAGTAAGTTTTTGTTGTTTGGTCATGGTCATATGTATGGCACTTCTAGCGGTGCAAATAGGATGAACTTAGGTTTTAGTGTAACCATTGGCGGCACAACAACTAGGATACTTGGAACAGATGGAGGTGCAGGGGATTCATGGGCAAATGAACAAGATGGTGCTTCTGGGCAAAACGGTGATAGATGTTATATGTACACTGTTACTGCGGCACCAGGAACTAGCATGACCTTTAAGTTGCTAGCCGCAAGCTGGGATGTATCTGGTACTACTGGAAGATTTAATTTATCTGGGTATGCTTTCAAATCAATATTAGAAGTTTTGGAAATAGCAACTTAGGGGGGCAAGTATGAGCAACGCAAGAAACTTATCAGACATTGTAGGCGGCAACTTTAACATTCCTGTTGGCTCACTTGGCAATGCTCCCAACCCTATTGATGCTGGCACTATTGTTTCATGGGCAAAGGACAGTACGCCTACAGGCTGGCTTCAGTGTGATGGCTCTGCTGTTTCTCGTTCAACATATGCTACTTTGTTTACTGCTATTGGCACAACCTACGGCACTGGTGACGGCTCGTCCACATTTAATATACCTGATTTAAGAGGGCGTGTTGTTGCTGGAAAAGACAATATGGGCGGCAGTGCAGCTAGTCGGATTACATCTGCGGTTACTGTTGATGGAGCAACGCTTGGTACAACTGGCGGCTCACAAAGTCACACATTAACTGAAGCGCAACTTCCTTCACACTTTCATAGACCAGGTGGTTATTCTGGCAATACTACCTATAGATTTTTTTATGGCTTAAACACTACCTCATCTGGTTATGCTTACCCTGCGGTTGGCGGTTCTGGAACTTTTTTAAATACATTACTTGGAACACAGACAGACCCAGTCGGTAGTGGCAATACTCATAACAACATTCAACCTTTGTTGATTGCGTTGTATATAATCAAAACATAGGTGACTTATGGCAGTATGGAAAATTATACGAGAAACTGACAACAAAGGCACTATCTACAAAGACGGTGTTCCTTATGGGGATTTAGACATTAGCTGGCTACCCTCAACAATTAGGGTTGTGCAAGGACAGGGTGACGGCTCTGCTTATCTCGAAAACATAAACACAGAAACAGATTTTGTATCTGATTTGTCGGCAGAAAGTTGGCACTCGAATATGTCAGAAACATGGCAAGATGCTGAAGATGCAGTGCAAAGTCCACAACTATATGATGGGAGTGTGTGATGCCGCATATTTATGATTTAAATCCAGGGCTAAATTCAAAGCCAAAAGACAAGAAACCTGAGGCAAAAACAAAACCAAAGGAGGAACCACCTAAAAAGAGGGGAAGGCCGAAGAAGGCCAAGTAGGTATGGAGTATGTTGGAGTATGTAGCAGCAGCGAATGCGGCCTATTCGGTAGTGAAGAGGGCCATTCAAAACGGAAAAGAATTGCACAGCTGCGCCAAAGCCATATCTCAATTTACTCATGCATCAGATGACTTACGAAAAAGCCACGAACAAAAAAAGCGTAGCATATGGACAAAGTTTCTGGGCAAGGAGGACAACGACCTAGAAACATTTATGCACCTTGAAGCTATCAAAGCAAAAGAAGACGAACTCAAACAGATGATGATATACCTGGGCCGACCAGGTTTACATAGCGACTGGGTCAAGTACCAGGTAGAAGCTAGAAAGCGCAGACAGCAAGAAGCTGAAGACAAGAAGCGCAAGATAAGAGAACTCAAAGAAAATTTAGAGATAGCAGCAGCATGGGTACTGGGTGCGATTGCCCTTACCATTGTTGTTGCTTTTGTAGTGTGGGTTTTACAAAGGAAGGGCGTAATATGATAGGCAAAATTTTAGATGCATCAAAGAAACATCAGGTGCTTCCCAGGGTTATGATGATAGTGATGACCTACCAGTATTTCGTTGTAACAAATTGGTTCATGTCACTTTCTTCACCAGAAAATTCTCAAGCGGCATTGGTCAGTGTGGTGACAGGTGCCATGACAGGGGCGTTTGGACTTTGGCTTGGGTCAGAAGGCAAACATATAAACGATGGCAGCAAAACTAAATGAAAATACAGAGGTAGCTTTACCTCTTAGAAATATTATCAGCATGGTTGCGGCAGCAAGTGTGGCAACCTGGGCATACTTTGGCATCATTGAAAGGCTAAATACCATTCAGACCAACCAAACAATGATGAAGGCTGACCTAGAAAAGAATACGGAGTTTCGTATCAAATGGCCCAGGGGTGAGATGGGTTCTTTGCCAGCCGACAGTGAACAGTTTATGTTGATTGAACACCTGGCAAAAGAATTAGAAAAACTACAGGAACAAATAGAAAGTGGGCAGGCTCCATTTGACCAGCAACAAAAGTTAACTCTGGAATTTTATGAGAAAAGGATTAACGATTTAGAAGATAGGATAGAGGCTTTGCGGTCTAACGGATACGGTGGCATGAAATGATAGAGGCGGTATTTGTTTTATTGTTATGGACAGCTGGCGGTGATGAACCGCTAGAGTATACGCCATATGAAAAGTTATCTGAATGCTTGTCTACTAAGCGCAAGATAAAACAAAACACTAACGGTGGTGTGAACTTTGATAACCAGTGGCAGTGTAAAGAACTCAAGGTGCAGATGGAGCAAAGCAGTGATGGCACCTGGCATATAATTAAACTGATGGAGGAGGTATCAAAATGATTAACTTACTTGGAAATCTAGTTGGCCCAGTGACAGGGCTACTGGATAAATTTATTGAGGACAAAGACCAGAAGAATGCTTTGGCCCATGAGATTGCAACCATGTCACAACGCCATGCTCAGGAAGCAATGCTTGCTCAGATTGAGGTATTGAAAGCTGACGCAAAAGGTAACTGGTTTCAGGCATCGTGGCGGCCCTTGATTGGCTGGATTTGTGGCTTGTCGCTAGGCATAAATTACATGGTATCGCCTATCGCTCATGGCTTTGGTATTACTATTCCCCAGGCTGATATGTCTGTAATGATGCCGTTGATGTTTGGGATGTTGGGGATTGGTGGAATGCGTAGTTTTGACAAGGCAAAGAAGACAGACACAAAGGTTATTAAATGACAGCCCAGCTGAAGCTACAGCCTGGTGAGTTAACACCAACGGAAGAGCGACAGGCCAGGATGTATAAGGAGGTAGCGCACAAGTATGCAAGCAGACTGGCACAAAGCTATCAGCAGCTGGTAGTCGAGTGCAACATGACATGGCCTAACTATAGACAGGATTGTTATGCGTCTGCACTGGAGGAAATTCACGATATGTATTCAAGAGAGGAGGCACCATGCGTAAGTTTGATAAGGTAAATCGTGACAGCAAATACAAGGACATTCCATCTAAGTATCTTGCTGGAGCAAAGAACAAAGATAAAAGAGCGGCTGAGATTAGAAGCACCAGGCGCAAGTATAAAATGAGTAAGCTGACATCAGCTGACTACGATAGAATTAGTATGATGAGAGCGAGGGGGTAATGGCAGCACCAGAAAAATATAAAAAGATGTTTGGCGAGAAGAGGGCCAACGCTATCTATAAACGTGGATTGGGGGCGTACTATTCAAGTGGCAGTAGACCAGGTATGTCAGCCCATGGCTGGGCAGTAGCTAGGCTCAAGGCCCATGCAAAGGGCAAGGCAACCGTGAAGAAAGCAGACGGTGACTTGTTCAG
>CENW01027999.1_pt1 | contig 15591 bp, 9 predicted proteins | sample 530241 | NCBI WGS metagenome assembly CENW01 (sample SAMEA2619818, study PRJEB7988) | marine metagenome | isolation source: saline water (ENVO:00002010), including | reverse complement strand
GTTTGTTGTTTGCTATTAGTTGTGGAATTTTTTTTGATACCACCGATGACAACAATATCGCCGTCAGCTACCAGTAATTTGGTGCTAATTTCCATTTTATTAATAGCAGGATCACCTGCATTTGATCTGTTTGGAGTGTCGTTATTTACTTGTATAGTTAAGAGCACATTTCCATCTCCAATTATACTTGGTGTGACTGTCATCTTTAAAGCTGCCTCTTTAAATTGTGTGTCAGTTCCCCCATCACCGCTAGATGCATAAGGTATTTCCTCACCTTGAGTTATAGTGGCGACTTGATTATCTAATGTGAATACTTTTGGATTTGAAATTGTTTTGCCTAAACCTTCTATCTCTAGCGCAGTAATCTCTGCTTTAAGTACTGCTGAACCCGTCTTTTTTAAAATACCAATACCACTAGTGGCTCCTGCAGCAGAAAAATCTGTGAGACTATCAGTAGCTGCACCAAGAACTGCAGTGCCTGCATTAGCAGGTCCATCCCCTGTACTTGCATTTTGGATACCTCCGATAATTTCACCTTGTCTTCTATAGTATCCACCTAGTCTTGTGCCTAATGCTCTTTCAAAATCAGAATTGGCCTCAACAATAAATGCCTCAATTAAAACTTGTTTAGTTCTTACATCTATTTCTTTAATAATTTTATCAACAATATCTAAATCAGTTTCTTTTCCTCTTACAATAACAGATCTAGTTGTTTTTTCTTCGGTAATTTTAATTGGTGTAAAATTATCATCAATTGATGCAAAAAGTTCCGTTAAAGTTTTTTTTGCTTCAGCTGGCGTTATATAATAAAGTCTGAATATTTCTGAAATTATTGGTTCAACTGAATCTTCTAGTTCTACCTTTTTCTTAACTGCTGAAGCTCGAGCTGATTTAGTACTTTCCTGTGCTGTCAAATTAGCTGGGGAATGAACTCTAATTAAATTACTTGAGACATCAAAGTCAGCAGCAAAATTTTTTAAATCTAATATTGCATTAAAAGCTTTATCCCATGGAACATCGACTAATTGTGCATTTATTGACCCTGCAACTTCCTCACCAACTAAAATGTTAATATCCCCTGCCTGGGCCATAAGATTCATAGCCTCTCTATAATCTAAGTTTTGAAACTTAAATGATATGTTTTGTTTTAAGGATTTATAACTCTCAGGAATTAAAAGATAATTTGTTTTTTGTTGAGAAGATATTTGTTTTCTTTTTCCAAGTTTGATTACATCACCTTCAATAGGTTGAGGTCCCATTTCTATTGTTTTATCAACAGTTTCTTTTCCTGTTATTCTTATATCATCTTTTATGAGTGGTGTGTCATGTTTGAACCCACCCTTTTTATTAAATTTACCATTTGTAGTACATCCAGTTAAAAAGATTGATAATATAATTAAGGGTGTAATAAATTTAAAATTCATTTATTTCTCTAATTTGGTTTTTAAAATTTAGGGATATAAAATTGGTTTCTCCTTTTTGAAATATTGCCTCTTTAATATTTACCTCAACTAATTTTAATCCTTTTGATAATTCTTCTTGTACTTCAAGAGTTATGAATTCTCCTGTGTCATCAACTAAAGTCGCAAACGATTTTAAAGAGCCATTAAAAACTCCTACTAATTTATATTTACTCAAATTCATTAATTCTTCTTCTTGAGTAACATCCGACACTATTGAGCTTGCAGTCCCATCGTCTCCCGCAAATGGGTCATTTAAAGGTAATGGTTCTTCGTGGCTGTCAGCTAAGCCAATTTTAGAAAAAGACATTAATAATAAAGTCAAAAGAGCAATTTTAAAAAAACTCATCTGGTAACCCCACTATTGTTAATACTCCTGTTACGACTATCGCGTTGGTTGTATCTCCTTTTAACACTTTTATGGATTCTTTGTCAAAGTTTAACATCTTTTGAGAAAGGGAGACTTGTCTTTTAAACTTAATATAACCAAGGAAATTGCCTTTAATTTCATAACTAACGGGTATCCTATAATAAGCGATATTTTTTTTCTGTGACTCTGCACTCTTACTTTTCTTTGATTTCTTTTTTTTCTTTTTCTTTTTTGATGTTGATAATGAGCTTTTTGTGACAGCTACAAGGTTTCCCTTATTAATTTTAGAAATAACTAATCCGTTTAATGAAGCATATTCACTTAACGTTTGGTAAAGCCCCTCAACTTCTGATTTCGAATGGAAAAGTGTTGAATAGTTTTCGTATTCTGGTTTTACTTTTTTAATCTTCTTCTTAATTGATACAATATCATTATTGAATTTTGTAATCTCTGTTTTTTTTACATTCATATCCTCTAATTGAATTTTCTTTTTTTCAACTATAGGACTTAAAATGGCATAATAAATAATTAAGAAAACAACAACTGAACCAACACCAATACCTATTTTAATTAATACTTTTTTTTCAATAGTTTTAATTTTAGATATAATTTCATCAAACTTAATATTTTTTAAATCAATATTTTTTAAATCCATAAAATTTATCCTTTTACCTTCACTAAAATTTTAAATCCTTTTTTAGAGCTAGACCCAGCTCTTGATTTTGGTAAATTCATAGAACCCAAAGATGCTTGCCCAACTAACTTTTGAGTATTTAAATTATTAATCAATTTTAAAATATCTTGATCGGTTGCAGCAGAGCCTAGAAGAATGATAGATTTTTTTCCATCATATTCTATAGAATTAAATTTTACCCTTTTTGGTACACTCATAGCTATTTGTGCTAAGTATCTATAACTTAAACTTTTGTTTGACTTAAGAGTTCGACTTAGTTGCAATGTTTTAGTCATCACGCCTAACTCTTTACTGAATTTCTTTTTTTGATTTTCTTTTATTTTATGTTCTTTTACAATTTTATCATAATCTTTTAATTTTGAATTGTAAGAATAAATTTGCCAAAATGATAATCCGAACAATAAAGTATAAATTACAAGAACAGCTCCCGCTACTCCTTTGAAAGCAAATTTAGAAAACGCTTTCATTTTTTTCTGTTTTATCATGCCTGCTCTGTCGGGAAGAAGATTGATATTTTTTACTGCTGTTACAAATTTATAATAACCAAACACATCTAATTTTCTAAAAGCAAGACCTATTACTGTAGATAAGTACGATCTATTTTGTAGGTTTGTTGACTCAACATTTTGTTCTGGAATTTTTAATCCATCTATTGGATCAAATAAATTAAAGCCAACATTGGCCATACTTTTTCTAAAAGTAGATAGATAATCTTCAACATTTACTAAATCAGAAACTACTTTTATATTTCTTATTCTTTTTTCATATTTTGTCTCAAAATCTTGTACTGCTTGCTTAACTTGAGTAATAAATCTTCTTACTAAAGCCTCTTTCTCCTCTTGGTCTTGTGAATTTTTTAAAATTTCTCTATCTTGGTTTCTTAAAAAAATATCAGTAATTATTGGGTTATTTTCATATAATATCATTAAATAATTTTCATCTAATCCAAATTCTAGAACTGCTGTTAAATTTGCATCCTCAGCATTTTTTGAAATTTGATTAATTTGGTCAACAGCAGACTTAAGTGCAAAACATTTTACATCAATGATAACTGGATTTAAGCTACTTCTTTTTATAATAGACGTGTAATTATTAATATCTGCTAATTTTGAAGCTACGAATAAAATATCCATAGTATTTTCTTTATCATTTTTATTAATCACTTGATGGAATATTGAATAATCGTCTAGGTTATCAGTTAGTTGAACCAAGTTTTCCCATAATGAGTTTGTGTCTATTGCTTTTTGTAATTCTTCATCTGTCATTAATGGAGCGGTAACAACTCTTATAATTGCGCTCGTAACAGGTATTGCAATTGCAGCGTTTGGTGTAGTAATTTTTGACTTTTGAATTGCAAGAGATAATTCCTCACCCATTTTGTCAGCATTATCTAATACCGTTGCATCATCAGGTAAATCAACTTTGTGAGTATAAAATTTTTCAAGTATCCATTGATTTGCTTTGTTTGAAGTTATCTGGGCAAGTCTTATTTCTTTATTAGTAAGTTCTACTCCAACAATTTCTTCACCTTGAACAGAGGATTTTCCAATTTTAGATTTAAAGAAACCCCCAAGTTTATTTTTTATATTTGATATTGATTTGCCACCAGATATTTTTGTAGAATCTTTTTTTCCAAACTCAGGTTTTTTTAATTTTATGCTCTTTAACTTGTCTAATAAACTTGTTGTGATATTAGATTTTTGATCTTCGTTTTGATTATTTTGATTAATTGTAGAATTATTTTCTAAATTATCTTTTAAACTTTGATTATTTTGATTTTGTAAAGTTGTTGTTTCAATATTTGGAGAAATAGTTTCTTTAGCTTGTTCTGATTGTGTGTTTTCAATTTTTGTTTTGTCACTACTTTCGGTTTGATCATTGTTATTTTGTTCTTTTTCTTTCTGCGCGTGTAAATCATCAAACCATTTTTCTAAAATTGGTATTGCATCGTCTAAATTTGGTGTTCCCGAGGAGAAAATTTTTTGTTTGCCATCTAAATAAATTCTTCCAACCCAATTTTTAGATTTAAGTTCCCCTTTGTACTTATCTTGTCTTACGTAAATATGTAATCTTCCGTCTTTTTTATGAATTACTTGATGATCTTTTTTTTCTTCTTCAGTATTATTCTCTTTATTTATCTTTTCAGCATCATTTTTTTCATTATTATTAATATTTTCATTTAAATTTGTTGGTTCAGCCGAGGATAAATTATTATTTGCATCATTATCAGAAGATTGATCTTGATTTTGGGGTGTGTTTTCAGTTTTATTTTCATCTTCAGCCTGTTTAACGTCTGAAACACCAATATTTTCATTTTCAGTCTTTATAATTTCATTTTCTGGAGATTTTTCCTCAACTTTTGGTTGTTCACTCTCAATATTTTTATTTTCTGGAGATTTTTCTTCAACTTTTGATTGTTCACTCTCAGATTGATTCTGCTTGTCTATGATGACACCAAATTTTTCTTTCTCTTTATCATCCATAATTTTTCAAAATTTTTTAATTCTCTAACACAATTTTTCTAAAACTCTAACACAAAATATAATATTGTACAACACAAACTTACTTAGGATTAGAAAAATTTATTCAAAGTTTCAAAAAAGCCAATAAATTCGCCATTTTTGATAAAATGGCATCTAAAATATTATTTCATAAATTTTAGGGCAATTGAATCTGACTCTAACACAATTAAGTTTTATAAAATTGTGTTAGAGTTATTAAAATATAACACAATTTTAAAAAGCTAGTATTTTCAACATTTTTCTAATTTTTTATAATTTCTATTTTTTTTGTGTTAGAGTAAAAATTCTTTGTGTTAGAGATAAAAAAAGATGAAAATTTTTTATAACTTTTATAATGAGGATACTCCTTAAAGAAGGAAGTTCAAGATTGAATTTAAAAAAACTTAAAAATACACCTCAAAATTGATATTTTTTTTCTAATTTGAGGTGAATTTTTAAATTTTTTCTAAATTTCAATTAATTTTAGCGAAAATAAGAATTGTTTAACAATTTTTCTAGCTTTTCCATGTTTAAATTATATTTTTAAAAATTATTTTTAATTTTTTATGATTTAGTTTGTCTTTATGTTTAATAATTAAATTTTAAAAACTATCTGCACCTAACATCTCTACTAATTTCCATCAACAACGAGAATTGTTAGATCATCTTTCTGAATTTTTCCTGATTTAATTATATCTTCAACAATTATTTTTAATCTTTCATGATTTGGTTTATCTTTATGTTTAATAATATAATTTTGAAAACCATCTGCACCTAACATTTCTCCATTTGGATCTTTAATTTCAGTAATTCCATCGGTAAAGACATACATTGAGCTGTTTGCAAAGTTAATTTTTGTTTCTTTATATTTTATTTTTGACATTATACCTAAAGGTGGTCCTGCTTCTGTATGATTAGAAAATTTTCCATCCCTAGAAAAGATAAGTGGAGGTTCGTGGCCTGCATTTGATAAAAGTAATTCATTTTTTTTACTATCATAAATTCCAATTAACATTGTTACAAACATCCCACGTGAAGTTGTCTCACATATTTCTTTATTTAAAAGATCTAGCAAGTCTGATGCAGAATAAATTGTTTTACTAAGACATCTATACAAACTTGATGCTTTAGACATCAACAAAGAAGATTTAATTCCTTTACCAGAAACATCTGCAACTCCAAAACCAAACTTACCATCTCCTAAATCAGAAAAATTATAGAAGTCTCCTGATACAACCTTCGCCGGAATATTTATTCCAGCAATAGGAAAATTTTCTTTTTTGTTTTTTGATAATAAAGTTTTTTGTATTTCACCAACAATCTCTATTTCTTTTTGAATTCTATTTTTATCAATCAGTTCTTTTGCCATCTTTGCATTTCTAATTGCTAACGCTGCAGGTGCTGATAAAGTTTCTAATAATTTTCTATCGCTCTCCTCGAATAATTTTGAATTACTTTTTTTATTTAAACAATGAATTACTCCAATACATTCGTTTGCAGCAATGAGTGGTGAGCATAAAACAGAATATGTTGTAAAATTTGTTTTGTTATCTAAATCAAAATAAAATTCTGCGATTTCTCTTACATCTTTTCGAACGTTTCCAACTCTTATACATTTTTTTTGTAAAACTGCTTTACCCATTACACCTTGTGTCAAAGGTATTTCATATTCATCCAGATAAGATTGATATTTCGAAGCGATACATTGAAAAACTTGTTTCTTTTCATCAATTAAAAAAATATTTGCAGCCTGGGCATCAATTCTTTTTATAATTACTTCGAGAGCAGTTTGTAAAGTTTCTTTTAAATCAAGAGATGTTGCAAACTCTTGATTCATTTTTGTAATGATTGCTAAATCTTCATTTAAGGCTATGTTTTCTTTGTTTGGCTCAATTTTTTTTTGTCTAAAAAACATTTTTGTATTTGGAATTACACTTTTTTTTTGATAATTTAAACCTTTATGGAAATCATAATTAATACTCCTGGTCTTTACATACATTTGCAAGACGCTGTTGTGCTTATTCAATACTGTATTGACGGAATTATTAATATTGCCTCCCAATTTAAAATTTAATTAGTGTTTTTCGTACTATTTTTTGTTTTAGGCTGCATCTGGGGAAGTTTTTCTAACGTTTGTATCCATCGTTTACCCATGGATAAAAGTGTTATATTTACTCGATCTTTTTGCCCTAGTTGTCAAAAAACAATCAAATGGTTCGATAATATTCCTTTAATCTCCTTTTTATTATTAAAAAGAAAGTGCAGAAACTGTGACTACAAGATTAGCTTTCAATATTTTATTGTAGAACTAATAACTGCAATTTCATTTACTATTATATATTATTTTTATGGAATTAGCATCACCTCATTATTGCTAATAATACTAAGTGTTTTTTTTGTTATTATCTTCTTTATTGATCTAAAACATTTCATTATTCCAAACTCCTTAACATTTCCATTAATGTTTATTGGTTTTATAAAATCATTTGATCCTAATTTAGATAATTTATTATTTCCAAACTATATCAATTCATTAGTTGGAGGTGTTATTGGATATTTAATTATATGGTTAATTATTTTTGTATATAAAAAAGTAAGAAATAAAGAAGGTATGGGTTTAGGAGATGCTAAACTGTTATCGGCTATTGGATTTTGGTTTGGCTGGGTTTCAATACCTTTTGTATTATTTCTGTCATCCGTAATAGCTTTAGGATTATCTTTGCCATCATTGATTAACAAATCTAAAAACTTGTCATCTCAAATACCATTTGGTCCGTATTTAATTCTTGGCATAACACTCTATGTTTTCATAAAACATATGATCTGAGAGAAATTAAATTTTATTCTCTTAATGTTTATTAACTAACATTAATTAAAAATTTTCTTGCCAGCTGCCTCTATAGACTTGAATATCTTTATCACTTCCTAGCAAGGTTACTAAGGTATCTGCTTGATCATCTGACTCTGTTGTTACGTTAGCAAATAGTTTATTTCCTGAAATTACAAACTGTGAAAGAATTCCTTGTTGTAAATAATAACATCCTGCTCTTTCATCAAATTCACTTTCAGATCTCACATTTTTTTCTGCAAACTGAATTTTTTCTGCTTGATTAATACCACACTCATCATCAGCTGCACAAATAAATGCTTTACCAACACTACAAGTTGTTTCTCCTTTCGACGGTGGCTCATAAACAGGATAGTAAACAGTTCCACCAAAAATAGTTGGTATTGCTGTAGCCTTTCTATATCTATTATTCGCATCTCCTTTTGGATTTTTATTAAATTCTGGGTTGTCGAGTTTAAATATCCATCCAAGTCTTCCTGCCCCAGGACAATCCTCCATTCTGTTCCTATCTCTTGTATAACCACAATCAGCTAGATCTGGGAATTTGTCATCAACAATAGGTGCGTTTGCAATCGCTCTAAGAGCTCCTTGTGTAAAATTAGAATTTCCATTTTCATCTTCAGAGGATGCTTTTGGAACTTTGATTTCATCATGAAAAAAATTCGGAAAGTCTACATCTCTAATACCAAATAATAAGTTATCCATTCCATCAATCCTAGCACCAACGTCTCTAAAATCACCTGTTCCACCAAACAACCATAAATTTCTTGTACTTTGACCATACGCAGCTTCCATGCCAAAGTAACTTACTCTTTGATTTATATCGTTTGCATTTATATTAAATAAGGTTCTTTGATCAAATATATCAATTTCTGAATTGTCCTTTTGCTGATTTGTTAAATTAATCTTTGTAACTTTTCCTTCTAAATCATTAATGTAAACCATAGCACCTCTCCAAGGCACACCTCTAAATGTATCAGGAGTCACAACAACAGGATCACCAGTAACAGAATTGATTATGCCATTACCAGGTACATCAGCAATTTTTATTGGACCTAGATTATCATCAGACCCAAATATAGCCCCTCCATTGTTGGCTGGATCTTCAAGGTCAATTAAAAACAAATTAGAACCTATGCCGTTAGTAGCACCAAAGCCACCAGGTAAAACGGCTACATAATTATCATCATTTAAAATACCACTTTTTGTTGTTGGTATTCTTACTATTCTTGGGGTTGCCCAAGTTTCACCTAACATAGAGTAATCATACTGCATATTCTCTGCTTCCAACCCTGAAGGTAGCATAATTGTGAAAGGAATATCCTCTTTATCTGAAGTTAAGCCTGTACTTGCATTATAAACCATTTCAGAAGAGAAGGTAAATTCAACTTCACTACCTTGTCTATTGACTTTTGCAACTGGGACCTCTGTGATTGATCCATTTTTTTCAAAAATCACAGTAAATTTAGATGCATCTACTGTAGTCAAATTTTCTAAAGCATCAGTAACAAATGTGAATGTTAATCCTGCGTAACATGCACTACCATCATCATAGCTAGCATTAAAAAATTTCGCATCTGCTCCAACATCTGAATTTGACATACATGAAGATTTTGCATCTCTATTAGTAAAATCATTCCCATCTGCATCTAAAACTATATCTGCTTCTCGTGCTTCTTGTTCGATTCTTCTTGCAGCAATAGCTTCTAAAGATTGGTCTATCCCTAAAGTTTCACTTCCATAAGGATAAGCAGTAATCAATCCATTTTCATTTGCATGTAAAACTCTTCCATTTGCTCTATCATTATAAATAGAATACATATGAATAGGATTTAACGGATCTGTAATATCTAAAACCGAGAATCCAGGTCCACCTCTTCCATATGGTATAAATAAAATCGTATGCCAGTTTTTTGAGTCTTGTTCTACAACAGTTCCTGCATCATCTATTCTAAATCCTTTTATATAAACATCGTGAACAACTGGCGATCCGTCAACTGCAAAGATAGCATTGGTACCTCCTCTTCCTTGCCCGAGAACATCATTTAATCCCTCATTTACTATAGTCGGTAATTTTGCAGCGATGAATGGGGGAACGAATGCCCAAAGTTCTTGACCAATATTTCCACCATGTCTTATCTTTCCTGAACCAGTTCTTACTGCGTGAAGTGCTCCATCATTTGCTCCAAAATACATTACATCATCTCGAACAACAGTTCTTGCCCAAGTATCATAATTATTAATATATCTCCAGTACGCCTCTTGATGTGTAGATGTGAAATTTGTATTAGCTTTAGGTCTTCCAACTTCTATAATTTGTGAATGGTAAATATCTCCAAGGACTGATGCTCTCACATTATTAGTATTATCACATCCTCCGTAAGCAAAATAATCTTCTCCTCTTACAAAATTAATTAGTCCTTTAATATCATCAGCGTTAGTGTCCAAACCCGAAACGCCTGCAAGCTCATTTCCACAATATGACGAAGAGTTATGAAAATTTGGAACAACATCACCAAAAAGACCAAATATTCCATTGATAGTGTCAGCGTTATCTTCAGTAAAATTATTATAGTCTGATGTATAATCTAAACCTTCATATACAGTCCAAATATTTCTATTATTACTTAATGCCTGTCCCTGAATTATTGTTGCAACATCGTAAACACGTTGATCAGCCAAATCATCTACAATTGTTCCATCTTCTCTTACATGCTTTCTTATAAGTGTACCTTCCCATTCACCGTGTAATGCATATTTAAATTGTGCTTGGAATAAACTTCCACCTTCTTCCCCAGATAATTCTGCTGTAATAGATGGAGCTGTAAAAGACAATCTGCTCGCTACTATTCTTTCAATTTCACTTTTTAATTTAGTCAATAAATCGCCAGGAGTTTCAGCATCTATTCTATCTCTGCAATCAGAACTATTTTCATCATCGCAAGTACCTGCAATAGCAATTTCTTGGAATTTTTTCTTTCCTTTTTCACTAATATCTTTGCCATAGGCAATAACTAAAGTTTTGACACCTCTTTCAGTTCTTAAATCTTCTATCCGTCCTTTAGCATAATCATGGTTTCTCCACTCACCATCACCGATTACAATTACATAATTTTGTTGGCATTCTAATCTTTCAGCTGGGTTCTGTGGAGCTAATGGTTTGCCCTCTCTATCTACAACCTTATCATCAGTGTAATAACCATGTGCAAGTTGCGCAAAAGCTCTAGCATCAGTTCCAAATCTAATACCATTTGGTTTTAAGGTATTAAGTCTATTAATTATACGTTGAGAATTATTTTTATCTATACCCACTCTTATACAAGAGTTATTAGTGCATTGAGCTGTTCTTCCTAGTGGATGATCGCCTTTCCATCCACCATGTTGATAATAATTACAATTTGGATTACATTTTTGCCATGGCTTCATCCCTGGTTTCTTTTTTTCACAATTACATGCATAATCACCATTTATTTTCCATAAATCTGCTGCCTTACCAGTTTTTTTAACCTCAATTTCTCCAGCGTTCCATTCACCAAAGCCAAATCGTGCACCTTGTAATAAAGAACTATCATTTACTACTGCTCTTATAGCTTTAATTGCCCCATCAATCCTACTTAATCTACTAGATCCCATCTCATCAACCCATTTAACTCTGTCTCCGCTAATATCATATTCCTGTATAGAAATTTTATCACCACCAGTCCAAACTCTATCTGTTCCTACAAACAAGGCATTTGTTCTAAACATATTAATTAATGCACTTTCATCTTCGTTAGCCGCCGCAGCAGGCGTTTGATTGTTATCGTCAGCACCACCAATTTTAATGCTCTCTGTTAAAGTATTTTTATCACTTGAAATTGTTAGCTTTTGCAGTGAGCTTGAGTTTGCGCTTGTAACATACATTACATTTGTATCCTGGGGATCAATTTCTATTTGAGAGGCAGTATTATAATCTGATTTTCCCGGAGCTCTTTCAAATTTATAAACATCTCCATCTACAGTATAATTATCGCCATCTTTTTTTAATTTCATTCTATATATAAATCCATTAGCTGATGAATATAAATACTCTCCATTAGGATCTATGGTCATTGAAGTAGTGTGCTGAAGAGCTTGTCTATATTTGTCATTTAAATTATATTGTTTTACAGTTCCAGTTGTTAAATTTTTTGAGTACAATTTTAAATCAAATACATAAAACTTATTATTTTTACATCGTTTTTTATTTTTATATCTTGAGCACCATATCTCCATAGATGCAATTAGAAGGTGATCCTCTCCACCAATTGTTCCAATTGTTAAAGATTTAGGATGAAACTTATCTTTTTTTTTAAAATGTTTTCTACCTAATTCACCACCCCATATAATTTCTAAACAATTTCCGTCTGCATCCATCCCGATTACTTTAGCATCCGGACCTGAAACATATATAGCCTCACCCGTGTGATCTTTAACATTTGAGGATTTAGCCATAGCTGTGACTGTTGAAAAGCCATAGGGTTGGCTCACACCATATTCCAGTGCACAAGTAGTAATAGTTTTATTCGCACGAACTGATCCGTTGGTACCAAAATTCCTATCAAATTCCTCATCATCATAATTCATTTTAACGATGCCACCATTATTCATTTGCCCGACAAGAACATCGCCACTATTTAATAAAACAACATCGCCTACAACTTCTAAGGTGTCTCCTCCCATTGGATTTGCATTCATACTAGCTGAAGTATCTAAAAGTATAAGTATATTCGCTGGAACATCTCCTGCTCCAGATCCTGGTGGTAAGGGTTTAGCAATTCCAACTCCTGTAATATTTAAGAGTGAAATTAAAAAGCCTATAAAAATTATTTTAAATTTATTTATCATTAAAAATATGAATAAAAGAATTTCTCATTTGTTATTAGTAACTCCTCTGCCAATTTTAATTTTTCCTTTACATAAAGTTTATCATAAATGTAGAGTTTTCCCGCTGCTTTCCAATTAGCTCCTCCATTTGTATCTATAGGGCTAATTTTTTCTACTTCTTGGATTTTAAAATTTTTTTTAACATAATAATAGATCAAATTGTCCTCATTAAAATTCTCCTCATCATATGTGGAGTTTTTAAATTTAATGCCTATTACCTCATCATCTCTTATATAAACTTGCATAATCCCGCCATTCATCCCGCTATCAGGACACACATAATTTGTTTCTTGTTCATAATAATCAAGATAAGTTTCTTCAATTATGCTACCTTTTTCTAAACCCATATCGTTAAATATTTTTTCAACATTATCACCTATATCGAATTCTAATTCACATTCGCTAGACATTGAATATGACGTAGATAGCAGGAATATAAATATTAAGAGTTTAAAATTAATTTTTTTGATCATAAGTTAATATGGCATAACAGTCATTGAAGTTAAAGGGACTATGATGTTCACCCTGGTCATATTTTGGTTAAACATTAAACCACATCCATATACTTTGTAGGCTGAGCCTTGTCTTGCCATATCAGCAGCTGATGCAGTTTTGACACTCCCACCCATAACTGTGCCTCCACGAAAAGTTGAATAGCCGACATGTTGGATAAAAAACGTATATCTAAACCTTCTTAAATATTCCCTTTCTTGCTCTAATACTCTTGCCTGTTCTGCTGCAGTAAATCCTAAACGAGGCGTATTAAGTTCAATTAAATGATTAGCTGTAACAATTGGGCCAACAATATTCCAAAAATCTCCAAGTCTTGGATGATCATCTGGTAACTCATATGCAATTTTAATTGGAGGTTCTGATGTTTTAAAATTTTTGAAACTTTGCATACATAACGACATGTCGTCTACATCTATTTCAACAGTATTATACATGATTCCTTTACCCCAATCATTTCTTGCTAAACTTATTGGCGCATCATCTTCAACTGCAATTTCTCCAAATTCTAAATTATCTCTGTAATCATCAAATTTTGTTCTCCTTGCATTCTGTAAATTATTGAGTTCAATTGCCTCTGCTTCAGTCCTGGCACAACTAGCAAGATCTTCGCCATCACGCTCACACCTATTTCTCCAGGTACTATCAAAGAAATCATCACCTACTTCATCATAAACTAAATCATCCCTAGATGAGATCCAATGTCCCAAATAATTATCAACAATATATTTTTCACCCTCTATTAAAGCAGTTTCCGCAACATAAAAAGTTTGTTGATACTCATCACTTGTATTATTGTTTTTATGATCTCCCGATGCGACCACAATTAATGCTCCACCCATCAGAGACATCACTAGCAAAAGGACAAGTGATAAAACTAAAGCAAAACCTTTCTCAGAACTTTGTTTCATTAAATATCACCTCCTCCAATATTTCTTGTATGCACAGTTAGAAAAATTGTATCTCTATGAAATCTGGTATCAATTTGTTTAGTTCTTTCATTTGTAAAAGATTTTACCATTCTATTTATTTTATTTTTGAAATATCCTTTTTGTGAGGATGATCTAAAAGTTAATCTTAAATCTACTGTCCTTATGCTCATTATATTTTCCATATTTGAAGGTTGAGCCTCAACCATCAATCCGTTTTCATTTAATGCTATAAATTCCATATCCTCTAAGTATTCTCTAACTAATTCTGCACGGTAACAATCTGGACACGCACCACTTTCAGAGTCATGAACCCATTCTCCACCAGTGTCATCACCTAATGGTTGAATCCAACTACTTTTAGATCTATATAATCCATAATATTTTGTTGGATCCTCCTCGTTTACCCCAAATTGTCTACTAGATGATCTTTGCATAGGTACAGCATAGTAAGTAATTTTATATCTTTTGTAAGGTTGGTCTGGATCTGTTTCAACAAAGTCTCCATAAACAATATGAATCCTATCGCAACAAAAGTCGCCTTGATTGTGTTTTGTATTTACATCAACTTCCGTATAAGATCCTGAAAGATCAAATTCAGGACTAATTTCCTCGTAGTTTAATGTATTCTTATAAATTACTATCGGCGCATGACTGTCTGCTCTTGTTGCCTCTGTATCGCCAGCGACAAATTCAAGATAATCTCTTTTTGGATAGTTTGGATCAGCGTTTGAGAAGGTACCATAATGATACTTAAAGCCTGCCAATCTAATATCTCTCATCATTAGTGTAACAATGTCTCTACCTGATCTACTTATTCCAGCTACATCGCTTACTTGACTGTATGAATTGCTTACTACCGTATAGGTCGTAAACATTGCTGCCATCATAATTGCAGAAATAACTACTCCAATTAAAATTTCAATTAATGTAAATCCAGTTATATTTTTTTTATATCTAGCCACCAAACCCCTCTAGTTCATCATCATCTCGACCACCTTCTGTTGGAATATAATCTGAATAAATATTTTTAATTTTATAATCTGATTGAAAATATAAAAATTTTCTTTTTTTACCGTCGTTCAAGTTTATTTGAATTCTTCCAACATACATTGCTTCATCATAAATATTAGGATTAAATATTTGACAATCCCAAATACACATTTCAAACATATCAACAGTTTTAAAATCTTTTTGGCTTTTGCACCGTATTGATCTATCTTCTCCTAACATACGTGTCCATTTGATCACTTTATTATTTACAACATTTTCGTCTGTTTGAGCTCCTGGTCCATGAATTGGTTTTAAATTATCTTTGGTGTAACCGCTGGCGGCTCTTTGATCACAATTATCAAATTTTAGTGATCCAGGTGT
>CENW01018607.1_pt1 | contig 15670 bp, 8 predicted proteins | sample 530241 | NCBI WGS metagenome assembly CENW01 (sample SAMEA2619818, study PRJEB7988) | marine metagenome | isolation source: saline water (ENVO:00002010), including | reverse complement strand
AACCATTCTTCTGCATGTTCTGCTAGTATTGTACCAGCAAACGGACGAAAGTATTCTCTACGTTTTACTTTATTAACATGATCCTTACCATTAGGGTCTGTTGGATCATACATAAGACTTCTGTTACCTAAAGCTCTTGGTCCTGCTTCTGAACGGCCTTGAAACATTGCAACAATATTCTTTTCACACATTAATTTTACTACATCTTCCATTTCTACTTTTTCCAATGTAGCACCATATGTATCTGCTAAGTGTCCTATTTCTTTGTCATCATATGCATATGACGGACCTAAATATAAACTATCTGCAAAAGGTAAAACTTTTTCGCTATTAGTAATTTGGTGATGTGCTATATATGCAGCTCCAATAGCTGTGCCTGCATCACTGCTTATAGGTTCTGCATACAACTTGATACCATGTTTATTCAATTCATCTAAATAAAAATAATTTGCTACACAATTAAGTCCGTATCCTCCCGATAACACAACATTTTTATTTCCGGTACGTTCAACTGCATCCAATATTAAGTTTAGTACTTGTTGTTGTGTTTCTGACTGTACTGCATACGCTAGATCTCTACGGTTCTCTAAAACTGTTAAATCGTCGACACCCCATTTTTTATCTTTTGGTGTTCTTAAAAATTTAAAACGTTCTTCGTTTATTCTTGAACTATTTGGATAGGTTGGTATTGTAACATGTCTATTTGCACAAGTCCATTCGCCTCCAGCATCTGTAAATAACGGAGGTATATCTTTATTAGGTTTTCCGTATGGTGATAAGCCCATAGTTTTTCCTGCTTCAATTGCTTGAAAGCCACAATAATTTGTTACTGCTTCATAGACTTTAGTAATACCTGCTCCGTCTGTAATAAGACACTCGTGTGTTCCAGATTCATCATATTTTTCGCTACTCATATGTAGATTGTGACCACTACGATAAGGACCATTTCCTCCTAAATGTTTATACAATGTTTTTATTTCAAATGGATATTTGCAATGAAAAATAGTTTCAAGTTCAAACACCATATGGTTTTCGCCTCTTTCCATGTCTATAGGAATAAAAGTTCCTGCACCATCAACAATTACTGCTGTTGCAGTTTCAAACCCGCTACGATAAAATGCACAAGCAGCATGTAGTTTATGATGCATGTGTGATAAGTCTACAACTTGAGGATGGTTGTATATGTCAACATGAGTAAATTGGTCGATAAGTCCTAGTTTACGTGCTAGGCCTGTGTACACATCGTCACCAGTAAAGTCTACTCTTCCGGCTGTTTCATTGAGTGGTTGGGTATGTGCAACTACTAAGTAGTCAAGTTTGCTTGTATAATTTAAAATTTTTACCATGGAGGCAAAAGGTCCTCCATCATATTTTTGTCTACTTAATCTTTCTTCTTCAATAGCAAATACAATTTTGCCATCTTTAAGTAGGCATACACCACCATTGTGTCCTCTTGTGATTGCAGCAATCCATTGTGACATTATTATTTTTCTCCAAAGCGTTTTATAGTAGTATTACCTGGAATAAGTTTAGGCTTGCCTGTTGGTTTTAAAGGTTGGGGTTTATTAGTTGGGCCGAGATGTTTACGGACACTTGCAAGTATTGTATCAATTTGATCTTGTGATAATTCCATTACTTCATCATTTAGTCTATCCTGTTCTTCTTCTATTGTAAGTCTAATAGGCGCATATACACGCTTACCTTCACCTACATCTATAATATCAAAATTACTATCATCAGGATAAGAAATATTGACAGGATATGTACTACCGGTTACTATTGTTGCTTTTTTACCTAGTGCTTTTACAATGTGTTGTCCTAAACTGTCACATCCTAAAAAATGATCTGCAATTTCAATTATACCTGCCCATACACGCATGTCTGGTATTTCAGGTTGTGCCACAGGGTGTTTAGGATTAGGACTGTCATCTACAACTACAGGATGTTCACTCATAATAATAACACCATATTCTTTTTTGAGAATATTAATTATGTCAATTATATTATTGAGCTGAAAACTTCTTGAGGTTGGATCTACTAAAAAATCTCCCATGTTTTCTACTGATCTTCCAAAGGGTTGAATCACCAAAGTTTTATCAAAACCAGTAACTTTCTTTACTTCTTCTACTACATTTGCCGCGCCAACAACTTCAGTTTTATTTAAATTTAGAGTAGGCTTTGGTATTTCTCTTAATCCTTTGTTATTAAGTTGAATATCAAATGCTTGTGCTAAACTACATTTTTGATTATAATATTCCCAAACTCTATACGGTTCTGGTGATACACAGTTTCTATCTTTTATGTATGTTTCAAAAAGTCCTTTGTGCCAATGATCAAAAGCTCTTCTACTAAGTGTAGGATGACCTTTGTAAAAGTCAGTTCCGCCTTCACATACAATAATAAAATCGTCTTTTGGATTTTCTTTTTCGTATAATTCAAATGCAGGTATACTTGCAATTACCCTTCCTGCACCACCGTTCATAAAAAATGCTGTAGATCTTGCCAAATTAAATTCTCCTATTATGTCAATAATAACATAAAAATCAACTTATTGCAAGATATTTATTGGGGGAATAAAAAGAAATGCGCCATTGTGGCGCATTACATAATAATCAGTCTATGATTAGATCTGTTTGTGGTTCTACTTCACTTGCTGGATCAATTGGCTCCATGTTGTAAGCGGCCCAGGCTGGTATTCCTGCATTAATCATTGTAGCTGGCCAGTCACGAAGTGCTTGTCTATAGTTCTGCCACTTAGTTTTTAAATCAGTTGGCATATCATCAACTATTTCACTGTCACTATTTTTTAGTAGTTGCATACGCTTGGCACGTACATCTGGCCAATCAGGAAGTCTTTCTCCTCCACCCATTACTGCTTGCGGAAGTGATACCGCAGGAATTGTAATATTGTCATCTTTATCAACATGAATACCATCTATCTCATACACATCTCTAGCTTGTAAAGGAGTTTGATAAGAAAATTTATTGTGTCCTGGCAATTCTTTGACGCCTGGAGGGAATGCCTCACCTGTGTATTCCTCTTCTTCTTCGTCGAGCACTGGGCCAAGCAATTGGCATAACAGCGGATTTGATATACAATCTACTTCAACATATCTGCAATCTTTTCCCACAGGACGTCCATCGTCTTTTTCTAGCTGTGTGATAGGACCGCTTTCTTGCATTCCTGTTTCATTGTTTATAATTAAAAATAATTTGTCTGGACCATCATACACTTTTTCAACAGTTTTGCCATCAGTAAAAGTATGATCTACCATGAATTCATTTGGTATAGGCATTGTCCATGTAAATTCTACCATAGCCATAATTGTATATCTCCTTCTGAGTATTTATTATTCATTTTAAAAGAATGTCACTTTAACGACTCCGCCGCCACCAGTGCCTCCCTGTCCGCAACATCTACCACAATAGTTTGAAGTTGCACTTTGTCCGCCTGCGCCATAATCTGCTATCCAACAACCGCATCTTATCCAACAGTAATTTGAATTTTGTTCGTAATAGTTTTCACTTAGATTAGGTGCTCCTGAAGAATGTCCGTTGTGTTTCCAACAGTGACATGCTGATCCAGGATACATGTATCCTGATTGTCCTTGGAAGTTACCTCCATGTGAATACTCTGCCCAGTCTCCGCTGGAACTAGTACCAACACATCCAGGTCTAATACAATAAGGCATGGTTGAAAAACAGTGATCTGTCCAAGCTGTGTTTGCACAACCCAGTTGTCCGCCACAAGCACATAAATTAGATATGTTATAACCATTAACATAAGAAGTGCAACCATTACATCCGCCACAGTTACGACTCAAACACCTATATACACCTGCCGCACATACTCTATATTGGCATCCAGGAGTTGTTATTTGTGATTTACTTACATATGCACCACCACCTGGCGGTTTTGTATGATGACATCTATTACATGAACATGCACCGTTGCCGTTACCACCTGCTCCCCATAGTTCCCAATTTAAATTACGCACACAACTAGGCACTGTCCAGTTGCAACAGCAACCAGCAGAACAACGACAACTTATTCCATAAAACCATTTTACACAGAATCTTTCTCTTACACCACTTGCTAGATTATTATAATCAAATGTGCTGTTAGGAATTTGATCTGCAATAACTTTTTTGTAACTTGTGTATGATGCCATTATAACTCCTAAATATATGTGACCCTAACAAGGCCACCTCCGCCTGTTCCGCCTTGACCGCAACATCTGCCACAGTAAGTATTCATAGCACTTTGGCCTCCTGTGCCGTATGGTACACTCCAACAACCACATCTTATCCAACATTCTCTTTGATCAGTCATAGCCCAACCTGCAATCTTAGGAGCTGATCCCATGTGCAGTTGCTGATTATGACAGTGACAATATCCTGATGCTGTACTAAATGCTTGTGTTGCACCTCCAACACCAAAATCTGTACCCATTGTGGTCGGACTTAAACAATAATGTCTTGTATAAAAACAACCTGTTGACCAACTAGTATTAGCTTCGGCTCTATGTCCTCCACATGCACACAGATCGCTCAAGTTATATCCGTTTACATAACTTCTACATCCATAACATGATGTACAATTACGTGATAAACATCTGTATACTCCAGATGCACAAACTGTGTAACTACATCCAGGTGTGGTTTGAATAGTTTTAGACCCATATGTGCCGCCGCCTGCTCCTCTAAAATGATGGCATCTTCTACACGCACAGGAACCTGCACCGTTACCTCCGGATCCCCATAGTTCCCAGTGTAATCTTTTTACTTGGCTAGGCACTGTCCAGTTGCAACAGCAACCAGCAGAACAACGACAGGGGATACCAAAAAACCATTTTACACCAAAGTTGTTGAGTGTGTTACTATTGATCATGTTATCATCAATAATACCGTCTTGTATTTGTGATCCATTAATTTTTTTGTAACTTGTATATGTAGCCATTTATATTTTCCTATGCAAAAGTAATTTTCACAACTCCTGGTCCACCTGTACCACCTTGTCCACAACAACGTCCGCAGTATGAACTCATCGCACTTTGTCCGCCACTACCTGGCGGTACAATCCAACATCCACAACGTATCCAACACACAGACTGTGCTTGTGATACTTGCGTACCTAAAAATGGTGCCGCTGATGGACGAACATATTGAGAGTGACAGTGACAATTAAATGTAGCAGAAAAGTGTCCGCTGTGATTGCCCATACCAAAGTCTCCATTGTTAGAAGTTGGACCTAAACAACATGTCCAACAACTCCAACAAGGAGTTGCCCAACTTGTATTAGCTCTACCACATGCTCCGCCGATAGCACATAAGTCACTTGTATTGTATCCATTGACATATGTAGTACATCCTCGGCAACTTACACAGTTTCTTGATAAACATCTATACACACCTCCAGCACACAGTCTGTACTGACAACCTGGTGTGGTGCTGATCATTTTTGAATTATAATAGCCGCCGCCGGCAGCTTGATAATGATGACATCTATTACACGAACATGCACCTGCTCCATTACCGCCTGCTCCCCAAAGTTCAAAAAACACTCTGCGAGTACAGCCAGGCACTGTCCATAAGCAACAACATCCTGCAGAGCAACGACATGCGTTACCTATCAACCATTTTGTACATAGTCTATGACGTGTTTCTGTACCAAGTTTGTCCTCAGTTACAGTTCCGTCTACAACACTATCGTTGCTTATCTTTTTATAACTTGTATATGTCGCCATTCTGTTATCCTGTTAGATTGTAAAGATTCGCCATCCATATGTTGAATTATAATAGCATAATTCAAAAGCGGCACCTTCTGAATTTACAGTAAGATTAGCGTTATCACCTTGAATAGGTTGTCCATTTCTTGATACTGTTAAATTGTTTGAATCAAAAGTTTTTGCAACGTCAAAAAATCTTACACGCATTCCTTTTGCAGGTGAACTTGGCAGTGTTACAGTAAATCCTCCAGATGCTGTGTTACACCAATTAGTCTCAAATGCGGCGGTTGTTCTTGATCCTGTAACATCAACATCTCTAAATCCACATCCTATCCATGTAGTGCCGTTGTAAAATTCTAAAATATTTAAATCTGTGTTGTATCTTGTATATCCTTCAGCTGGACTAGGCCTTTGTGCTGTCGTACCATTTGGTACAAGTATATATTGATCTTGTGCTGAAAATTTCAAAGTACTTGTTGGTGTTACATTTAATCCTGCGGCGTGTATTTGACCAGCTACACCTACACCGCCACTAGTGGTAATAGCACCTGTAGCTTTAGTAGTGCTTCCTGTTGTGTTAGTGCTTTCGAAAGGAGCATCTGTAAATACATGTCCTGATCCATTTGGATCAATCACTACATTTTGATTGGTCGTCACAGTAATCAAACTGTTATCGACGACACTCAAACTTGAAATTGAACTTCCTACGTTACCTGTCAGCCCGTTTGTTACTCTACGTCCCATAATTACTCCTTATGCAGTTGATGTCTCAATACCGTATGCCACGGCTGAAACCAGTGTGCTATCTGCTCTTACAACTAAAATTTTGCCTGCATCCATTACAATACCAGTTCTTTCCAGCACTCCATTTGCTAATATATCTGCGTCATATTCAATATATTCTGCATTAGTTGGAGTTGCCGCATCAGCTACTGCTATTCTTACACTTCTTGTACCTGTACTCCTATTACACAGTGATACTGTCACCACTGCAAATGTATCTGCTGGAACGGTGTACAAGCTAGTGTCTGCCGCTGCACTTAAATCAGCTATTCCTAGTCTTCCTGTTGCCATTTTATAATTTCCTTCCTGTTATCTTAAAAAGTAGTTATACGCTACTGGCAGGCCTACTACACCGCCTTTGAAATTTAACTTAGCATTAATATTTATCACTTGCCCAGCAACCGTTGTGATTGTGTTGGTGCCTATGAAAATACTTCCTGCTGTAACACTGTTCACGTTCAATGACGCACCACCGCCACCAATTTGTGCTTCAATGTAAGCCTTAATAGCTCGTTGTGTAGGTACAACGCTATCTGAGTCAGCTGTAAAGAATGGATCTGTTGAGAACTCACTAATACTTGCTGAATTTCCTCCTAGTGTAACTTCACCTAGTGTTAATTCTTGTAGTCCTGAAATGTTAAACGCTTCAGCATTCAATGTTGCAACACCAGTTGCCTGTTCAACATTAAACAAATTACCAACTCTAAAGTTACCGTCTTGGTCTGTTGCTGTGTAGAATACTCTACCACCATCGAAATCTGTTGTTTCTTTAGTTTGATCTGGTGCAACCAATGGTGTTCCTGGATAGTTTGTATCTACAAAACTACCTGTACCAATATCTAAAAAGTCATGCCCTGTCAAACGCACTTGCGAATAACGTATACGCATCGTAATATCATCTTTATCGGCAGGAGCATCCGAAACTGTTATATCCGGACTTACTTGTATAAAAGCTGTATAATCTCCATCAACTGTGCCTTGGAAACTTGTTACACTAACCAATTTAAAAATCTTATCTGTAATATCACCAAACTGAACATTTGAACCTGCTACTGGACGTTTTGTTAGCCTTCTAACAGCCACGTTAGATCCATTTTGGAAGAAGTCAGCAAATCCATCACTTGCACTTTTGTTTATTTCCGCACTTGCATTTTCATAACCAGATCCTCTGTTTAAAAATGTTGGATTAGCAAGTGTTTGATCAAATAGTCTTACAGTAGTTTGTACATCAAATGTATTATTATTGTCTGTGATTGTTATTGCTGGTGCACTGGCATATCCGTGTCCAGGTTCTACCATTCTCACTTCAAAAACTTTTTCATTTGCAACACCAACTCTACCCCATGCTCTCACAGGACGCAATATTTCTGAAGCAATAGCTGTGCTACCTGCTGTTACAGCAAAGAATCTTGGAGTAGCATTGTTGCTACCAAAAGTTACTGCATCAATACCACTTGCACTACTTATTTGTGCAGTAGCAGTTGCCCATACCACACCATAGTTTGAATAGGCATAAGTTGAACTTCCTGTCCTTGTTGCAACAAACATACCTTGACCGTAAGCAATATCGCTATAATCAGTTGCGGCTGGTAGAGCAACCTCAGTCCAATTTAAACCTCCATCCAAAGTATATTGTGCATGAGCACTGTTGGTGGATATGGCGACAAATCTATTATTACCAAATGCTATTGGTCCCCAGTTTCTAGCAGATGCTCCAGCATCTGTTGTCCAATTAGTTGCATCTGTTGAGTAAGCTACTTCTGTTGATCCGCTTTTGACTGCTACCCATCGGTTAGCACCAAAAGCCAGTCCTGTGTAACCTGTGCTTGGTAAAGCGTTAGCAACTTCTGTCCAAGTTGCACCACCATCAGTTGTATAAATTATATCACGTGTGCCTGACCATATGACCACACCTATGTTCTTACCATATGCTACACTTGGTACACTGTTATAAGGCCCACCTGGTGCAGCCACTTGACTCCAATTTATACCATCTGTTGATCTCCACAGCTGACTTGAGCTAGTGCTCTGTCCAGCTATAATTTGATGACTTGTTTTTAAAGTTGTAGAACCATCATCTATCAAACCACTCATTATAGCTGTTGCACCGCTTGGAGCTGTTCCAGGCAGTGAAGCTGCTGTCCATGTAGTTCCATCATAACTGTAGTTGAATGTTGCGGCACCATCTGTGGTTGCAATGTATATACCTTGACGTCCTTTGCTACCCTCAGCATCTATTGCAGTAATTGCACCTGTGACACTGTTTACCGCTGTAACTGTTACAGTAACATCATTTGCTGTGCTTAGTCCACCTAATGATGTACCAGGAATAGTAAGTGTATTTCCTCTACTGTAACCTGTTCCTGCTGTGTTTAATGACACTGTATATTTTACACCAACCTTTGTAACATCAAATGTTGCATTATCATCACCTACACTTGTGCTGTGCGATACATTTGTATAATCTTTAGATAGTTCTGCAAAATGTATGTCTTTCCAATTAGCTGTGCTTGCTAGTGTCCTACCATTTGTGCTTGCAGTCTGTGTTCCAAATTGTACTAATGGCTCAATTCTATAGGTTGTTGAACTATTAGGTGCAACAATAGTTGTGCCTGGATTGAAGTGGTCCCATCCAGCTACACCATCGCTTACTCTAACCACAGTAGCCACTTTAGAACCACTATTGTAAGTTTGAATTTTACCAAATTGTCCATTACCTGCACCACCAGTCAACACTATGAGCATTCCCGGATAAGCACTGTCACCATTACCGTCTGTAGCTGCGATTGTAATTTGTGTTGTAGTACCTGCCTGTGCAGTGTTTGCTACAACCAAATAACCTTTACCACCTAGTTGTCCTGACGAGTCATTTAAATCTAATATTCTAACTTGACTTACAGCATTATCTCTAAATTCATCTACTAATATATCTGCATTAGAGCCAGGACCAAAAATATCAATATCTGCAAATCTATACTGTTCACCAGCATGAGAAAATTCTAAATTTAATACTTTATCAGCATCAGTGTTTACTCCTGTAGGCGTAGCAACATATTGAAATTTATTATCAGCTATCGCTGTTACAGGTGTTTCATCTGGATCAACTCCTTCTGCAACCGATCCAAAATCACCGTAAGAATTATTTCCGTTTGTACCTCTTATACGTCCGCCGTTTTCTGCAAGATAACCAACATGTGAATAGTATGTGAATACAGAAACCATTTCAGCTCTACCGTTGTTTGTTATCCATGCTCCAATACCATCTGAAATTACTTGTGTAAAGTCATTTGATACAATAGAATCATTACCGCCATCATGTAATGCACCGTCAATTTTTTGTCCTATAGCTCCATAACCTAAAGTTGTACAGTTTTGGACATATGGTGATCTTGCACTTATCCACACTGCTTCATGCTTTGGCCCCCAACCCGGATCCAACGATGCATATGCTCCTGCACTAGGTCGACTTGTACCATTAGCGTTTGGTGCTTGTAGATCGCCAATCAATCCTTGCATCGTCATCAAACGTAAACCTGTACCATTACGTAGGTAGAAGAAATCTTCTTCTTGCGATCCTTGTACAGCATTTGCATAATATCTTGCCGCATAAGGCGTTTTGTAAATACCAGGAACATACATTGTAATATCGTTAGTGTATTCTCTAATATAATCCTTTGGATATAATATATCATTAGTAATAGCACTCAAATGTGCTTTGATATCTCTTGTACAATCTGCTTTTGTATATGTATATGCTTTCTTAGCAGTCAATGCACTACTATCTCCAGTATCGTCTGTCACTGTAACAATACTTCCGCCTTTTTCAGTTGATAATGTTATCTTACTATCACTTAAAATATTTCTTACATAATAAGTTGTACTTGTGCTTAAACCGCCTATTGCAGTACCTTCAAATTTAATTGTTGACCATTGTCTGAGCCATTTAGTATCAAAAACATCTACGCTATTGTCAGATGCAGTAGTTGCAATGACAGGAGATTGGAAATACTGATCAATATGTGCATGTATTTCTTCTACAATAAAATCAGTATTGAGTCTAATTTGTTGAGCTGCATGTTCTGTGAAAGGAATACGTTGATCAGTATCATATTGTTTAGCGTTGTTACTTTCGTTACTTCCGCCTAATATCATATCTTCTACCCATTCAAAAGCATCATTCACTCCTTGAATAGCAGTTCCATTACCATTTACTTGTGCAATCGCCAGTGTTCTTGCATATTCATAAGCCGCCAATGTGGCTTCTTTTTGATCTGCTAGTACTTTGACTCCTGATGATCTCAAGTAAGCATAAGCCGCAATCATACTTGCAAAGTTTGTTCCTAACATAAAATCGTATCTAGCCGCATCTAAAATATATCCTAAGTCTCTTTCACACTTTGCACTACTGTATGTTAGATTAGGAAAGTTATTTCCTATAAATGTTGTCATAGCAGATTTGATTGACGCTGTTGCATTCGTTAATGTTGTATTTGCACTCTGTAATGCGCCATCTACACCTGATATAGTAGGATATGTAATAGATACTGTGCCACTACCACCGTTAATAATATTGATTATATCGTCAATTCTGTTTTGAATTGTAGTACCATCTCCACTTGCACCTGCCGCACCTCTTGTTTGTGTAATAATAGGTCTATTTACAGCATTATCTTTCAAAGACACTTTAGTTGTTTGTGTTGCAACTTGATATGTAGGATTTATTAATAGGTTTTGTGCAACATTACTTGCTAACGTTTTCAAAAATGTGTACGCCGCTACAGTTGCCGCTTTACCATTTTCATCAACATAAGTATTTTGACCTACACCACTCCAATATGCTTCTCCTGCATTTACTGACTGCCAGTTTCCGCCATATGTAAGATCATAAGTTATAGCATCGATTGCATAAGCAATATCTTGTCTACATTTTGTTTTACTATATTTTAAATTAGGAAATGTATTCTTTATATAGGCTTGACATTCTGCCGCCATAAATCTTTTGTTAGCAAGTAATTGATCACGTGCATAACCAGTTTGGGCACTTGAAAACTCATTAATACGCTTTTCGTGCTTTCTTTCAATTTTATCGCCTAGCAACCAATCTATTCTACGTCTAATAATACGTGCTAATTGTTCTGTAGAATCTTTTTCTGCATCTAATCCGAATGGAAATAGTTGACTTTGTGTTAAACTATTGCCTGTGGTTGGCGATACAGTTACACCTTGTACTACTTTACCTATTACAGTTTCTAAATGCTCAAGTGCTTCTAAACTATATGGAGTGTCACTTCTACTTGTTAAATTAGCTCCATTGTAAATTGTTTTTGGAGCAACATTAGTTGAACGTAGTTCGTCGCCCATAATACAACACTCTGCCGGTACAATAATTGGCAGTATTTCTTGATACTTTCCTGTTGCAACTCTAATAAGAGTTGTAGGTACATGTTTTTTTGGTAATTCAGTTGCATCACCTTTTGTAATTGCATCAGTAACAATTTTAGCATTTGCTGTTATATTTGCAAGGGCATCTGTTTCTGCTGTATATAAACTATTTTTATACTGTGCAACAATAGCTGTAGAATTATCTCCTGCTGTTGTTTGATAACTTACTGAAGGATCTGTCTGTGCTAAAACATGTCCGATCAGTGTCAAACCATAATTAATACTTGCATTAGTTTCATCACCCTGACCTAGTGTGTAAAAGTTTCCTGGTTCTGTCACATACTTATTAGCAGACTCTCTTGATTTTTCATTACCACCGTGTGTCATATCATATATGAAAGCGTCTACCAAAAATCCCATATCACGTTCACACTTTGAACCATCGTATGTATATGAAGTGGTGAACGGTGAGATGTTGTTTGCAATTTGATAGTCAGTCCATTCTACAATCTCACGTTGAATAAAATATCTGTTACGTTCTAATAAGTGTCTCGCATTTCTACGTTTAGTTCCGTTAAGTACTGCTTCTGCGGCATAACGAATTGTTTTGAATGGTTTGTCTATGGTTGATCCAGCGTCTGGATATGGTTTATCAGTTCCCTTTTCACTGACATAATACACATCGTCTGATTGTCCTAAATATGTCCATTCTGGAGTTTTTTCACTGCTAACTCTTAGTACTTGTCCCTCTTCACCTATTGGTAATCTTGTAGGTCCACTACCACCATAAAACACTAAATCACCTTTGGTCGTAAGCACACTTGCTTCATTTCCTAGTACAAGGGAATTCCAATATGTTCCTGCTGTATCTAAATCTGGTCTACTGTTTTGTGCACCTGTTTGGCCTGATGAATAATCATCACCTTCAGATATATGATTACTTACTGCTACATAAGCGTTATCACCAAAGCGTACTACATCTCCTACTTTGTAGGTTGCTTCATCTGCCCATACACCTCTCCAAAACAAACCTGCATTAAGTCTTTCCCAATAGCTTGCATTTGGCGGTTCATTACCTATAGTGTTTGCTGTACATAGATATGTATAACCATTTAATCTTACAACATCACCTGGACGGTATTCTTGGGAGGTAGAATCTGCACCATAATCGCCTTTGAACACAAATCCTCTAGCAAATATTTCCCAATAATCTGTACTGTCATCGGGGGTCTGTCCAGCATGTGTTTGTTTAGCAATATATTGATTACCACCATAGCGTACTACATCATCTCTTTGGTAGCGTTTATTGTAATCCCATTCATTTTCATATTGAAAACCTTGTACAAATGTGTCCCATTTGGCACTATCTGTTGTAAAAAGTGTGCTTGAAGTATGATATGTATTACATAGATATAAACCTGCACCAAATAACACAATATCATTTTTCTTATATCTAGTGTTTGCTGACCAGGCTGCCTTGTAATCTATACCTTCATTGAAAGGTGTCCATTTTGATTGATCTGCTTCTAATCCTACCGAAGCATCTGCATTAGATGTGTGTAGTGTGTTACAAACATATGTAATACCACCATACTTGACAAAGTCGTTGACTCTATAACGTGTTCCAACTGTCCAATCGCCCTTCCAATCTAACCCTTCAGCAAAAATATCCCATTTGCTAATATCATTTTCTAATCCGTCGCTGGCAGATGCGGCAGATGTATGATTTGTATTAGCAATATATAATCTTGCTCCATATTTAACAATGTCTTGTAATTTGTATGCTGTGCTTACAGACCAATTGCCTTTCCATGTTTGACCGTCACTTACTAAATTCCATTTAGCTGGACTAATGTTCAAATCTGTGTAAAAATCACTTGCGTCTGATGTATGTCCACTCACACAAATGTATATTTTACCGCCATAAGCTATAACATCATCTTTGTAATATACAGTACTGGTCGCCCAGTTGTTTTTCCATACAAATCTAATTCTACCTAGTTTAAATTCTGCCATTTTTTGCTCCGTTATGTGTATTTATCAAGTATTAGAAAACACTATTACTATCGTCGTTTGGACGTAGTAACATTGTTTGGGCTAATATAGATCCCGATAAATTAGCATCATTTCCTTGTATTTTCATTAATTTTGGAAGCAGTATTTCTGCTCCACTAGTTGTACTAATTAAGTTTTGCGAACTTCCTAGTAAAGTAACACCAGCTACTAATTGGTTTGTTTCTAGTTCTGATCCACCTTCAGAAAGCCTATTTGCTAAAAATGCCGCTATAGCTCTCTGTGTAGGAATAACATTATTTGAATCCTCAAAGAATGTTTGATCTGTTGAAAATTCTCTTACAACAGCACCTGAACCACCTAATCTTACACCACCAAGTGCTAATTCAGATAACCCATCTAAATCAAAATATTCTGCACTAATTGTAACAATACCTGTTGACTGTTGTACAGAAAATAACTCTCCAGCTCTAAAATTACCATCTTGGTCTGTGCTTGTGTAAAATACTTTACCTCCATCTAATTCGTATACTTCATTTTCTGGTTTTGCAACAAAGTATGCACCGCCTGCGTATAATTCTGGATAATTTGTTTGAATAAAATTACCAGTACCTATGTCTAAGAAATCATGTCCAGTAATTCTACACTGACTGTAGCGTTCACGTAGGGTAACTGATACTCCGTGTTCAGTCCAATTATTGTCTGTATATTCTTCTTTTAAACTTGGACTGATTTGGAATTTGGCTTTAAAATATCCATTTTCGTCTGGTTGTCCTGGATAATCTGTACCATCGTAACCAGTTGATCCTTCAGGTGTGATTATGACGCCTGTAAAAATTTTTAAATCATTTTCATCTGCTGTATCTTCATCAGGAATACCAGGAAATATAATTTGAACGCCAGGTCCTGGCATTTTTGTAAGATTTTCTAAATATATTATGTTGCCCTCTGGTATGATATCAGCGTATCCATTACCTGTAATTGTAATTACTGTTGAACTTGTTCTATAACCTATTCCTCTGTTAACAAAACTTGGCTGTGCAAGACATCCGTTAAATATTCTATTGTCTAGATCCAGCTGTACAGTAAAGTTACCGTATACTGTGTATGTAGGCGGATTCAATGGATCATATCCACTTCCAGGCTCAAATATACGTATCGATCCTACTTTACCTCCTGATATAGTAGGACGCACAAGTGCTCGTGCACCTGTTCGTATTTTGTTTATGCCTCCTACAACACTATCGTTATACGCAACAGCTACCCAATATCCGTCTCCAGATGGATTTCCAAATGCAATACTACCCCATAATTTTTCATCAATAGTACGTTCAGTCCAATTTATAGCATCTTCTGAAGTATACATTTTGTTCAGAGGACCTGTGGTGTCATCAGCTCCAACAACTTTCCCTCCAGTGTCGCCTATTAAAGCAAATACACCTTGAGCATATTTTAGATGTTTCCAATTTAGTTGTGTAGAATCATCTGGACTTGGTCCAACACTAGTTAACCATGTTTGTGCATCAAAACTATATGCTGTTCTAAGACTGTTTCTATCGACAGCTAAGTATACGTTATCTCCATATTGTATATCAATCCAATCCCATGTTGCTAGTGTAGAATCTTCTGGACTTGGCAACACTGAATCATACACTGTCCAAGTAACTCCACCGTCTGTTGTTACTGCTACATTTCTATCTTCTGATCCGGAAATAATTACGTGTCTACCAGCACCAAAAGTGATTGCTTGCCATTGTGGGGTT
>CENW01147134.1_pt1 | contig 15860 bp, 26 predicted proteins | sample 530241 | NCBI WGS metagenome assembly CENW01 (sample SAMEA2619818, study PRJEB7988) | marine metagenome | isolation source: saline water (ENVO:00002010), including | reverse complement strand
ATATTCTCCATTGCCTCAAAGTCTGTTGTGTAAAATCTTGGAGACAAGATTGTTTCTTTTGCTGGTGTTTTCCCATTATTAATATTTTTCTTATTTTTAGATTCAAGAGTTGATTGAGACATCTTTTCTTTTATTTATTAATACTATTATTTACTATTATTTGTAATTTCGAGGAAAAAGTTAACTAGGTGTCATTCTTTTTATAATCAATTAACACCAATTAATTTTTGACCATTTAATCTCTGTAATAATCTTGAAATGATTAATTTAAGGGTTATTCTTTTTTCATCAATTAAAAATGATTCAATAATGCAGGGTTTTTGATTTGGTCTAGATAAAGATATACTTTTTGATGAGCTAATATCATCCTTTTCGAAGGATAACCAAAAATTACATATATTTGTGATTTCACAATAAATTACCCAGCATTCATCTTTAGCAATAGGTCTTATTGTCTTTTGGAGATTAATCTCTCCTATTTCAAAGCCTTTTTGTTTGATTTCACTAATTAAAGTTGGAATTAAAAACGTATTAATAAATTCTTTAAAAGGTTTCTTTTCAATTGGGATATCTTTGTTTGGCTTTGGTTTAGGTTTAACAACGGTGTTATTCCCCTTGGAAGCATCATTATTTGTCGAAATATTATCTTTTTGTGTATCTACTTTATTAATAATTTCATTGCTTGCTTTAATTTCATTTTTAAAAGTTGTATCTTCGATTGTTTTATTTTCGTTTGCGGTTGTTTTTTTATTGTCAACTGATTCTGTATTTCCTTCAGTATCTTTTTCCATAAATAAATATAAGTTATATACATTATATGTTAAAAAAATATCTTTTTTATCATTTCTATTAAATTAATTTCTTACCATTCAGATTCACTATTGGTCCAGTCATCAATATATTCATTACTTTTAGTGGCTTTTTCATCATTATCTGGAAAATCTGTACTTGCGTTTTTTATTACTCTATAATTTACCGAGATTGTAGGTTGAGTATCCCTGACATCTCTCTGTGGAGGCATTTCAATTTTAGTTTGGTTATTGTTTTCTTCTACATCATGACCATCATCATTACTATTGACTTTATTATTATTTGAACTTGTTGATCTATTAATATTTTTAGTAATAACATTGTTGCTAATAAATGTGCTTATTAGGAATCCTGAGATAAAAGATATGCTTATTAACTTCCCCAATTTAATTTCTTGAGAATTCCAAATAAAAAATTTAAAGGATGTTTTTTCCGAATTATTTATATAAATTAAAATTTGAATACTGATAATAAGTATTAGTGTTAATAATAAACTTTTTTTCCTAATTATCATTATATTTAAAATATTTATTTAATTAATTTTTTTAATATTCTCCAAATCATTTCTATATTAATTCTAAATCTATTTGATATTTAAGTATATCAACTTTAATAATCTTTATATTAATAATGTCACCAATTTTATATGATTTCCTGGACTTTCTACCAATCAATAGATTTTGCTTAGATCTATACTCATACCAATCATTATTAAGAGTACTTACGTGTACAAGTCCTTCTACATTTAACTCTGTAATTTCTACAAAAAATCCATAACTCTGGACTGAAATTATTAAACCTTCATAGCTTTTCCCAATTACTTTTTCAGCCCTTCTAACTTGCTTTATACTTATCAAATTCGATCTTAGTTGTTTTGATTTGTTCTTGTACTCGTTAATTTTGTCAATCAAATAATTACTAAATAACAAATCCATATTTTTCTTTGTGGTTGAATTATAGATATCCCAATCAACTAATTTCCAAGATTCTTTTTCATTAATATTGACATTTTTATTTCTAAGTTTAGGAGATCTTTTTCCACAAGTTAAAATTGAATAAACGTTATACTGGTTTATTAAATTTACAAAGTCATATGAGGGAACAGTCCAGGGTGCAATTATCATATTATTGTATTTATTAACGTCTAAATTATCTTCTATTAACTTAACTTCATTTTCTTTTAAAGCATTAATTAAAAGCTTATCCAAAATTCTTTTTTTATTTTCATTTATTTGTATATTAAGCACTTCTCCCAAAGTTAAAGTTCCATTCTCATTTAGTTCTATATCATTATCTAATAAATCAGCATTTTTAATAATTTCACTAATATTTAAGTAATCTAATTCTTGTGAAATATAGGACGCGCTTTTTAAATTAAAATGATTTGAGTGTTTAAACCATATAAAATTAGCTTCAAATAATAATGGGGAAAGGTAAGTATGAATATCTTTATAATTAAATGGTTCAAAATATTCATTAACGTAATTAGCAGGATTATGAATAAAAAGTTCGTTTATGGATTCAATATCATTATTTTGACTCGCAATTTCGACTTTGCCGTAAGTGATATGTTTTTTTCTAAATGCATTTGAAATCTCTATTATTTTGTCAAGATCTTCAACATATTCTTTTATAGGTTTTAATATTCTAGATGTTATTCGTGTTTTGTTTTTTCTTGTTAAAAGTGCTTCTAAATGGTTATTTTCTATAACAGATGCGCATTTAACTTTTGTTAAATAAAATCCCCAATTTACTATTTCAAATTCTTTATCAATATTTATACATATACTTATTGCCTCATTTACCTCCCCTAGATTGAATCTAGAGGCTTCAATTACATCTTGACTTAAGTAATTCTGCCATTGATCTAATAAGGGAAAAGATTCAAAATTATCAAAAAATATTTCCAAGGATTTCCTATTGTTAAGTATTAATCTTTCGGCAATTGCATTTGTGTGTATCCAAAGTTTGTAATTTTTATCTTTATTATTCTCTATATGGATAATTGGAAGTATTGGAGAATTTTTCGTACTCCAATTTTTGAACATGAATGAATTTTTATCTGACAAATCAATTCTTTCTTCTTGATTTATATCTTTTAGCTCGGCTTCTGCAGTTGTTTTTTGGGAATTAATATTACTTTTCGATAATACAAATTTAGTGTCTTGCATCTCATTGTTCAATGGCAGTTCTTCTATGACATGCCCCTCGCCTTCTTGTTGTCCTATGGGAAAAATATCAATCTTAACTTTAACTATATTTTTAATTTCATCATTATATTTGTATTTTTTATCTTTTTTTGGAAGGATAATTTTTGATAAAATTCTATCATCAATAGGAATTGCATAAATTTTTTCACCTATTACTTCAACTTTTGAAAGAAGTATTTGATTTGACCTTTCAAGTATGCAATCTACTATCCCTTCAGGTGATCTCCTTCTTTGAGCTTCCTTGATTATTCTTACTAAAACCCTATCACCATTCCATGCATGATTTAGCAAGTTTCCCTTGATATAAATATCTTCTTTAGAGTTCTCTCGCACTGCAAAACAATAACCTTTGCTGCTACATCGTATTTTCGCAACTATATGTGGTCTATCCTCGATGTTTGAATATTCATTCTCTTTATTTTTATTTATTATTTGAAGTTCTTCTAAAGCTTTTAATGCAATATCTAATTTATCTTTATCTGCCTTTTTTGATATTTTTAATATTCTGCATAATTTCTTATATTCCAACCCTTTTTCTTGCTTTAAGTTATCAATTATTGAGGAAGTGGAAAACATAATTATGTTTTATTTTATAGTTTACAATATTACATCTTTGATTTTAAGAACAAAAATTAAGTTACATCTTCTCTTCATCAACATCTTTTTCATTAGAAAAAGAATTTATAAATAATCTAAGGCCGATTATTAAAAAAGTTATCGATGCTAGTGACTTTAATATTACTTCGGGGACGAATGAAGAAATCGATCCGCCTGTTAATGCTCCAAGTAGACTCGCAAAGACCAGTGCAGAAGATGAACCTAAAAAAACAGCTAGTGGTTTATTGGAAGTGCCACTTATAGTTAGAGTTGCTAATTGTGTTTTATCTCCTAATTCCGCGATAAATACTGTTATGAATGTGGATAATAATAGACTAAGTATCATTTATATGTAATTCTCCAATAAATCATAGAATAAAAATAAACTTATTAAAACCATTAATAAACCCGTAAAGAAATTAAATCTGTTTGGAGATACTTTGTTTGATAACCATTTCCCTATTAATACTCCAACAACACTGGAGCTAATCAATGCAAGGGAACTCCCAATAAAAACTATTATTGGATGACCAGATTCAGCTGATAACATTAATGTGGCTATTTGCGTTTTGTCTCCTAACTCAGCAATAAAGATTGTTGTGAATGTCGAAATGAATATAGAAATAAAGCTTTTATCTAATTCGTTTTCTTTTTTATCTAAGTTACTATTCATTTATTCTTGATTGCTGATTTAAAATTCCTCATTTCATTACTTTGACTTCCGTAATTTGATTTTATATGCTGTTTGCAACAATCAATTAAAAACTTATCTCCATATTTTAAATAATCTTTGAAATTTATAGAAAATTCTTCTACTCTGCAAAAATGTGGTCTTTCATCGTAAATTAAACATTTTTTGTTTGATCTATCTAAATTCTTACACCAACCATCTTTAGAAGTCATCGATTTTATAAGATCAATATCTTCATTACTAAGTATATTTTTTATACCATTTCGATTTTTTAAATCGAACTTACAACAAGCCCCACATTTTTCTATACAACTCCATGCGCTCATAATTAATTCAATCTTGTTACGAATCGGTACAGTTGATAGGTTTATTTGTAAAAATGGTATCACATTATTAATAAGAATCATGGCAACACTAATACCTCTAGCAGTAGTAGCATTGGCTGGACCTGCAATTATCGCATTGGTTTTTTATCGTAGATAAAAAATAGATTCTTTTTTGTGTCTATTTTAGAGGGAGTCTATTGGGATCTGGACGGAACTATCGCAAATACTGAATTAGAAGCTCACTTACCAGCCTTCAATTCAGCTTTCAAAGATTATGGACTAATCTGGAATTGGGATATATCCACATATGTGAATTTATTAAAAATAAATGGTGGGAAAAATAGAATTATTTATTTTTCTAAAATATGTAATAAGTTAATTAGTAATGAATTAGCGACTAAAATCCATAAAAGAAAGCAGTTCCATTATCTTGAGAATGTTAAGAATAATTCTGTCAAATTAAAAACAGGTGTAAAAAGACTAATTAACGAATTAACTCAAAAAAATGTTAGACAGTTTATCGTGACTTCAAGCTCTAAAATTCAAGTTGAATTGCTTGTTAGTTATTTGTTTGATAATTTAAATCCCTTTGAATTCATTATTTCAAGTGATGATGTCGAAGACCATAAGCCAAATCCTTTACCTTACTTAGAAGCTATTAGATTGAGCGGTATAAAAAATACTAAGTCTATTGTCTTTGAAGATTCTAATCCTGGGATTAAGGCTTCAATAGCTGCAAATTTACCTACGATATATATACCATCTAATATTCCCACAAATTTAGATGAGGATATTAAATTAGATTGTATTATTAATAGCTTAGGTGATGGAATTGAAGTGGCAAAAGTTGTTAAAGGCCCTAAAATTGATTCAAAATATGTTGACTACTCATATTTGAACAAATATTTAAAATTAATATTTAATGCAGAAAACTAATTTTTCAAAGATTATTGATTATATAAATGAAATACTTATTGGATTTCTTAGTTCTTCTTGGAAATCAAAATCTATTAATCTTTTATCGGTTTTAACAGGTTATTTCTTATTTGCTAATTTTTTAACTAAGTTTATAGCCGAAGGAAAAAACGAGCTAGTTATGGTTCCAGTCTTGATAATAGTTGCTGAAATTATAATAAGAATTAAGCCTAGATTTAAATCAAATATTTTTAGTTTATGGTCAGTATTTGATAAATTAAGAATTGGATCAACTTATGCAATTATTTTAGAGGCATTCAAATTAGGTTCTTAGAAATTTATTCTTCTGTTTCTTCTTCATCAATTGGATAAACGAAGCCTTGCGCTTTACCAGTTAAAACAGATTTCCCAAGAGACATAGCCTTTTTTGCTGCTAGTGCAGCTTTTCCTTTCCATATAGCATGCCTTTGATTTCTTTTGCTTTTTGATTTTTTCTTTTTTGGAACTGCCATACCTTTTTTTGTTTCATCTAATAATATAACTCTTAAATGGTTATCTCCCAAATTTTTGAGTATATTTGGTTAAATACGACAATTATTTGTTAGAGCTTTTAAGCTTTAGAAATAATATTTAAAAACGATAAGTGTTCTTTAAATCCAAATTTTCATATCCTAATTCTAATTCAAGTTATTCAGATCTAATATTAAAGATAGATTCTGGAGAGATCCAATCAATTTACTTTTATCCCAGAAAAAGAGAGGTTGATGTTTTGTATAAAAATGGGTCTAAGGAGAAGATTCCTATTCTATATAATGACCAATTAATTTTAGAAAAAGCTAATGAAAATAAGGTAGAACTTACGATTCACAACAGCATAAGAGAGAGGTCAGTTGCTAATTCTTTCGCTTCTGTAGGACTTTTTTTTATTTTTATCCTAGCGATTGTTTTAATTTTAAGGAGCACATCAAAATTAGCTTCAAGAGCTCTTGGATTTTCTAAAAACAAAGCTAAATTTATTACGATTGATGATGTAGAAACAAGATTTGAGGATGTAGCTGGAATTCCTGAAGCTGCTGAAGAATTAAAAGAAATAATAACATTTCTAAAAGAACCTAAAAAATTTTTAGCTCTAGGAGCAAAAGTACCAAAGGGAGTTTTATTAATTGGCCCTCCAGGAACTGGGAAAACATTATTGGCAAAAGCAATTGCTGGTGAATCTGGTGTTCCTTTTATTTCAATCGCAGCCTCAGAGTTTGTCGAACTTTTTGTCGGAGTTGGAGCAAGTCGCGTAAGGGATTTATTTGAGAAAGCTAAAGAAAAGTCACCTTGTATAATATTCATAGACGAAATAGATTCTATAGGAAGACAAAGAGGTTCTGGTCTTGGTGGAGGGAATGATGAAAGGGAGCAAACACTTAATCAGTTATTAACAGAACTAGATGGTTTCGCAGATAATTCAGGAATAATTTTATTAGCTGCCACAAATAGACCTGATATTTTGGATACAGCCCTTCTTAGGCCAGGACGTTTTGACAGAAAGATAGAAATTCTTTTACCTGATTTAGATGGTAGAAAAAAAATATTATCTGTACATTCTCTTTCTAAACCACTTTCAGATGATGTTGATTTAGGTTATTGGGCTTCAAGAACAGTTGGATTTTCTGGAGCAGATCTCGCTAACTTAATGAATGAAAGTGCTATCCATTGTGCTAGGGAACAATCTAAATCTATTCAGGATAGTCATATAGAAAATGCTTTAGATAAAATTACCATTGGTTTGAGAACCTCAGCTTTTAGAGCTCCTAATATGAAGAAAATCATTGCATATAACGAAGTGGGTAGGGCAATTGTCTCTGCTGTAAAAAATGGTATTGATTCAGTTGATAAAATCACTATTTTGCCTAGGTCAGGTTTCTTTGGGGGATTTACAAAAATTAGTCCTGATGAAGACGTCATTTCAAGTGGTTTGATTTCTAAGAAGTTATTATTATCTAAAATTGAAATCGCTTTGGCTGGTAGAGCTGCTGAAATGATTGTTTTTGGAAAAAATGAGATTACTCAATGTTCAATAAATAATATTTCTTATGCGACAAAAATTGTAAGAGAAATGGTTACGAGATATGGTTTCTCAATCATGGGGCCAATTTCTATTGATTCCAATAACAATGATTTATTAATCGGGGATGGATTAATAAGTAAAAAATCTATTATCGCTGACGATACCTTTTCTAAAATTGATAACGAGATTATAAATATTTCAAAGATTTCCCTTAATAATGCTATAAAAATTCTTCAAAACAATAGAAGGTTACTAGATAAGTTGGTAGATATCCTATTAAATTTAGAAACAATAGATAAAAATATTTTTAAAAAGACTACTTCTGATTTGTTAAAAGTATGATTTAATTAACTCATTACACTAGTATATTTGTTTTGTTTATAAACTTTAGTTTAAGTAGATTAATTATATTCGCAAGTTGTATAATTCTTTTGCCATTTATACAAAAGCAGTGGTTTAATTTACATTTATTTAATACAAATAAATATTCTTTTTATTATATTCTATTTTATCTTAGTGGATATATTTGTCCTATTTTAGTATGCTTAAATTCTCTCAAAAAGTTTACATTTTACAAATTTAATACAAATGAAGTTACGAGGAGGAATATCAAAATAATCAAGGGAAAAACCTTATTATTTTTAGTTCTTTTAACTTTAGTTTCCTTATCAATCTTATTAGTAAATTATTTTCATATAAATATTGACTCTTTAATTAATATATTGAGAATTGAAAGATTATTTAACAAGATTAATTTTGTAAAGTCATCTTATTTTATATTTCTATTTTGTTTATTATTGACTATACGAAAATGTAAGATATTTATTAAAAAACTTATTTTGATAAATTTCTTTTTTTTTGCCTCTCTAATATGGCATTCACATGTAAATAACATATTAATTAACGGAAAATTTCTTATAAATTACAATTTTGATCAAGAAAATTTGAATTACATCAATATTTTTTGTTTATTTGCTATTGAATTATTATTTTACTTATGGTCCTACATTTCATATAGAAATAATTTAAGTGATTGGAAATTGCCCATTCCTAAAATAGGTGATTTATTCACCATATTCAAAATAGCAGTATTCTACTTTTCTATTGTTATATATTATTCAATAATCTAATACAAAAAATAAACTCTAATAAGTCATTAAAGAGCTGAAAAATACTCTTTACTACCCTTGGGATCTTCTAACATGGTTTTTTCTCCGGGGGTCCAATTTGCTGGACAAACTTCGTCTGGGTTAGCTGCGACATATTGATAACCTTGTAGTATTCTTAACGTCTCATCAACATTTCTACCTACTGGAGCTTTGTTTACTGTCGTGTGCATGACTACTCCATCTGGATTAATGAGAAATAAGCCTCTATCAGCTTCTCCATCGTCATTTAAGACATTATAAGCTTGGCAAATTTCCCTTTTTAAGTCAGAAACTAAGGGATAATTGATATCACCAATTCCACCTTCATTTCTTGGGGTTTGTATCCATGCCAAATGGCAATGTTTACTATCAACAGATACACCCAATATTTCGGTATTCAATGCAGAGAAATCTTCATATCGATCACTGAAAGCAGTAATTTCAGTTGGACAAACAAAAGTAAAGTCAAGTGGGTAGAAAAATAAAACGACCCATTTCCCTCTAAGGTTTGAAAGTGTAATCTCTTTGAATTCTTGATCATATACTGCTGTAGCACTAAAATTTGGTGCCTCTTGTCCAACTCTTAAGCTCATGGAAATTTTTGTCCTTAATTTAAAATGGTTGGTCGATAATGACCTCAGATATTATTATAATTTTATTATTAATAATTTAGCAAGTATTTTCTTCAATTTAACTTCATGAAATGGCACCATTCATTCTCGCGTAAATTTACAATTTTAAATCACAATAAATTACTCAAAAATCTAAAAAAGGAATTAATTAAATATCCAATTGATAGAGACGTAAAAGGAAAATAATAAAAAATTCTTATTTTTTTCCGTTGATTTAAATTATAATTTAAATGTTTCTCGTTATTACTAAATATGGCTAAATATATTGAACGACTTAAGGATAAACTTAAAATTAAAAAATTTGATTCAAACCAACCTGTTAGGGCATGGGTCTTTGTTTTTGTTTTAAATGTAGTTGGATTTGCTGGTTATATTTATCTAAAAATAAATAATATTAGTTTGGGAAATTAGAGCTATATCATTTCTTTTTTTATAGATCTACAAAAGTTTTTTAACCTTTCAGCACTTGTTAAATCAGGCAATGTCCATACTAATTCTTTTTCTGGTAAGGGATCCTCGCTCCACTCTTTAAATTCATCCATAATAGATTTTTTATTTAAATTAGAGATTAATTTTTTTCTTTTCTTAAGATGTTTTCTAATATCTTTTATATTATTTTCAATATATTCAATCATAATGAATAGCCAACTTTAATTAATCTACCACTTAACAAGAAGAGAAATTCAAAGAAAGTTATACATTCTGAACTGCTTGGAACAAACCAAAGGAATATCCTCCAATAAGAATCCAACCTAGAACGCTAGAAATAATTGTTGAACGTCGATTATGTCGTCTTAAAGCAGATTCAATCATTTCGTTAACTTCTTCCTTGGATGGATAATCTTTGGTTGTTTTTACTTTCATTTTTGTTCTAACGATAAACGAAAAATTATTAAACTGAGTTTTAAGCTTCCTATCTGTATATTTTTAATTTCCTTATGGTTTCTATATTAAAGATGTAACAGTTTATCTAATGGCAATACTAAAAATTATAAATTTACCTTATATCTTTAATTTAGTATTTTAAAATTTTTTTATTGAAAAATAAGTTAGATTGTCAAAAAATGCACCTATTATGAGAGTAAATGATAAAAGCGTCTTAGATTTTCTAAATAATTTTATAGTTAAAGAGAGATTAAATAAATCTCAAATTATTCAATTAGCTGATATTGCTATTGTTTCAAATGATATACGAGATTTAGAGGAAAATTTAAAATGGGAATCATATATTCGCAAACATAAAATTTAAACTAAATAGATTTGACTTTGACTTTCCTTTTTTTCTTTTTTTTTAATAAATAACATTGAAGAAGAATTATGGAAAAAATTTTTATCAATAATAAACCTTAAATACTCATAATAAAAATAATAATTTCTTGTACTGAATTACCTAATTCGTATTTATTATTAATTATTAGCTATATTTCAATAACTTTAAAGATATTACTGCAATGAAATTCTTTCTATTGTTGTGAAATTTAGGCTTTTTGATGAGTCTTTATTAATATTTTTTACCACAAAAATCGTTGATACAATAATTACCACTACTACTATTAAGTCACCTACTGTTAATCCTCTGTCTTTAAGATTCATGATTTTAGAACTTTTCCCGATTATAACCTCTACCACAATAAAAATACCTTTAAAGTAGTTAATGTTGCTTGTTGCATTTTTATTAAGGAAAAATAAAAAAAATATAAAAGTTTTTAAAAATCAAGTTGGTGAAAGAATATAAAAGTGTAGAGGTACGTTGTTTAATTTATGAATATAAAAAAATTATCAACTTATGAAGCATCAAACTTCTATTCCGATGAAATGTTTATTTCTAAAAAATATCTAATGGAGAATCATCTTAAATTGACTTACCAAAGGAGATCCATAGCTAATCTAGATTTAAAACATAAGGATTGGTCTAAAAACATAGGATATTAAATATATTAATGTAACTAGGTTTTAAAGTTTCCCTCAAGAATATGCATAAGTTTCTTTCTTTTAATCATATTCTCCTGATCCAATAAAAGATTTTCTTCAGTATTAAGAATTGGTTTTGTTTCATATGCCATGTACCAAAGTACAAATCCTATGGGAATAATGATTATATGCATGGCATTAATATTGAATTAATACTAATATAGTGCAACACTAGTATAATGCAAGTGTTACACTTTATAGTCTTGTTTGATTATGCCCTCCAGTAGAAAAAGAATTGGGTTTTTACCGAGTGAAGAAGTTCAAATTATAATTGAAAAAATTTGTAAGGATAAAAATCTTAGTCAGTCAAAAGTAACTGGTATTTTAGTTGAAGAAGCCTTGAAAAATAGAGGAGCATTGAATTCTACATTAAATATTGGATACGATTTGGATATGGATTGTAAAGAGAAGAACCCCACATTTAATAATTTAATGGGGAGTAATCATCATTATTATATTAGGAAAAATAATCCTAGCGATGATATTAAAATGATAAATGATTTTATTGAATATAAATTTTTTAAAAAAATAATGAATAACAATAAGGCTCTTAATTAGCAGTGTGACACTACATAAACAATTATTACTTATTGGTTGGTAACTTTGTACACTTTATTGAATGGATAAATCTAAAGCTTGTTTAATTAGATTATTTGCGTTTATTCTTTTGAAATTAAACCAAAGATATCTTTTATTTATATGTAACAAAATCTAATTTCAATGTAGGCATAGTTTTAGATAGATTAGAGTCAAATATAAATAATTTTTCTCCCTCTCTAGAGATCAATTGATTCTTTATCTACTGGTTGAAAAATTGGATCTTTTTCTCAACTATTCTAAAGTTCATATCTATAGCATCTTTTCTTAAAGGAATAATATTTTGATAATCACCTTCATAACAGTCTTGCGCAGCTTTTTTGCTTGGAAATTGAGCGAGTACAGTAAACGGGCCGTCATATCCTTCTCTTATATCTGTTTTATAATCAACTGTTAATGTCTTTGCCCCGCAACCTTTTACAACTACATCATTTACTCTTGCAAAGTATTTTTCTGCTTGTTCTGGATTTGTAATTCTGCCAGAAATCATTACATAGCCTACATTCTTGTCTTTTGGTACTTTATAACCAATCGCAAGACCAGTTATGCCTGCAATTAAACCAATTAAAATAGTTTTATTCATCAAAAATTTTATTTTTATAAATTTTATACGATAGTCTCTTTATTGACATTTAAAATTATTGCTTTTTATTGATTAGAGACTTTTTAATGCTTTTAGAAGTATTTATAAAGAACATTTTTGTTAAAGAGCAAATGACCTCTTCAAAACATTGTCATTGTAATATATTGAGGATGTCTCGAGCGTGACTTGAACACGCGACCTGTGGGCTATGAATCCACCGCTCTGACCAGCTGAGCTACCGAGACGTGAATTTAACTTTACTATTCTACCTATAAAAAGATCAATTATTTAATTGGAAAATGAATAGAATCAAATAATTTTTTCTTTTTAAGTTAACTTCTTACCCATCCTTTATAGTGCGAAGTATGAATCCGCCGCTCTAACCAGCTGAGATTCCAAGAAATCATTGAAATTCAAAAACATTATTAGTTTTAAGTAGAAGTTTTATAAATTTATTTGTTTATGTGCCTCATATAAAGCTATTCCACAGGCAACAGAAAGATTTAGACTTCTAACCCCTTTGTTATTTTTTTCGGGTATTACTAAATTTGGCATAAATATTGATACTAATGAATCGCTCTTTTCAATAATTTCATCGGGTAGTCCTTTATCCTCTCTTCCAAAAAGTAATATGTCATTTTCGTAGAAGTTGAAATTATTTAAATAGGTACCGTTTTTTTTGCTAAAAGAAATAATTCTTTTATTCTGCTTTGCTTTCAAAAAAGCTTCAAAATTAATATATTTATTAACTTCAACCAAAGGCCAATAATCTAATCCAGCCCTTTTAAGATACTTATTCTCCAATTTAAAACCTAGAGGCTCAATTAGATTTAGGGCAATATCATATGCAGCACAAGTCCTTGCTATATTACCGGTATTTTGGGGGATCCTTGGTTCAAAAAGTGAGATTTCCAATTTCTAAGATGGTATTTCAATACTTATTTCATCAATTTTGATGGCTCTTCCATTAATGGCAAGCCAATTATGTTGAGATAATTTTGTTATTTTTTTTTGCAGCTCTCCAATCCTTTCTATATACTTATTCCCAATTTTGTATTCAGATACTAGACTCCACCCTACTTGTTCTCCAACAATAAAGGTATAAGTTTTTCTTTTTTGTAAAAGATTTATAAGAGAATTTATTTTTTTTGACCACTCTTCATTTTCTTTCTCAAGACTTTCCATCACAAAGCCACCAATAGAATCAATTAGTAAAGGTTCTTTTTCTAATTTTAAAACTTTTATAAGATCTGTGGTTTCTATTAATTTCCAATTCTTTGGTCTTCTTTTTCGATGGTTAAGAATCTTCTTTTGCCAATCCTCATCTTTTGATCTTGAGGCTGAGAGTGCAACATAAATGAGATTTTCCGTATTAGTTGCTAGATATTCAGCAAATTCACTTTTACCACTTTTAGTTCCACCAGTTATAAAAATAATTTTTGATAAGTTATCATCCTTTTTCGAATCGTCTAAATTCATAAATATTATTTACTTAGAGAAATACCACCAAGTAGCTAAGGGAATGATAGTAGCAGCCACTAACAAACCTATCACTATGTATGTAGCCGTTGATCTCTCTGTGTCATTTGCTCTCATGACATTGAAATTAGGATCGACGACAGGATTATCTATAGAAGAAGGTTGACTCTTTTCGTAATTAATAATTGTTTTTTGTTGGGCAAAAAGAAAAGTTTCACTAATATTATTGAGGTTTGCTGCGTAAGATATTCTTGGAACTACCATAATTAGAGTAATTGCCAAAAGAGCGGATGAAAAACAAGTTTTTAGGAATTTAGACATGTTTGTATTTTTAACTAAGTATATAATAAAAAAGAATTATTTTGAGTTATAGCCAGCAATAATCCAATATAATGATTACAAAAAAAAACTAAAAAATTTTTATTTATGGTTTTTAATGGCAAATCACTAATACTTACCGGCAGTATATTATTTTTGTTCCAATTAGCCAACTTTCTATCTATAGAGTCTATATCACCTGAACTTGAAAGGGCTCAGGTTTTATCTGCAATATCTTCTTTAACAATAATTTTAATAGGATTTTTATTTAAAAAGTTTAAACCCATCTCTGGTGAGAAGATCGAACTAAAAGGAGAAAATGAATTTGTTTATGATGAATGTTTTCCTCAAGAAGTTATTGATGAACTAGCCTGGGGTTCAGAAGCAATCTTAACGTCTACTGCCGCAGCTTCAATATTGATTCATACTGACGGTAAAAATATTCTAAAAAGAGGCATTACTTCAAAAAATGTATTCTTTCCAGGCGAGACATGTAAGAGATCAATAAAAGATATGAAATTGATATCTTTAGCTAACACTAAATTTTATCCTAGTAAAGATGAATTTATTAATTTTTGTCCAAACATACCTTCAATTTTAATTGTCCCTATAAATAATAAATCATTTATTTTAATAGGAGGATGGAGTACTAGATGCTTTACAAAATCTGATGAGAAATGGATAATTAATTGGTCAAAAAAAATAAATAATATTTTTTTAAATAATAATATTTAAAAATATATTTTTGAACGGACTCTAGTATCATCAGCACTAAAATTAACAGACTTTGTTTTGACATTGTAGAAAGCATTTTCAGCCTTAATTTCATACTTTCTATCGTTATAATTTACTTTATTTATATACTTTACAGGATTAAAAAATTCTATTATATTTTTATCCTTCATTAATGCTTTATTAGAGGTTAATACGATATTAGTGTTTTCAAATTTTACGTTACCTTTCAACATATAATTCGAATCATTTATATTCCAAAAGAAGTTGTCTGCTTTAAGTATTTCATTATCATATTCTTTATTTTTTATTTCAACGTTTCCTATTAATTCAAGTATTTTTTGATTATTTGATAATTTAGATTTATCAGAAGTAATAATATATTTAATCTTTTTCTTATTAAATAAATTAATGGTAGTTTTGTTTAAATTAAGAGTATTTGATAACCTGTCGTAACTGGAATTAGGACTTTTAATTGAATAAATTTTATTACCATCTTTTGAATAAATAATTAAATCTAAATTATCGATTTTCTGAACAATTCCGCTTTGTTCAATTACTTTAGATTTGCATCCAAAAATTAATAATGTGGATAAAATTATTAATTTATAAATATTACTCATATTCAAGCTTAGCTATTATTGGAGATGGTTTAGGTAACTCTGAGCTATAGTTCAATTTTCCCCATTCTAATTGCTCTATCCATGCAATCTCTTTATTATATGTGGATCCTAATTGAGCATCTATTTTTGTAGATAAACCAGGAAGTATTGGTAATAGTAATAATCCTAT
>CENW01108962.1_pt1 | contig 15950 bp, 15 predicted proteins | sample 530241 | NCBI WGS metagenome assembly CENW01 (sample SAMEA2619818, study PRJEB7988) | marine metagenome | isolation source: saline water (ENVO:00002010), including | reverse complement strand
CTTCGAGATTGTTCTCAGTATATTCTGCAATCAGTTTCATTTTTTTAATACCTTTATAAATTCGGTAGCGGCTTTTTCAGCCTCTGCCTTTGACTTATAAGCGTCTAAACGATCACCATCTATATAGGCCACAAACATGCGGCGGTCTTTATAAATCATGATCTGGATCCGACCTATCTTTTTGTTTAGAACAAGTTGTCCTGCAGGTCTTCTTCCAGTTAGTTCTCTTAATTGATCAAAGGTTTTCATATGTTACCTTTATTTATACTTAAGTTACTTTCCACTAAGACTCATTTTCGTCTTCTTCATATTCTTCGATATCATCATCTAGATCTTCTTCAGAATCAAATGCTTCCTCTTCTTCGTCATCGTCGGACTCAAGTTCTTCCTCTTCAGTCTCTCCTCCCGATTCAGACTCATCTTCTCCTTCAAGGTCAAGGTCGAGCTGCTCAGCACCATCCTCATCCCCCATGACGTCATCTTCATCTCCCATGGCATCTTCGACTCCATTATAAATTTGATCTGCTAATCTTATCTTTTCTTGATCAAGGACGTCGGTCATCTTTACAGACATTATATCCATAAAAGTCTTATTCGCATCATTATAATCTTGACCAATAGCGTTATTGATCAGATCTTTTACTGCTTCACTCATTGTTCATCTCCTGCTACAGGTTTAAGTTCAAAGCGTTGTGCTGGTGGTGATGTATCCTGTTCTTCTTCGTCAGTTTCTTCTTCACCTTCACCGGCAATATCTTTTTTCATTTGTTCAATAGTTTCGTCATCAAGCATAAGTACATTCTTCTGTACCCATTCTTTTGAGAAATATTCGCCTACGTATTGCTGTATCATATCCATAGACTGTAGTCTTTCACGAAGCATTTCTGCATCACGAAGTTCTGCAAAATGGTTGTCCTTTACATAGTCAACCGTAATATCGTTCTTCCACTCTTCCCAATCTTCTTCAGTGATAACACCTTTCATCACTAACTGTTTCTTGAGAATACCATAGAAGAGATGTGAAAATCTCATACGAAGTCTGTCAATAAACTTTTGAAACTTAAGTTCATCGCGATTAACTTCGGTAGATCTACCTAAGAAACCTTGTACGGCTTCTGTATCCATGCGAGAGATCGGCACGTTTAATGACCGATACATTCTCTTTTGAAAATATAGAATGTCTTCGATTTGACCAAGGTTCTCACCGCCAGGTAAAGTGGTAATCTCTGTCCCTCGACCACCTTCTCTACGCGGCAACCAAAAATCTTCGAGCAACGATTGATGTTTACGATCGTCTCGTATCTCGCCAGTCTTGGCATCGTATACAAGTTTGTTACGATACTTTGCCATAATGTCTTTCATATATTGTTCTGACTTACCTCGAGGTAAGTTACCAACATCAATATAAAAGATACGGCGCTCAGGTGCACGTGCCAAACGATAAATGACAAGTGCATCTTCCATCATTCGTAGTTGATTAATTGGCTTTAATGCTTTATGAATATGTGATACAATTTTTTTACGATCTTCTGTAAGAAGACCTGATGTAACGTAAGAAACAGAATCGTTTGTCATCTTAATACCAGAAGTTGACTGACCTGGCTTTTCTTGATAGATAAAGAACTCTTCTGTTTTTTCTACAATCTTAGCTCCAGTGATCGGATCTTTCTTGTATTTTACTTTCTTGACCTTCCGCATTTTAGCAGCGTCCATAGGACGAATCTCTTGAATGCCTTCTTTTGGTCTGTCTTCGTTTACTACAAGATGATGATATAAACGGCCGTCAATATACCAACGTCGGAAGATATCGTGACCTAGTTCTTTAAAGTTCAACATAGCATAAATGTTATCGAACTCTTCTTTAATTAATTTTTTGACTCGGTCTGGTGCTTGAACTTCGTCAAGATTCAGTTCGAGTGTTTGACTCATCTCACTACCGGTAATTGATTCATTAACAATGTCTTCGATTGCAGCATCAACTTCAGGATGCATTGCATTACCACGATATTTCATAATCAATTGATAATTATCTTTTGAATCGTCGCCGTCTAGATTCAGATATTGTCCATAATGTGTACCAGCAGCAGTTGCATAACTGCCACCTTCGTCGTCACGTGGCGGAACGACAGATGGAAGCTTTTTGTCTTCAGCATCTTTTCTGGCTCTTTTAATTTCAAAGCCAAATAGTTTTAAACCATCATTTTCTGCCATTTTATTATCCTAGCTAGAGAAAGCTAGCCGAAGAGATTTCCGGCTAGCTTACTATTTATTTAGGTTGTGGTGTTTGATTCCCAGTACTGGAATGCCCAAGTACAACTGAATCTTTCAATCTGATCATTGTCTGCATATGACAGAGCAATCGGTGAAAGATCTTGTGGATATGCTCCACGGAAGTTGTATGTTTTGAGTATGTCACCACTACGATCAAGCTGTTCAACCTTGAGATCAGCTTCGTATGAAATCGGAACTGAAAGACCGGAATTTGCAGAGTGTGCATTAATACCGTTCATCCAACGCTCGATTGCATCGCGAATCGCAAAGTCAGTATCATTGATGATTGTTGTTGTCCATTCTGGGAATGTACGGTCACCAGCCATCTTTAATACACGACCTCTGAAGTTTACTGGAATCTGACCGAAAGTCGATCCAGGAAGCTCAGCTGCTTCACAAAGAAATGATGTTAATTCAGGATCACCATTTGCGAAACCTGGATAGTTGATCGTTACCTGAAAGAGGTTAGGGCGTGCGCCACCGCCTCTCAGCTTTGACTTAAAGTCATCTACTCCGAGAATTGCCATTGTTCACTACCTCCTTACACTGTGCCTACGACTTCTTCGAAGTCAACACCGGTACGAACAGCTACAAAGTTCAGAGTAACGTAGTTAATTGAACGAGCAGGCTTAATAAAGATATTAGCAATAAACTCGTTACGATCGACTACAGCCGGAGTGTTATTTGTTTCATCACAGACGACTCTAAAGTCTGTAATACCACGACGGCCTTGTACCTCACGAAGTACTGGTTCTACGATATTGACGAACTCAGCTCGAGTAAACTCATCGTTAAACTCGAACATGACTTGTTCAGCTGCGCGACCAATTGCTCTTTCAAGGACAAGGAACAAACGACGTACATTGATTCGGTCAAATGCTGAAGGACGTCCGAGCTTCGTCTTATCGCCGAAGAGTAACACGCCTTGACCTGGAATATTTGCAATCGGATTTACACTTGCCTTGTACAGAGTATCTCTCTGTGCTTTAGTTGGTGAGTATGCGATTGCTGTGATTCCGAGGTATTGACCACGCCGTGAACCTGCAGGTGAGAACCATGGTGCACGATTAAGATCGGTAGCAGCCATGATACCAGCAGTTGATGATGCAGCAGGAATATTGATATACTGATCATTGTACTTATCATAAATCTTCAAGAAGTTTCCGTCGTTGACGAGATATGATGAGTTTGTGTATGTGTTTGCTGTCGCTACAATGTTATTTGTCATTGTCGCTGTGTTTGTAAGACCAAGAACATCTGTACGTGCAGGTGATGCTGCAACTACACAATCCTTACGAAGTGATTGTGCTGTTGAGATCAAGTCGTTTACAATTGTTGTTTGATCTGTACGTGAGTTCATTGAAGGTGAAATCAAGAAATCGATTTCTACAATGTCTTTATCTTCGTACAGGTCATAACCCTGCAGATATTCTGTTGTACCAAGCATTCCAGAATTTACACCTTGTGCAAAGTTAAAGTCTGTATCGCTATTAAGTGCGGTCATGAATGTGTCACCAGAATCGACATATCCATTGCCACGAGCTGCTTGGTAGTCTGAGTCCCAATCAACCATCCAAACATATTCGGAACGGTTGTTGATAATATCCAGACCATAGTTAGTTGTTCCATCTGCGTTCTTTGCGTCTGTTGCCATTGAAACGAATGGATATGTTTCGAGTACAGTACCTTTAGTTCCTGTAAACTCGCCATTCTTATCAACGATGACCATGTGAACTTCGTCATTTGCAGCGTTACGATCTGATGCATAGTCTGATGTACCAGGTGCAGCATCAAAATCGCTTGCATATGACCATGCATTAAATGCAGAATCACTCGGCGGACAGATTGAAACTTGAAGTGAATTACCTAACTCGCCTGGAAAACGAGCGATAAATGTATGTGAGTCTGAATCAAGAGCTGATGTTTGTGCATTCCAGTCTTGTTCATTCTTTACTAATTCGGTTGGTAGACTTCCATCGGAATCTGTTGTTAACTGACCACGTGTTGAACGTGCATTTAGCGCAGATCCATCTACTTCTCTTGTTACAAACAGTGAACCTGAGTAACGTAGAAAGTAAACAGCCGAATGGAAATCGATGGTATTGTCCGAGTCAGGCGAAGCAAAGGTATTTACAAGAGTTGCCTCATTGTCTACCAGTACTCTTTCTTCGGCAGGACCCCAACGATAGTTGCCAACAATTGCGCCTGTAGTTGACTGTACGTTCGGAACGCCACCAGTCAGATCTATTTCTTTGACGACAACCGCTGGACTTGCAGACGGTGTTGAAAGTGCCATTTTATCTTCCTTCGATTAAAAATTATATGGTTCCATAATACGATTAGTCAACTTGCTATTATTTATAACTTTGTTACTCTACAGATCTTCAGGTTCAAATATGAATCGTTGTGTGTCTTCTTCTCGTATAGCCCACGGATCGTGCTCTCTTTCAATTGCATTAATTGCTTCAGTACCATCATCAATAAAACCAAATGGTACTACATCATCTTCGATTTCTTTCATTTTTTGTTTAAAGAGCATGTCTTTAAGATTAATATCAGTCATATCGGCAAAGTATTGAGTCGAAACAAAATAGCCAAACAATACAAGATTCATCATTAAATCGTCATGATTGCCTTCAGTCGCTTCGTAAGACTGACCTCTTGCTTCAAATGTCGAGATCTCGAGAATTGTATTTTCGTCTACAATTTTGAGTTTATTATTTTCGAGAATGTCTTTGATGGCAGAACAGCCAAGACGTTTTGTTTTTCGATTAATTTCAATTCCTAATGCATTTGCTTTTACTGCAGATTCAACATGCATATTCTCATATTCTAAATCGTGGTAAAGTCCATTACATACAACTGAACCTTGATCATTTGATTCAATTACAACATAAGCATCATTGTAGACTTTTGCGTACTTATATATAATGTTAGGGAAGAGTATTGGAGAAATAGTGTTGTTGCGATATACAGCAACCTGTCTAAACGGGCGAACGCTTATATCGATCAAGTTGAATGTAGAATAATCCTGGCCTCTTCCCTTGCTTACATCAACGGTCATGATATAATCTTTTTTCTTATCAGGCTCCTCGTATACTTTAAGGTGCCCACCTTCTAGAAGCTTCTTATAACGACCTGCTCTGAATCCCATTAATGTTTCTGCATTAATGAGTGTATCACCTGTACCAAAAAATGTATTGCCAAATTCCTGGTCAAATTGTAATTGACTCGTATTTGATATAGTTTGTTTTTTCCAATCTTCGTCTCGACCAGGTACATCCCACCAATCAACTCGAAAAGATTGAAACTCATTTACATTTTGTACCGCCCCTTCCCAGATCTTATGAAATTGATTCCCGATTCCGTTTGCCGTCGAGGTGATGATAACTTTTGTGTCTTTACCTGCTGAGACAACCGGATAGGTAGAAGTGTAGAACTCAGCTGCACGCTCAACGAAAGCAAACTCGTCAAGATAAAGAAGGTTGACAGACATACCGCGTATACTAGAGCCAGAAGTAGCAGCAGCAATGATCCGAGAATTATTACTAAACTCAAGAGAACCTTTGTTAAGAGCCTTTGACCCAGGCTGCAGAAAGAACGGAATATTCTCGAGCATAAGCGTAATCCTCGATAACATTTCACGCGCAGTAGCGCCTTTGTTAGCGAGTATAGCGATCGTCTTTTCTGGGTTGAATAGCGCATACCAGAGTAAATATGCACACGCTGATATTGATTTGCCAGATTGACGACATGCGAGAACGACATTAAATCTATTTTCCTCAAAGTGTTTAAACATCTGCTTTTGATATGGATACAAATGAAACGGTACAAGACCAGCATCAAGAGCAATTACTTTCACATAATTTTCAGCAAAGTGTACAGGATTATTCATACACTTCTTATATTCTTTTAGAAGATCAGGTGTCCATTTTTGTAATACACCATCTCTTTTTACATTAGGATTTCCGAGATATGACTCGTTCTGGCTCAGCATCTATAACATCATCTTGTTTTAACATTTTCTGTATATCGGTAGTAGAACCAAGAAAGTAATTATTCTGCTGGTTCTCTACTTGTTTCACATCATCTTTTCTATCCATCTCTTTTTGTTTCTTATTAAGATCCATAAGTCGATCATTAACATCAGAAACGTTTTTAATCATGCCTGATAAAACTTCATAAGCTCTTGGATGCTCAGATTCGCGAGCAACCTCAATCATATTCTCAAGAGCATCTTTACCTTTTTCGATCAGCTCATAATATGTTTCACGTGAGTAATCGTAATCACTACTTACATTATCTTTTTCATTACTCATAACACATTCCTATGGTTTGGCCGGCCAATCTACATTTGGCCAGTCAGAATCAGCAGGCAAGTCTCTTAATGCCTGTCTGTAATTTGTTTGCGCAGAAGTCATGGTACGATCTGATACTGCCCACCAATCAGTTTCATCTAGTAACTGGTTTCTAATAGCTCTCATCTCAGAAGAATCAACAGTGTGAGTGGCAAGTGCAAATGCACTACCGTCATAGGTTCCGCCTGGTTCAGCATTTACTCCAGCAGCAATCCATCCGTTTGCTGTGGCCTCCGCACTATCAGCAACTACTACGTTTACTACTGTTCCGTTATCTACTATAGCCCATTTTGCCATTTTACACTCCGATTAAAAGCACACAGCCGTCCGTACCAGGAGTTTTTGATCCTTGATAACTTCCACCAACTCCACCAACTCCATATCCAGATCGTGAACTAGTGCTGTAAGTTCCTGGTTGATTCTTATGTCCAAAAAGAGTCGTTGTGACAAAAGTTCCAGTAACTGTCCCAGTTGGACCTCTAAACGCAATCGCCCCTCCGGATACTGACGGCTGATATGCCGCACTTCCGTATGAATTTGATACAGCTCCTCCACCACCTCCCATACTGATTGTTTGGCTACCAGCAGTAACTGTGGTTGTTCCTCCGGCCGAACCATTGGAGGCACTAGCGCCGCCAGCGCCAATCTGAGTGATTGTTATCGTAGTACCATCTGTAATGTTGGTAAAGAGTGCTGCTCCATAAGAGTTACCACCATTACCACCATGTTGTGCAGATGCACCACCACCTCCACCTGCAAGATGAACAATAACATTACCGTCGCCTTTTTTGACCGCGCTTCCTGTTGCAGTAAAGAACTGAATACTACCTCCACCACCAAAAGCTAAACCGGTTACATAACTAGAATCAATTAACGCGACGACTGAAGCAGAATCAATAGTTGATATTCTACTATTGATGTATGCAGAATCAACTAAACCCAAAGTATTATCTGAATCATATGATGATGTTCTACTATTGATGTATGCAGAATCAACTAAACCTATTGTATTGGTTGAATCATATGTTGTATAACCTTCATCGTTATTAAACGAACTTAAATTTGTCGGCCGGCCGGTAAGAGATGAATATTGAAAATCTTGTCTTGCCTGTACGTATGTGCTATTAACTGTAGCAAGAATAGAGGAATCAATCATCGGCTGAGCAACAATAGCAACATCAGCAGAATCTGCACCGGCTGCAAATGACTGTCTTGCTTGAACGTAAGAAGAATCGATTAAACCTATTACCTGATTTGAATCGGGTAAAGCACTAATTTTATTATCTAAGTCAGTAAAGTTACCATCAAGCTCTTGATGAGTAAGCTCACTTCCCTTTTGTCCTCTTAGTGTAATTGTCATTTCTAATCCTATCCAGGATATGTAGGCCAAGTTGGATTTGGCCACCCTGAGGCTGTCGGTAAATCTCTTAGTTCTTGTCTATAAGTTGCCCATACCGTTTTATCTGAATCAGATAAGGGACCACCTGGTAACTGTGTCCAGTCAGTTTCGGCTAAAATTGTGTTTCTACGCAATTTGGCCTCTGATTCCGTAAAGGTCGGCGCAGGACCTTCGGGCATAACTTGATCTGTATGAGGTATGTAGCCATTAGCAGCTGCAAACGCAGAATCTGCAACTATGATATTTTCAACAACCCCATCTACAATTTTTACAAAATTTGGCATTTTAAACTCCCCACATCATTACGGCACCGTCTGTTCCGCTAGTAATGTTGACATTGGTACTTACTATACCTTCACCGAAACCGGGTATGAATAGCAACCCGGTACCATTTGAATAAGCCGCTCTTCCTCTACCTGGGTTAAGATCTGTTGCACCACCTGTGGCGGTTACATTGTCTCGTGGTACACCATTGTTACTGAATTGGGCACTGGCAGAACCTCCGCCCCCAGGTATTGATAATGTCTGAGTTCCATCGGTTACAGTTGTTGTTCCACCGTTTTGTTGCTGACCACCTCCTAGTCCAATAGTTACAGTAATAGTTGCTCCATCTTGTACGTTATTCAAGAATCCATGGCCAGATGAATGGCCGCCCTTCAAATTGTTCCCCGGGGAACCGGTTGTTCCGCCCCCTCCTCCTGCTAGTCTTACATAAACGTTACCATTACCTTTTTTAGTTAATGTTGTTGACGATGTTATAAGAACAACCCCTGTTGAATCTGACATTACACCAGTACCAACAAGTGGAGTAGTTATTGCTGTTACTTGAGCTGAATCAAGGCCAGCAGGAGCACGTGCGGTGACATACGAAGAGTCGACTAGATCGATCACTTTATCAGAATCAATAGAAGAAACTCGAGCATTAATATATGCAGAATCGATTATACCGAAAGTATTATCTGAATCATATGTTGTATAACCTTCGTCATTAGTAAATGAGCTTACATTTGACGGTCGACCAGTAAGCGACGAATATTGAAAGTCTTGCCTTGCTTGCACATAAGCATTATTAACAGTAGCAAGTATAGAAGAATCAATCATTGGTTGTGCGACAATAGCAACGTCTGCTGAATCAGCGCCTGCAGCAAAAGATTGCCTTGCTTGAACGTAAGAGGAATCGATAAGTCCTATTACTTGCGCAGAGTCAGGCAAACTTGATATTTGACCTGCAAGATCGGTAAAGTTACCATCAAGCTCTTGATGAGTAAGTTCACTGCCTTTCTGACCTCTTAATGTGATTGTCATGTCTATCTCCGAATTATATTGGTGCGTTCGCGCTGTCTATTGTTATATCAAATCCAAAACTACTATCAGGCATACCGATTATAGTCGTAGGATCTGGAGTTACAATCAATCTTTCTGCCTTAATATCAGAATCACCGTTTGCTCCAGTATCCATAAAGAAGAGATCGGCAACAGACTTACGAATAATATCGCTGTTTGCAATCGGTCCGTAGAAACTAACTTTCATTTCAAAAGAAAGAGTATATACGATCGTTCTTCTTGCTTCTTGTGGCCCTTCAAAATCATCACTGAATGTTAAACCTTGTATAATAATTGGAATGTCTTCTTTAAAATCCGGATAATCGTCAGGAAAAGGTTTAATCGTTAATGTATATTGCGGATTGAAAGTTGGTATAATCTGCTCTACAATCTGCAATGCATCGTCTTGATTCTTAGCATATACGTTTAAATCAAAATTAATATTATATGGTACAGGCGAATAAAACTTTGTTCTTTGTGCAGTCGTTTGTCCTAATGTTTTAAATGTCGAAACTTTTGTAAGTTGTCGAGAATTATCATATGTAAACGAAGTAATCTCAAAAGACATTCTCGGCAGCTTAATCGCTGTCTTCGTATCGGTATCTAAATCAGGCTGCTGTCTGATTCTTTCAAGGTACTTCATTCTCGGCGCATAAGCCAACGGCACCTTTAATTGATTCAGCACCCCACCCGCAGAGTTCTTACGAACAACATAAATGTTGTTAAAGAGTCTGCCAAATATTGAAACAGACTTGCGAATCTTCTCATGATAAAAATGTGTACCGAACATTAATTATTCTCCGGATCACCGAACGGATTATCTTCACTAAAGTCAAGGAAGTCATCGACAGTAGTTGCTGAGAATATCTCATTCTGTTCGGTTTCTGATATCTTATTCAATTCTGTTACACTCTGTATTTCTAGACCAGTAATACTATTATTAGTACTATTTATTAGTACACCGTCAGCGGCTGCAAACGGTGGTAATGCAGAGTCTTGCAAGAAGGAATGATATAGTCCATCGTCAGCACCTACATGTGCAAGATAGATGTACCTAGACGAATCACCAGAAGAATCGAGTAGGATTCTTTGTATTTCACCAGACATCTTAACACCACTTGAGAATGTCTGTGTTACTGTATCACCGACAGCAAAATCACTATCGACAGCAGAACCGCCGATAAAGTTAATGGTAGGTGCTATGCTGTAGCCATCTCCAGAATCTGTAATTGTAATTGTACCGATAGCGCCGAATGAATCTACTGTTGCAGTTGCAGTTGCACTGTCTCCAAGTAGAATAGTATCACTACTATCTGCAATAATTTGCAGAGTTGGAGGAGTTGTGTAATATCTTCCACCTTGTGTTAATGTAATTGTACCGACGTGATCGCTGTCCAAAGTAATTGTAGCTGTCGCTTTTTTCGGAGCTTTGACTCTCAGTACGTATTGATATGTGCCAGATTGTTCGATATCCTGAATTGCAGCAATACTTGTATCGAAGTCTTCTCCACTGTATTCGAAAAGGTTACAGCGAAGTTTAAACACCGGAAGATTTTCAATCTGATAGAATGGTTGTTCATGTTCTACATGACTGATTTCAAACATTTTGTTTGTCAGTGGTATGTAAATTAAGTCACCTTCTACAGGTCTTTCTGCTACAATGTCGTTGTCAGGTCTATTAACTTGCGCAGCAAACCGAGAACGTGCAACCACTAAAGTTACCTCATCTCGTATCTCAACTCCAAATCTTGTAAATAGATCTCCTTCACCGTCAAAGCCTTCAACATTCTCAATATACATTTCAATTTTATGAGATGTCGGAAAGCGAGATGATGGATCTTCTCCAAGAAGAACATCTTCATTTACAAGATCTCTCGGTAAATAGTAAACGTCTTGGCCATATATCTTGAGTGCCTCAATTACGAGGTTCTCATACATGTCCATTTCTGATCTGACTTTTTCCGAGAAGTAAAAGTTACGAGCCATAATATTATCCTACAAAGAAATCCGCTGGCATTTCCCACTCAAGTCTGATTCTTTCTCGTAACCTTTCTATTTCTGCTGTTGCATCGTCATAAAGTTGACGGCCATTAAATGTCACACCACCTGGTAGTTGTACACCTTCAAACTTAATGAGGTTCATTCCCCATTGCTGTTTGATTAGTGCTACAGAATATTCTTTCAACCAGAGGTCGTTGTATACTGATGTATGCGTATTTGGATCTAAAAGTGTATAAACTTCTGCAACAACATATTCGCCTAATTGAATATCTTCGTCTACAAAATCACCAAAGATATAAAGTCTGTCCTGATGCCGTGACCACTGTACTTGAGCAGTACCATTTAATTTCATGTCTAACATCGATAGATATTGTTGCATTTGCTCGTAATAAGCAAGATCGCCTGCAAAATTCTGAAGATCCGCAATATCATTTAACATCATCTGATATTTAATGTCGAAGAAGTTAAAAGATGAATTAAATGATGATGCGATCGGAAACAGACGCGAGACTGTCAGTACATTACTTGGAATCGGTATGTACTCATTGTTGATATCTGTCTGCGTAATCTGATGTTTCAGATATGTTCGAACAGTGGCATCAGAGTGAAACTCTTGCCAATATTGAAGTGCCTCGTCAATACGATCTTCAATCTGATCCTCGTCAACATTAATTTCGAGAACCGGATCTCCGAGCCGACGTAGACAATAATCAATCAGTTCTTGTCTGGTTGCTGGGTTCGCCATAAAATAGTCTCCGACATGTAAAAAATCTTTTGACTATTTATATGTTTTAGGATCCTGAGTCGAACCAATTAAATCCGTCAGCGCCGCCAGTTGAGTAGTTATAATTATTTGCGTTACAAACAATTACGTTATTGTCCATGATAAGTGCACCATTAAAACTTCCTGTAGAATTTGAGCTGTTAACGGCGCCACCACCAGCCATTCCGGTATTCGTCGTATCACCTTCAATTTTGTTAGTTAATGAATATTGAGCACTGTCTAAGTTGTAAACATAAAGCACTCCCGCGCTGGAACGTATCTCGGTACCGTCAGCAGATTCGGCTGCTCCGTACGGAGCACCTACAATAATTGTATTTCCATCGGCAGACACGTCAAGAGAAACGCCGAAGTACCTGTTTTCGGTGCCTGACCTATTCCCAGCAGAGTCTGGATATAACTCTTGAAATAGACTATATGCATCTGATCCAGTTGCTCCATCACTGTCTCTTTTCCATATCTGAACTCCGCCAGTGTATACAGTATTTCCTGGATTTTGACCGGCATCTGCGTTTACTGCAAATTGATTCGAGTTTGATCCTGGCGGATACATACCTGGAGTCGGTCTTAAATGCGGTATTGACCATGCAATAATTTCAGCATCGCTATCCATCGAAACTGTCATAGCTTGTGAAAAAGCATTACCGTTTCCAGAAATAAATTTGCTAGCATTAGGCCCCGAATTTACAGGCCAGAGTTTTTGTTGATATTCCCACATCGAAGATCCCGAAGCAGCAACTCTCTTATAGACATAGCACGCTCCAGTCCTTAAGCTAGTTCGAGGAACAGTAGATCCATTCGTAGCAGCAGTAGCTGCCATCCAATTTCCGTCTGAAGATATTGAAACAGACATCCCAAATCTTGCCTGCGATACAACATCTGGACATTCAATAACTTGTTGAACAACCGGCCCCCAAGTGTTTGTAGACCCTGTTCTGTTAAAACAAACAAGCGCTCCCGCATAAGACTGACTATTAGAATGCCATCTAGTATCAGCTAAAACCCAATAGCTTCCCTCTTTATCCGTATCCATTTCTCCAACATCACCCATGTCATTATTAATTGCGCTATTTGGTACACTACCAAAGACACTATTTACATCGTTGTATATGTGCCAATTTGTAGCAGTAGAAAGACTTGATCGGTTTGGATATGCTCCTACTACTTTTCCAATTCGCACAGCATCATCATATCTATCTTCAGTAGTGATCGCGAAATAATCTCCGCCTATAGCCGATGCGGATGCAACTTTATAACCACCATTACCTAGAGATGGTCTATGCCATAGACCGTTCCAAGTTCTAGAGTTATCATCCCAAGTTAACAGTTCAACGTTCCCATAATTATTATAGCCTGATGAGTTTTGTGACCAAGGCGCGCCGGCAATAAATTCAATATGACCTGGAGCTTTATTCTTTTTCAGTCTATGAAATGACTCATCGTTAGTACCTTGGCCAGCAGGTGTGCTATGCAATTTAAAATTGAATGTAGGATTATTCCACTGTGGCGCAAAAGTGCCGTCAGCATTTTGACCTGCTGTACCAAAGTTAAGACTGAGATCTCGAGATATTGATGAAATTGCAACTCCGTCATTAACATTAAACGTTAGAGTTGCGCTTGCAGTTGTGGCCGATCCTTGTGCTTTAGGTGTTACAACAAATCGGGCAGAATCATTTGCTTGTGTCAAAGCACCAGCCGCTAGTCCACTGAAATCACCATCTGAATCGACGGTAAATGTAAGTGGATTTGTGCTGTCATTTCCTGTTATAATAAATGTTGTAGTGGTAGCTCCATCTTTTGCAAGACTTACGGTGCCTTCTGGTGTTACTGTAATTGTAGGATCTTGATTTGTTAATTCATTCTTAAACCAATTTATTCCATTCGAGAAGTAAAATCGATTCTGATTTTGAGCATAGTAAATTTGTCCTTCATTATCACTCGCATTAGGAAGAACATTTGCTGCAGATATGACTTCAACACCAGGAGCTGATCGATTTGCTATATAACTTGAATCAATCAGCGCAATAATATTATCTGAATCTGTACCTTCACCTAAAGCCAACAACCTTAGGTTACCAGGGTTGTCTGCTTCTGTTGCACCCAGAAATCTTGCAATATCTCTACTTCTAGACATCTTATATCCTTTTGACTTTATTTATATTACGCTGAGTCATACATTTTATTTAATACACCGTTGTAATACGGACTTGAAGCCACTCCAACATCTGTAATGAATTTAGCTTTACCATAGAATCCAATTGGTGTATAACCATGTCCATACGCACTGTTCCGACTACCTTCAACCCAGTTACGTGCAATAAACGGTCCGCTCGAAGAATCTTGACTGTAGAACATTCCTACTCCACCGATGCCACTTCTTCCTGATGTTTTATAATTGGTATCATTAGGAGCTCCGATAAAAACTACATTGCCTTCCCCGTTTATACAAACTGTAGTTCCAAAATTCATACTTTGTGCATTATAGTCATAGTTCTGAGAGGATGGATCACCAATGCCATGCATCTCAACCGGATGTAAAGTCTGAAAATGATTCCATGTTGTACCCGTTCTTTTATAAATTAGTGCAGCTCCTTGTGTGTATTGTGTAGTTGAATATTTACTACGAGCATTGCCACCGATTACGAGTGTGTTACCATCATCACTTATTCCGATATCATATCCCCACTGTACGGCTTGTGCATCAACACCATTCGGTACTCGATTCCAGTTACTATTATGAGCAGCAACAGCCTCGGTAGTAAAGAGATTGTCCCAATCTGAAACTTGTGGTTGAATTGATGCCTGAATTACAAACTCATCAGAACCGGCACTATCTCTTGTATATACATGAACTTTACCGTATGCTTGCGCTGTGAACGGTGTTGGACCTTCTGCTTGAAATTCACCGACAGCTAGAGTTAATCCTTCTTCTGTCATTGCCAATGCATTTCCAAATCGATTATCTGGTCCTGCCTGAGGAGATGGAATCTCTTGGACTTCTGTCCATGTATCTGCTCCATCGTCTTTACGATAAACAAACACTCTTCCAGATCCACTTCCATTTTTGCCATCGAGTCCATGGCCCATTACAACAATATCTCCAGCTGAATCACATGCAAGTGGAGCTCCATATGTATATGAGAAAGGCTGATTAATATCAGCTGGTGGAGAAAATGCATTTGCAGGCAGATTTGTCAATGACGATCCATTAATTTTCCAAGCATATGGTTTATTGTAAGTTGTGGCAGTTGTGGATGTATAATTAGCAAAAATATAATTACGGCTACATGCCATAGCACCGTAAGCTGTTCCATAATATTGATCTGTTCTGCCAGAAACGTCGTTGATGCTATGATTACTTCGGTATGTCCAAATGCCATTAACAAGCTGATACCAGCCGAAGGCTCCATATTGTGATGGATGATAACTATTACCGATCATCATCACACCAGCAGCTCTACACACTGCATAATTTGTTCCGCAATTTTGTGTATGACCTCCTGCACCTAAGTCGGTTTCTTGTATTGTTCCATAAGTTGGTCCACCAGTACCAAAGAGAAGTCTTAATGTTCTTTGTGAAGATGCAATTGATTGTCCATCAGAAACTCTAAAAGTCAACTGAGAAAAGTTAGTAGTGGCAGCTGCTTGGCTTTTAGGAGTGATTGTAAACACAGAGGAATCTTGTGATACTGTACCGAGACCACCGAAATTGCCATCAGATTCTACAGAGAAAGTTAATGTAGCACCTGAATCTGCGTCAGTCGCCGTGAGTCTGACAGTTGTCGATGTGGTATCAGTTGCAAGAATAATAATACCT
>CENW01063084.1_pt1 | contig 16145 bp, 15 predicted proteins | sample 530241 | NCBI WGS metagenome assembly CENW01 (sample SAMEA2619818, study PRJEB7988) | marine metagenome | isolation source: saline water (ENVO:00002010), including | reverse complement strand
TTTTTTTTTTATATTAAAAGATAAAAATAAAAAATTTGTGTCTCATTTGATTTTTAGTCCTCTTAAAATTTTAAAAAATTTGATTTGGTTACATCTTGTTATAATCTTCAAGAATGAAGATTTATTTTTTTTAACAATGCCTATTTGTATTGCATTATTTAGTTTTATTTTGAAAGTATCCATATAATCTTTTTTATTATTAATTAATTACTTTAGTAAAACTCGAATTATTAATTTAATCAACAAAAATATTTCTTATTTTAACACACAAAAAGTAGTGTTCCACCTACATAATTTTTTTTTGCTTTTAAACTAGTTAATACTCCTTTTGAAGTTGAAAGAACTAATACCTTTTGCCCCTCAGAAATTTTATATAAATTTTTTAAAGAAATATTACAGCTTTTTGAGGGGTTGGATATTATTTTTAAAAGATTTAATCTAGATATTGTTTGAGTGTACCTAAAAAAAATTCTAATTGTACTTTTTGAATTTATAATATAATAAGATTGTATTATTCCTTCTAAATATAAAACTTTTAAAAGTTTTTCAAAATTTCTATTATATTTACAATAAATGCTTTCTTTTTTCGCTAATGAAGCATTTTTTAATAATATAAGAAAGTTTATTAGATTAATATTCATCTTTTGATTTTGTTTTCTTAAGAATATGTCCAAAAGTGGATTTGAACCACTGACACACGGATTTTCAGTCCGTTGCTCTACCCCTGAGCTATTTAGACGTAAGAAGTGTGCACACTACGGGACTTGAACCTGTAACCTGCAGTTTAGAAGACTGTTGCTCTTTCCTATTGAGCTAAGAGTGCCTTGAAATCTTTAAGTATACTGGGAATCGAACCCAGGACATTTGGATTAAAAGTCCACTGCTCTACCTCTGAGCTATATACTTATTTTTTTGTATCGAAGAGGGGACTTGAACCCCTACTAAAAAAATTAGAACCTAAACCTAACGTGTCTGCCAATTCCACCACTTCGATTTATTTTTTTTTGTAAAAAATTTTGTAGCGCACATTAAGTTACCCTCTAATGTACAGTTTTGCTTTTATCTGACAAATCGTACCTTAGTAAGTCTCCATTTACTAAGCCCGGGGCTTGTTTCTTTTATTAGAGGGTAACTTGTTAATGATTTTTTTGAATGAAAGAATGGCTGAGAGGCTTAAAGCGTTGGTTTGCTAAATCAAAATGTGAGTTTTATTACATCGTGGGTTCGAATCCCACTTCTTTCTGTTGCTCCTATTTCTATTTTAAAGCGATATCAGATTTAGTTTCATCTTTTTAAGCTTGATAAATCTAATTAAAATATACCTTAATTTTTATCACTCAATTTAATTATACCCAAAATTTATTTGCATTATATGTCAATTCAGATGAAAAAAAAAAAATTCTTTAAAAAACAGCGAGTTTCTCAAAAATTCAAATCAAGGAGCCCCTTTAAATCGGCTTTTTTTCATAATTTTAATTCTTTTTTTAGAATTCAAAGAAATAGTACTACTTTTTGTACCAAAATATCTCTTCGCATAACTAGTAATAATGTTTTTTTAACCATGTTCGATCTCGTTTCGAAAAAAATATTATTTCAAATGTCTGCAGGTAAAGCTAACTTGAGATCTTCTAAAAGACTAGCTAAAGACTCTGCACACAAAATTGTCACAAATTTTATAAAAAAATGTAGATTGCTTTGTCATTCAAAGGATATTTTATTGACATATTCTGGACCTTCTAGACTAAGGCGTCCTTTGTTGAGGCGACTTTTACGAACTTTTCGGTACTGACGGGTCCGGTTGTTATCAGTCTTTTTGTTTGCAAATATTATTTTTAATGGGTGTAGACCTCCAAAAAGAAGACGAAAAAAAAAATTGAGATTTCGTTTAAGTAGATCTTAAATTTTTTATCATCCGGGATGTAGCGTAGTTGGTAGCGTGTCTGTTTTGGGAATAGAAGGTCGTGTGTTCAAGTCACACCATCCCGAGAGGAAATGTGGCCGAGTGGTTTAAGGCGGTAGATTGTAAATCTATTTGAAGTTCTAACATTGGTTCGAATCCAATCATTTCCATTTTTTTTGAGAGTTGTACTAGCCAGGTAGAGCAGAGGTCAGCTCATCGGGCTCATATCCCGAAGGTCATAGGTTCGAATCCTATCTTGGCTTTAAAGAAAAATTTTATGCCTCAATTCGATTTTGATTGTTTCTCTACTCAAATTTTTTGAAGTTTGAGTGGTTTTTTTATTTTTTATTTTTTAGTTTTACGTTATTATGTCGTTCTTATAGGTGAAGCTCTTAAATTTAGATCAAAGCTTACTTCTTTTTATACCATAAAGGGCTCTGTAGAGGCTTTTAAAAGCCCTATTTATGATAAAATTCTTTTAGGTTTAATGACTTCTAAAAAATTAAGCTAAGAGATTCTATTATTTTTGCTAGAGTTCGTCGTGTAATTAAAAAATTATTTATTTTTATTTTAGCTTAAAAAAAAAAAAGAGTTTGATCCTGGCTCAGAGTGAACGCTGGTAGTATACTTTACACATGCTAGTCGAATGTTTTTACATGGCGTATAGGTGAGTAATAGATAAGAACTTACTCATAAGTCTTGACAATAATCGTATTTATTATAATAATGCTTTAGCAGCGATAATACGGGATACTAAAGAAAGGTTTAAAACTGCTTATGAATAGGCTTATGAAAGATTAGGTTGTTGGTGAGATAATAGCTCACCAAGCCGATGATCTTTAGCCAATTTGAGAGGATGATTGGCCACACTGGGACTGAGATAAGGCCCAGGCTTTTTGCCAGCAGTGAGGAATATTGGACAATGAGCGAAAGCTTGATCCAGTGATGCTACATGAATGATGATAGGCACAAAAGGGTTTAATTTTTAAATCCGGCTGTAAAATTTATTTACTGATGATGATAATGACGTTAATCAGATAAAAAGTCCCGGCTAACTTCGTGCCAGCAGCCGCGGTAATACGAAGGGGGCGAGCGTTATTCGGAATTATTGGGCGTAAAGTGTTCGTAGGTTGTAATTGATGTTATAGGTAAAAGTTTATGTTGATTGCATAAGTATACTTATAATACACTTTTTACTAGAGATAAATAGGGGATAACAGAACTTTATAATTAGGTGTAAAATCCAACGATTTATAAAAGAATGTCATAGGCGAAAGCGGTTATCTTGGTTTATTCTGACATTGAAGAACGAAAGCGTAGGGAGCAAACAGGATTAGATACCCTGGTAGTCTACGCTGTCAAAGATGAATGCTACTATTTGGATATTTTTTCTGATAGACAGCTAACGCGTTAAGCATTCCGCCTGGGAAGTACAGTTGCAAGGCTGAAACCCAAAGGAACTGGCGGGGATCTACATAAGTGGTGGAGCATGTGGTTTAATGCGATAATACGCGCGGAACCTTACCAGTTTTTGAATATTTTTAATGGAGAGTTTTTATTATTTTCTCTTGTTCAAAAAAGTTTTTTGATACTTGATTTTACAGGTGTTGCATGGCTGTCGTCAGCTCGTGCCGTGAGGTGTTTGGTTAATTCCTTTAACGAGCGTAACTTTCATTTTATATTGGTAATATTTTTTAGTTTCATTAAATATCCACTTTTATTAGACTGCCGATTAAATATTGGTTGAAGGTGAAAATGACGTCAAGTCCTTATGGCCCTTATAAACTGGGCTACACACGTGCTACAATGATATTTACAGAAAGTTTTGCGATATTTAAAGTTTGGAGCTAATCTTTAAAAGATATTATTTTGGATTGTGAGCTGTAACTCGCTCATATGAAGTTGGAATCACTAGTAATCGTAGATCAGAACGCTACGGTGAACTATCGTCTAGATCTTGCACACACCGCCCGTCACATGCTAGGATTAGTTTTTATTTGGAGATATTCTTTTAATCTTAATTATTTTTTAATATTAAATAGTTTTTTATTAATTCTTTATAATTTAGTTAAAAAAGAGTGTAGATTATAAGGATTGAAACTAGTATGAAGTCGTAACAAGGTAGTCGTACGGGAACGTGCGGCTGGAATAAAAATTTTTTATTACAAATTAATTTTTTAATTAATTTCGCGCTTAATAGCGTTTATTTATGATACTTTATATTTATATATATCATATATTATTATTTATTTTATGTTATTTTTTTCAGAATTTTCTAAAATTTGAGTTTTTTTTCTTTTAAGTTCTTTTTTAGCAACAATAATTTTTACAGCAAGTTTATGGTTTAGCACTAACAATCCTGATTCAGAGAAACTCTCTGTTTATGAATGTGGGTTCGACCCTTATGAAGACGCTAGAAATGTATTTGACGTTCGTTTTTATTTAGTTGCTATTCTTTTTATTATTTTTGATTTAGAGGCTGTTTTTTTCTTTCCGTGAAGTTTAAATCTTAGTGTTATGCCTATCGAAAGCTTTTGATGCATGTTTGATTTTATTGTTGAATTATTTGTAGGTTTTTGATATGCTTGGGAACTAGGAGCTCTAGAATGAGACTAATTTTATTATGAATTATTTAAAATTAAAAGATTTTAATTTACGATTATCACTCGCAAAAAAAGAAAACTCTTTATTAGTAAATAAATTTTTATTTGTTAACTTATTAAATAGTAATAAGATTTTATCACCAAAAATTATTAAATATTTTTTGTCTTTGAAGAAAAAGAATATTTTTGGTACTCGTATAGTTAATAGATGTGTTATTACTAATAGTGACAAATCGACTTCTAGTTCGACCAAAATATCCCGGAAAATTTTTCGAGATTTATTACGTATTGGTATTATACCAGGTCATAAAAAGTCTGTATGATAGTTTTATATAATCCTTTGTATGTAAGGTAACTAACTCAATTGGTAGAGTATCTCGCTTACAACGAGAAGGTTAGTGGTTCAAGTCTGCTGTTACCTAGATAAAAAGTATTACTTTTTGAGAAAGTAGCTCAGTTGGTTAGAGTATTAGCCTGTCACGCTAAGGGTCGCGGGTTCAAACCCCGTTTTTCTCGTTTTTATTTTTACTTTATCTTTATGATACAAGTTGGAACTTTGTTAAATGTTATTGATAATTCAGGGGCAACGCAAGTTAAATGTTTGAAAATTTTAAAGGGTTATAAACGACGCTACGGCTATGTTGGAGATCTTGTACTCGTTTCGGTAAAAAATTTAAGAGAAAAACGTAAAGAATTTTCTCGAGTTAAAAAGGGTGATATTTGTAAAGCTTTAATAGTTCGAACTAAAGTGAGTCCTTGAATTAATCATAAAACGGAGTCTTTTAGTTTTTTAGATAATGCAGCTATTTTGCTTTCTAAACAAGAAAAACTTTTAGGAACTCGGATATTTGGAGGATTACCTCGTAGTTTGAGGAAAAAGTCCGGAATAAAAATGTTTTTAATCTCTGCGGGTTTCTTTGATTAAAGACTTTTATATTTCTTCAGTAGCTTAGTGGTAGAGCGAATGGCTGTTAACTATTAGGTCGTTGGTTCGAATCCAACCTGAAGAGTTTTTTATTTTATGGCAACTATTAATCAATTGTGTAATAAGAGAATTCGTTCTATAAAGATTAAAAAATCAAAAACACCTGCTTTAAATCAAAGTCCTCAAAGAAAGGGTATTTGTGTAAAAGTTTACACTCGTTCTCCGAAAAAACCAAATTCAGCTGCACGTAAAGTAGCTAAGATTCAATTATCTAATTTGACTTGTGTTAATGTATATATTCCCGGCGAGGGACATAATTTACAACAATATTCTGTTGTGATAATGAGAGGAGGTCGTACTCCAGACTTACCTGGATTTAAGTATAAACTAGTAAGGGGTAAATTGGATTTATTAGGTGTAAAAGATCGAAAATCTTCCAGATCGCGTTTTGGAACTAAAGATTTTACAAATTTTTAAAAATTATGTTTTTTTCTAAAAAATCTATATATAATATTTATCTTAATTTTTTTACTCTAAAGGGTAAGAAAAGTGTTGCTAAAAAGAATATTGATCGCTCATTATTTTTAGTGAGTCAGCAGATAAAGATTCCTGTTTTTTTAGTACTTTACTTTTACATAACTAAGCTTAATATTATAGTAGAAACTAAAAAAGTTTCTACTCGTAAAAGGACATTTTTCGTTCCATTCCCTGTTGGTCCTCGGCGACGAATTTTTTTAGCTTTAAAATGGTTAAAAAAGGGGGTTTTTCTTAATAGAAGTAAGATACAATTAGGAGATAAGTTAGCTTTCGAATTAATGCGTGTTATTTGTTCTAAGCCTTGTCACGTTTCCATTTTTAAACGGAATAATTTTTTAAAAGTCACTCAAAACAGATCTTATTTGTATTACCGATGATAATAGGTTTATTTTTTTAATGATATTTAATTTAAAAAATTCTTTTGTTTTTTAAATATTTGCAAGGCTTATAACTCAGAGGTTAGAGTATACGCATTATATGCGGAAAGACAGTAGTTCGAATCTACTTGGGCCTTTAAAACAACTTTTTTTTGTTCATATGACAAATTTAACTTTAAATAAACAATTACATGGTTATCATTTAGTAGATCCTAGTCCTTGACCTTTAATTGCTGCTTTTTCAGCTTTGAGCACTACTTTTGGTGGTGTTCTTTATATGCATGGGTACCAAGGCGGTTATTCTTTAATGTGTTTAGGATTTCTTATGGTCCTTTTTATGATGGGAGTTTGATGAAGAGACGTTATTCGTGAGGCTATGTATGAAGGTCAGCATACGGATATAGTACAAAAAGGTATACGTATGGGTATGTTACTTTTTATCGTCTCAGAAATTATGTTCTTCTTTGCTTTTTTTTGAGGTTTTTTTCATGTTAGTTTTAATCCTAGTATCGTACTTGGTGGGCAGTGGCCCCCGGTCTTTTTAACTACATTAGACCCTTGAAAAATTCCTTTATTAAATACCATTATTTTATTAACTTCTGGGTGTACGATTACAATTTGCCATAATGCTATTATTGCTGGGTGAAGAAATTTTTCGATTTTTAGTTTACTTTTAACTATTGTTTTAGCAATTATTTTTACTAAATTACAAGAAGTTGAGTACGTTACCGCACCTTTTGGTATCAGCGATTCTGTATACGGTGCCTGTTTTTTTTTGACCACCGGTTTTCATGGTTTTCACGTTTTTGTTGGAACATGTTTTTTGACCGTTTGTCTTATTAGAATATTTGTGAGTCAATTTACGAAACAGCATCATTTTGGTTTTGAAGCTGCAGCTTGATATTGACACTTCGTAGACGTCGTTTGATTATTCCTTTTCGTTACGATTTATTGATGAGGTTCTTAAATAAGTTTTATGTTATTTTTTTATAGTCCGTTAGAACAATTCGAAATTGTTCCTTTTTATTTACCATTTGGGTCTTCTTTTTTCTTTGATATTAGTCTAAACAATGCGACTCTTATCTTAGGATTATTATCTATTTTTGTGTATCTTTTACATAGTTATGTTTCAGTTGACTACACAGTTACTGGTTCTAATTTAGAAGTAAAAAAAAAAACTTTTTTTATCATTCCACAAAACTATCAAACTATTTTTGAGAGCGTTTTTAAGTTAATATTGTCTATGATTTCTGACAATATTTCTTCATCTGAAGGTCGAAAATTTTTTCCGATAGTCTTTTCTATTTTTAGTTATGTTTTATTTTTAAATTTAATAGGGCTTATTCCCTATAGTTTTACTTTAACAAGTCATATTATAGTTACTTTTGCTTTAGCTTTATTTATTTTCATTGCTATTAATATTATTTGTATTAGATTACATGGATTAGAATTTTTTTCTTTATTTTTACCAGGAGGCACTAGTTTTATATTAGCTTTATTACTAGTTCCGATTGAGGTTATTTCTTTTGTGTTTAAACCTATTAGTTTATCGATTCGATTATTCGCTAATATGATGGCAGGACATACTTTATTAAAAGTTATTGCAGGGTTTGCTTGAACTTTATCTGGATGCAGCGGAGTTCTCTTTTTAATGCATTATGTACCTCTTTTTATATTGTTTCCACTTTTTGGTTTAGAACTTGGAGTAGCTTTTATTCAAGCCTTTGTTTTTAGTATTTTAACATGTATCTATCTTAATGATGCTATTGACTTACATTAGAATTTTCTTTTATTAGAAAGTTCTTTTTTTTTAATTATATGACGCCCTTTATTATTATTATTTTTTTTTATGACTACCATTACAGCAGCTAAACAAATTGGAGCAGGTTTAACCACCTCAGGATTAGCAGGAGCGGGAATTGGAATTGGAGCAATATTCTCTTCTTTAATTTATTCATTCTCAAGAAATCCTGCAGTTCAAGATGATTTATTTAAATATGCTATTTTAGGATTTGCATTAACAGAAGCAATTGCACTTTTTGCATTAATGATTGCTTTTTTAATTTTATTCTTATAGTATTTTTTCTATTTTATTCAATTTAACGATTATTTTGTTTTTAACAAAAGACTCTAGGCGAATGTAGCTTAGAGGTTAAAGCTTCAGATTGTGATTCTGGATACCGTGGGTTCGAATCCCATCATTCGCCTTCCTTAAAGCTTTTTTGGCGGAACTGGTAGACGCGACAGACTTAAAATTTGTTCTTTTATAAGGTATTGGTTCAAGTCCAATAAAAAGCACATTTTTTTGTAGTATGCTTTTTACGTATTTTCTTTTGAAATACAGGTTATACATACTACAGCCTGAGATACTGCTTTAGCGGAAAACAGGGTTTATTTATTTTTAATGCATTAAAGGGCTATCTTGGCATAAAATTTTTCAAGTCGTGAATTGCGAAAAGAAAATATTTAGCAAGTTCTTTTTATATTTTATTATTTTTGAAAAAATTTAACTGATTGAGTTATATTTAATAGAGTGAAGTAAAACATTTCAGTAACTCTTATAAAAATCGAAAGAGATTTCGTTAGTAGTGGCGAGCGAATGCGAATTTTAGACTTAAAAAATTTCAAAATCTGCTGAAAAAGTCCAAAGAAGGTTTTAGTCCTGTAAGTATCATTTAAAATTTTTTATTAAAAGACGATTTATGTTAAATTTGTCTTTTTATTGTGATCTACTCCAAAGTCTACAAATTTTTATGACCGATAGTTTACAAGTACCGTGAGGGAAAGATGAAACATTTTTGAAATATTTAAAATTTAATGCATATTATCTGTTGGAGCTTTTCTAAAGTTACAGCGTACCTTTTGCATAATGGGCCAGTGAGTTTATTATTTTAGCAAGTTTATTTTTTAAGACAAAGTGAAATCGAACTAAAACTTTCTTTAAGTTAAAATAATAATATCCGAAGCTGAGTGATCTAATCATGAGCAGGCTGAAGACGTTTTTGTTGGAGGGCCGAACTCGTATCTGTGACAATAGATTGAGATGACTTGTGATTAGGAGTGAAAGGCTAATCAAACTCAGGTATAGCCGATTTTCTGCGAAATATATTTTAGTATAGCCTAAAAATCCATTAAAATGGGATAGAGCACTGTTAAGATACGGGGGATTTATTTATCTTACTTAGTTTTAATAATCTCCGAATACGTTTTATTTTTTTTTGGAGTCAGATTTTAGATGATAAGGTCTTTAATCGAGAGGGAAACAGCCCAGAGTATATGCTAAGGTCTTCAATTATTTATTAAGTGATAAGATATTAATAAAATTATGACAGTTTTAAAGTAGGCTTGGAAGCAGCCATTTTTTTTAGAAAGCGTAATAGCTCATTAACCTAGTTTTTTTATATCTAAGATTTATAAAGGCTAAAATAAATAACCGAAGCAGTACTTTTTAGGTAGCAGAACGTTCTGTAATTCTATGAAGATTATTAGTTATAATAATTGGAGAAATCAGAAGTGTCTATACTGGCATCAGTAGCACACAACAACAATTTTTTGTTGTCGCCGAAAATCTAAGGTTATTTTTTATATACGGTCCCTAAGATGATATACAAATGTTATAATTAATGGGAAAACTATAATTTGTGACAGAAGAAAATAAAAATACGTTTATTTATAGATTTATAGACCTATTTTGTTATTCTTCTCTGGAAATAGCAATATTAGTATAACCGTGCCTAAACCGCCACTGGTAGATTGATAGAGTATATTTAGGCGTTTTAAGAAAACTATGTTGAAGGAACTCGGCAAAATTACTCTGTAACTTCGGGAAAAAGAGTGACCTTATTATAGGTTGTCACTAAAAAGGAAGAAGCGACTGTTTAGCAAAAACACAGGTCTCTGCTAATTTGAAAAAAGATGTATAGAGACTGACGCCTGCCCGGTGCTGAGTTGTTAAAATATGAATGCGATAGCTTTGATATTAATCTTCAGTAAACGGCGGCTGTAACTCTGACGGTCCTAAGGTAGCGAAATTCCTTGTCGGGTAAATTCCGACCTGCATGAATGGCGTAACGACTTCTTCGCTGTCTCCAACATAGACTTAGCGAAATTGACATATCCGTGAAGATACGGATTACTTACAGTTAGACGGAAAGACCCCGTGCACCTTTACTATTATTTTAAATTGTAAAATTTTTTGTTTTGTGTAGTATAGATGGGAGTTATTTATAAATATTTATTTATAAGACTTAAGTGAAATACCATCCTTGATTAAAAATTTTACTGAATCTTTAGAGACAGTTTATTAAAGATAGTTTGACTGGGGCGGTCGCCTCCCAAAAGGTAACGGAGGCGTACTAAGGCAATTTATTTAAGTATAATGGCACAAAATTGCTTGACTGTAAGATTAACAAATCAAACAGGGATGTATAGTCGGTCATAGTGATCCGATGATTCTGTGTGGAAAGATCATCGCTCAACGAATAAAAGGTACGCCGGGGATAACAGGCTGATGGTTTCTGAGAGTTCGTATTGACGAAACCGTTTGGCACCTCGATGTCGGCTTATCACATCCTGAAGCTGTAGCAGGTTTCAAGGGTTCGGTTGTTCGCCGTTTAAAGTGGTACGTGAGCTGGGTTCAGAACGTCGTGAGACAGTTCGGCTCCTATCTGCTGTAAGGGTAAAAATTTTTTAAAAGTGAATTCTTGTACGAGAGGATCGAATTCAGTAAACCTCTGGTGTATCGGTTATAATATCTTTTGTAACGCCGAGAAAGCTACGTTTATAAAAAATAACTGCTGAAAGCATTTAAGTAGGAAATTTTTTTCAATATAAAATTTTTTTATATGTTTTAAACTAAAACATAGATAGGCTTGTAATGTATTTTCTCATAAAAGCTAGTTAACAAGTACTAACATTATTTAAAATATAAATACTTTTATTTATTATATATACAACATTTTTAATTTTAAACTTATGATTCTATATCAAATTAGTTATAATATATTTTTGATTATTTTGGGATTTTTCGGGATTATTTACGATAGAAAAAGCGTAATTATTATTTTAATGTGTATAGAATTAATTTTATTAAGCATTAATTTGTTTTTCGTTCTTACTTCTACGATTCATGATGACATTTATGGGCAAATTTTTGCGCTTTTTATTCTAACAGCCGCAGCTGCAGAAGCAGCAATTGGATTAGCTATTTTAATCGTGTTTTTTCGTATTAGACAAGAAATTTCATTAAATCCGCCTTTCTTATTAAGACTTTAAATAAAAAATTTTAAGAAAAAGGTTATTATTTGAAAATATAGAAAAATTTTAAGAGTAGGCACTTGAAATTTATTACGTTTTCAATTTAGATTGTATTTTTTGGAATAGAAGGATTCGAACCTTCAAATATTCGTACCAAAAACGAATGCCTTGCCTTTTGGCTATATTCCAAAAATCTTCTAGAAATTAAAGTTTTTTTTTCTATTTTGTTGAGAAGATTTTGCCATAGAAATTGAGTGTCTTAACAAATTATTACTTCTATAGTGATCATCAAGAATACGTTTAAAAGGATGTAAATTTACGATAGTATTATTTGTTTCTTTATTAAAGAAAAGAAACTTTAAATCATTTAAAGAAAAGTTTACTATTAACTCTTCTATATGATTTAAAATTTTAGTAGTATTAAATGGAGTTTTCATAAAAAAATTAAAAAACTTTTTTAGACTTCTGGAATTCATCGGACCTGAAATTCCTTTTAGTGTTTTTTGAGGGCGTCTTTCAAGATTTAGAAAAAGATTTTCCTCTTCGTAATAACTTAATACAGGTAATAAAAAACAGCTATTTTTTTTAAGTGTTTTTTGTAATATAAATTCAGGGAAGTGACTATTAAATCAATAAAATGTTTTGTTTTTTAGATTCAATATTTTTCTGATATCAAAATGATCTGATAGATTAATTAATAAAATATTATCTATACTTTTCAAATCCATTTTTGATAATTTTTTAACTCCACCAAGAAAAGATATTCCACATGCATTTGATTTCGTTTCTAAGGAAAAAAAACGGCAAAAAGGTACAGATGTTTGTAAAGTTTTAATTAATAAATTAAAATTTTTAATGCGTTTCTTTGTAGAATTACCGATTAAAAACAAAGGAGTTTTCTTTTTTTTATATACAAGAGATGAAATTAAAGACTTTCCTTCTATCACTTCAAAAATGTTTTCGATTCGTAAATTTAGCGTTTTAATAGGAATATTAGATTTTTGAGCTAATCCCAAATTTAAAAATGCTAAATTTTCATTTAAATATTTAGATCTTAGCTTTGAATTTAAAATAGCATTTTCTGTTTTAAGATTTGAACCAATAATAAAGCAAACCTCGATAGAATCATTAATTGCACTTATCTTTTCTTTTGAATAATTTGATTCAAAAGTATCTTTTTGTAAATTCGTATTTAATTTTCTAATTCTTACATTATTAGAATATAAATTTTGTAAATTTTTTAAGACTTTTAAAGTTTTTGTATCTATATCTTCGTCAATAATAATAAGACTTTTTTCTTTTTTTAAAACAGAAGACATTTTTTCAGTCAAAACGTTTCATCTTATTTTTTTTCATAAATTAGTCGAATTATGAAAAAAAATAGGTGTTGTTAAACGTTTTGTTTTTAACGCATCAAAACAAAATCTAGCTTTATCTGTAATTCAATTCTCATTGATGCTCGCATTATTTTTTGGTAAAATACGAACAATTTCACTTTCTTTAAAATTAAGATAAATATTACTACCTAAACCATCTGAAAGATCAATACTTTCTATTAATTTAAGTTCTCATGGACGAGCTTTAAATGCGTAAGGTTTAGATGTTAAAGCGCCTACAGGGCATAAGTCGATCACATTTCCAGAAATTTCTGAATCAAAAGTATCGGGTATATAATTACCTATTTCTGTAGAACTACCTCTATTTATAGTTCCAAAATAATCAATACCAGCTATTTCACTACTAAAACGAACACAACGAGTACAATGTATACAACGGGTCATTATCGTTTTAATTAAGGGACCACATTCTTTATCTTCAACACTTCGTTTTTTATGATAAAAGTGTCGACTCGAATGTCCACCGTATAATACCACCTGATCTTGTAAATCACATTCACCCCCTTGATCACAAATAGGGCAATCTAAGGGATGATTTAATAATAAGCTTTCTAAAACATTTTCACGTGCTTTTAGAACTTTAGGATTATTTGTGAATATTTTAGGATTATCTTCGACAACAGCTGTACAAGAAGAAACAAGTTTAACACCGTTATCTACAATACACATTCGACAGTTTCCTGCTATAGATAATTTCTCATGATAACAAAAGCGAGGAATTTGAATACCTATAAATTTGCAGGTTTCAATAATGGATAAATTTTTTTTAACTAAAAAGTTTATATTGTTTATTTGTATAGAAATCATATAATGTTTTTTATAAAACCCAAAAAGGGTCTGTAGTACATCAGCAATAGACACACTATAGATCCTTAAAGGATGTTTTAATTTTTATTTAGAAAAATACATTCTATCTTCGTGAAATCCAATAGTAGGTATTATAAATAATAAAAATAAGAAGTAATAAACAGTACAAAAGCACCCAACTTCTACGAAAGGAGACTCAACTGGTTTTTGACCAACTCAACCTAATAGTAAAAAATTAACTGCTCATATTCATAAAAATAAACCAAAAATTGGTCGAAATTTAGTACTTCTTATAACAGAAGTATTTATGAAAGGTAGTAAAAGTAAAACTAAAATTGCACTAACCATTGCAATCACACCCCCTAATTTATCAGGAATTGACCGTAAGATAGCGTAAAAAGGTAAAAAATACCATTCAGGAACAATATGCGCAGGAGTTACTAAAGGATTTGCTGGTATATAATTATCAGGATGTCCTAACATATTAGGAGCAAAAAATACGAAAGCTGAAAAAGCTAATAGTAAAATAAAAAAAGCAAACAAATCCTTAACATAAAAATAAGGATAGAAGGGAACGGTTTCAACGTTCGTATTAATACCTAAAGGATTATTAGAACCGTCTTTATGTAATAAACTTAAATGGATAATAGTAAAACCAGCAATCAAAAAAGGCATTAGGTAATGTAAACTAAAGAAACGATTCAGGGTTGCATTACCTACAGAAAATCCTCCCCATAGCCATTCAACAATTGCTTGTCCTACAAACGGAATTGCCGAAAAAAGATTTGTAATTACCGTAGCACCTCAAAAACTCATTTGACCTCACGGAAGAACATATCCCATAAACGCAGTAGCCATCATCAATAAAAAAATGATAACTCCACTACATCATAAAATTTGTCGTGGCATCATATATGAACCATAATACATACCACGAAACATATGACAATATACTACAATAAAAAACATTGAAGCCCCATTAGCATGAATATAGCGAATTAATCAACCATTATTAACATCACGCATAATATGTTCTACACTAGCAAAAGCCAAATCTACATGAGGAGTATAATGCATTGCCAAAAAAATACCAGAAATAATTTGGATCACTAAGCATAATCCTGCTGCGGATCCAAAACTTCAAGCATAATTTAAATTAATAGGAGTTGGATAATCAATTATATGAGAATCAACAAATGATAAAATGTTATTTTTATTTCATCTAAAACGTACCATAAAACCTTAATTATTCTGCAATACTTTTTCAAGATAAAAAAGAATCGTATTGCTGTGCATTAACTACAATAGGCATAAATCCATGGTTAATACCACAAATTTCACTACATTGACCATAATACACACCTTCTTTTTCAATAAATAAAGATGCTTGAGATAAACGTCCTGGACAAGCATCTACTTTAATACCAAAACTTGGAACTGCTCAACTATGAAGTACATCTGCTGAAGTAACCAATAAACGAATATGAGTATTTGCCGGGAGATTAACTCTATTATCGACTTCTAAAAGTCTTAATTGACCAACCTCTAAATCTTCTTGTGGAATCATATATGAATCAAAAGCAAGATCTTCGGTATAATCTCCTGTTTCTCCATTAAAAAAAAGGTCTGAATATTCATAACTTCAGTATCATTGATGTCCTATTACTTTTAAAGAAAGATCCGGATCCATCGATTCATCCAAAGAATAAAGCAATGTAAACGAAGGACTAGCAATACCTAATAAGATAATTGCAGGAATAATTGTTCAAATAACTTCTAATTTTTCTGAATGTGAAAAATTCTCTTGTCAAGTAATTGAAGAATTTTTGTCCGTACTACGAAGTATAACAACTATAATTACGTATAAAACAATTGTACCTATAACTAAAAGATTCATCATTAAAAAATTATGAAAATTAATCATACCACTGGCTACTGCAGTTGCAGAATCTTGAAATCCAAATTGTCATGCTTCTGGAGCATCATTAAAAAATTTATATATATTAAAATTAAACATAAAAAATAAAAAAAAAAGGCGCACGATCTTTCGACGTTCTAATAATTTTAAACTCTTTAAAAGAAAAAAAAATACTTTTATAAACTAAAAATTCTAAATGAATTAGAAGATAAATGTATTAAAATTAAACTTTAAATAAGAATAAAAGGAATCGGTGGAATTCGAATCCACGATATAAAGTTATTCGAAGTATAAAACAAACAAATAAGTAAAATTAGGCCTAAGTAGATTCGAACTACTGTCTTTACGCTTATCAGGCGTACACTCTAACCCCTGAGTTATAAGCCTATAAAGACGCGGATACGCGACTTTAAAATTATTAAGCA
>CENW01023814.1_pt1 | contig 16168 bp, 16 predicted proteins | sample 530241 | NCBI WGS metagenome assembly CENW01 (sample SAMEA2619818, study PRJEB7988) | marine metagenome | isolation source: saline water (ENVO:00002010), including | reverse complement strand
ATTCCCTCCGTATATATACTTAAGATTTATTATATCTAGAACTTATGATTGTTTTCAAGGCTATGATTTAAATATTTAAGTTGACAAAACTAATATGAAATTAAACAAAATTTATGTTCATAATCACATAAAAGTTGTTTCGAGCAAAATAAGTCTCAAAAAAGCTAAATTATGTGTATAATTAGCCATAATGAGCAGTCAAAAATCTTTTTCTCTTCCTAGTATTATGACTTCTGACAGTTCACTGCCATGGTTATTACCTTTAATTACCATGTTGATAGTTTTTGCCATAATCCCTTTTTTTTACAATATATACCTAAGCTTTCATGAATTTGTTCCTTTAAAGCGAGCTCTTATCTTCGTTGGATGGGAAAACTGGATCAAATTGTTTACAGATGGGGTTTTCTGGGGTTCCTTAAAAGTTTCTCTTTATTACACTTTTGTGTGCTTAATCATCCAATTAGTTTTAGGGATGGGTATAGCTCTTCTCATCGACTCTGACGATCCTGGTTTTGGAATTATTAGATCTATTCTGACTCTAACATTAGTTATTCCTCCTGCTATTGCTGGAATGATTTTTTTAATTATGGAGGATGCTAATTATGGTTTAATTCCATGGGCTTTAAAATCAATTGGTCTCATTGGTCAAGAGGATACAATTCTTGCAGATCCATCATTAGCTCTTTGGGGAGTAATGATCGTTGATATTTGGCAGTGGACGCCTTTTATGGTTTTAATCCTAGTTGCTGGACTTCGCTCTCTTCCTAGTGAACCTTTTGAATCTGCTATGATTGATGGGGCAAGACCTTTTCAAATTTTTAGAAGATTAACTCTTCCAATGTTACATAAAGTTATAGCTGTAGCTATATTGATACGCGGTATCGATTTATGGAGAATGGTTGATTATGTCTTTGTTTTAACCTCTGGTGGTCCGGGCACAGCTACATATACTCTTAGCTTATATTCCTGGCAAAGATTTACTTTTGTCCAGTGGGGATATGGGGCAACAATTAGTCTATTTTCTTTAATTGTAATTTTAATAGTTGGAAATGCCTTCATACATTTTGCTAAAGTGAAATGGTAAATAATGAATAAAGTTGTAAAACAAATATTAGGCTGGTTTATTGCTGCAGTATTTTTCTTTCCAATTTACTTTTGGATAACCGTATCTATTAAAAAAGATAAAGATATTTTCGCTCTTCCACCAAAGCTTTTTAATTTTGATCTTTCTTTTCAAGCCTATGAAGAAGTTTTTGGTATTTCACGTTTCTTATATGTTGAGGACATGGGTGCTGTTAGACCCGGAGGTGGGGACTTTTATATGATGCCTAATTTAGTTGACAGTATCATTATTGCCCTCGGTTCAACTGGTCTTGCTATGATGATTTCTATTTTGGCAGCCTACGCTCTTTCTCGTCTACCGATGAGAGGTCAACAACACTTTATGGGGTGGATTTTATCAACAAGAATGATGCCCCCTGTTGCAGTGGCAATACCAATGTTTTTTATTTATAAAAATATTGGCCTGATGGACACTCATTTAGGGATTATCATCATTCACGCTTTGATGAATTTGCCTTTAGCCGTTCTATTAATGAAAAGTTTTTTTGACGACATTCCGAAAGATATTGATGAAGCAGCGCTTTTAGATGGTGCCTCCAGATTTTTTGTATTTTGGAGATTAATCGTACCACTTGCTATAGGAGGTATAGCTGCAACTGCTGTGCTTTGTTTTATTTTTAGTTGGACTGAATTTATATTTGTTCTTATGTTGACCCAAACTGGACTGAAGACAATTCCTGTAGTTTCAACTTCCTTTGTTACATCAACCGGTACTGCTTGGGACAATATGGCGGCGCTTGGAACAGCTGCAATTATTCCTGCTTTTATATTCATCTTATTAGTTCAACGACATCTCGTAAGAGGTTTGACATTAGGATCAGTAAAACAATAAGGTCAGTTGTTTAAAAAAATCTCAGCCTATTTAATTGGGTTAATATTTTTTTTTCCTATTTTTTTTTTAATATCCTCTGCAATTAAGCCTACTAAAGATATATTTGCCATTCCCCCTAAAATACTTTTTTTTTCAATTGATCTAAAAAATTTTCAAAATGCTTTTTCACAAATTGATTTTTTTCCCAGTATTATAGATAGTTTTATAATTGCCTTTGGGTCCGCTAGCTGGACTTTAGTAATAGCCACTTACTCCGGCTATTATCTCTCAAGAAATAATTTTAAATTTAAAAATTTATTTATCATTTCAATCATTAGTACACGTATGATGCCCTTAGTATCAATTTCTATACCCATATATTTTGTACTAAGTAGATTGAATTTATTAGATACCTATTTAGGACTAATTTTAGTACACAGTTGTATCAATTTACCTTTAGCAGTTCTTTTGATGAAAAGTTTTTATGACGATATACCTAAACAGATTGATGAAAATGCATTCATTGATGGCGCAGGTAAATTTTTTATATTACATAAACTTATTCTTCCACTTAGTTTAGGAGGTTTGAGTGTTACTTTTATTTTGTCTTTTATCTTTAGCTGGACAGAGTTCATTTGCGCGGTGATGTTGAGTCAAATGGAAATCAAAACTCTGCCCGTATATGCTTCTCTTTATAAAACTTTGCCTAGTTGGGATACTATGTCAGTAATAATATCTATCTCATTAATGCCATTGTTTATTCTTTTATTATTTATTCAAAAATATATTGTTCGGGGATTAACTCTTGGTTCAGTAAAAGAGTAACTTATTTATTAATATTACTGATTTGGTATATTTTACTGTGGAAACAAAAAAAGAAAGACTCTCAATAATTATTAATGAAATTATAGAAAACGGGCAAGTTGATATTAAATCCATTGCTAAAAAACTTAACGTCAGTCAGATGACAATTTATCGTGATGTTGATGATTTCATTTCAAGCAGATTGGTTAGAAAAGAGAAAGGAATTCTTAAAACCAATGACTCTTTTTCATTAGAGTATTTCCATGAGGTACGTGCAAATCTTAGCTTAAATGCTAAGAATAAATTAGTAGAAGAGGCTGGAAAATTAATCAAACCGAACTCGATAGTTGCTTTAGATGATAGCACAACAACTATACAATTTTTAAACTTTCAGCATTATTTAGAAGGAACGACTGTGATCACTAATAGCTTTAAACTAATTATGGGACTAAGCAATAATTCTAAAATTAAATTAATTTCAGTAGGCGGTAGATATCAAAAGTCTACTGGAAGTTTTGCAGGAGTATTGACAGAAAATACGATATCTCAATTACCTTCAAGTATATTATTTATGTCTTCTACTTCATTAGATGGAACTCAGCTATACACACATGATGAAGATGTGTATCGCTTTAAATCTATGTTCATGTTAAATACTGATCAAAAGTACTATCTTGTAGATACTAGCAAAATTGGAAAGAAGTCTATGCATAAACAAGCAGATCTAAATGAATTTGATAAATGTTTTTTTGCAGGTCCTAAACTTGAGCCAAGTTTTCTTTCAAAAATTCAAAAGAAAAAAATAAATTACGAATTCTTTAAAATTAAAAATTAACTATTGATCTAATTCGTTAATCTTATCTACTTTTTTTCCAGATCGCTCCACTTGAAAATCATTGCTCAACCATATGTCAGTATACATTTTCGCGTTTGGCACACCGGTAATCAAAGCACCAAATGTAATAACTTGAGCGTTATTGCTAGCGATTGACCTTTCTGCAGTATAAGCATCGTTGACGCAAACAGCACGAACACCCGAAAACTTATTAGCCACAATAGCCATTCCTGCTCCAGTTCCACAAACCAAGATACCTCTCTCAAATTCTTTATTTTGGACTCTTTTTGAAAGTTCTTTACCTACATCTGGATAGTCGACAGAGTCATCTGAATTAACGCCAATATCAGTTACTTCTATTCCTTTGGAGGTTAAATGTTCTTTTAAATTATCTTTTAATTCGCGACCTAAATGATCACATCCAATGACTATTTTTTTGATCATGATTAAATATAACTAAAGTTTTTCCCATGGTATATAGAGCTTTTTGTCCTTAGAAATTGCCTGAATTAACTCATAAAAAATTGGTAACTGACTCTTATTTAAGAAACCACTTTCAAACTTAGCATTCAAAGCAACTTGCAAATCTAAAATCAACTGAGCCCCCTCTACAGTTTGACCTAATAGTTCATTCTTCATAATTGATGAATACAATTTTCCTTCACCAAAATGTTTTCCCAAAGTTCCATTTCTTCCTGTGCCAGAAGTTACATGAAGATCTCCAACACCAGGCAATCCATAAGCTGTAAAAATATCTCCTTGATGAAGTTTTACTATTTGTGCTAATTCTTTAATGCATTGTGTAAAAATACCTGACTCTGGATTATAAATTTTTATTTGGTCGTTATAACAAGTTTGTGAGCAACCCACCATGATTGAAAAAACATTTTTTAATGCAGCACAAAACTCACCTCCAACAAAGTCTGTTAGAGTTTCAATAATATAAAATTCATTTTTAAAAAGCTCTGCTAAAGTATTAGCCGTATCAATATTTTGATTAATAAAACAAATGTTTGTTATGTATTGTTGAGCTAACTCGATAGCTTTACATGGACCAGCTACAGCAGTTATGTCAATATTATACGGGATATTGCCTAAAATTTTATTTGGTAAAATATCAATTGAATTTTGATCATTGATGTAAAGTCCTTTAGTAATGATTAAAAATTTTTTATCTTGAGCTTTAAATTTATTTAATAAATCAATATACCAATCAACACCAGCAGAACTTACCCCAATAATAATGACATCTGCCTCATCAAAATCACTTTGCAATAATTCATGTAATTGTTTTGCATGGGTATTTTTGAGTTCAACATTTAAAATTGGATGAATATTTTTATCTTTTATAGATTGAATAATATTTTTATCCAAATGTGTGCCGATTAAAGTTACGTCATGCCCATTTTTAGTTGCAGGAACTGTTATAGCTGTTCCCATAACGCCCGCGCCAATTGATAAAATTTTTGCCATTAAGAAATAAATTGGCCTCCATTAATTTCTAAAATTTGGCCAGTGATGTAGCCACTAAGCTTCTCAGATGATAAAAATATGATTGAGCCTACACAGTCTTTAGCAGTTCCTAACCTTTTCATCGGTATCTTCAATCTTGTATTTTCAAGCTTTTCCGGTGATGAATATTGTTCATGGAATTTCGTGGTTATAGTTCCTGGTGAAATTGCGTTAATTCTAACATTATAAGGAGATAGTTCTGAGACCAAAGAACGTGTAATTCCTGAGACAAAAGCCTTGGAAGCTGCATATACACTAGATCCTGCACTTCCTCCTGTTCGGGCGCTGATTGTGGATACATTAACAATACATCCACTTTTTTGCTCTTTAAAAATATCACTCGCAAACTTAGTTGTAAAAAATGCAGATTTTGCATTTAAGTCAAAAATTTCTAAAAATTGTTCCTCTTCAATAATATTTAAGTTGTATCTACCAACCATTGTACCAGCATTATTGATAAGAATATTTAATCCGCCCAATTCTTTGATGGCGCTCTTCATGAAATTTTCAACTTCATTCAGGTTTGTAAAATCTGACTTTAAAATTGAAAAATTATGATTTGCAGTTCTTTTTTTAATTCGATCATCCAAATCTTCTATTGATCTATTTCCGTGAAAAACAACATTCGCACCTAATTCCAAAAACTCAATACCTGTCTCAAAACCTATGCCCGTACTAGAGCCGGTAACAATTACTTTCTTATTTTTGAATTCTGTTATGTCCAATATCATTTTAACTTTTCCATTATATAAGTTGGTATACCTGTATTTTGATAATCGGAATGAATATTGTCAATGATTTCAAGAGGGTCTTTATTTGATAAAAAGAATTTTCTATGTATACCAGAAGTGACAAGTAATGAGTCTATTTTAAACTGGTTTGCTCCATAAATATCATTAAACAAGGAATCTCCAATCATTAAAACTTTCTCTTTAGGAACAGATGTTTTGTCATATGCAAAGTTAAAAATTTCAATACCTGGCTTACCGATAATATGAGTTTTTCCTCCAAGTTTTTTATATTGAATTGCCAAATCACCTGTAGAAGGATGAATCTTTTCACCAGATACACCAAGGATATCAGGATTAGAACAAACTAAAGGTAAATTTGATCTAATTGCTTGCTCAAATATTTTTTCAAGTGCTTCATAGTTTGTAAAACCTGTCGTAGTTGATAAGAGTAAAAAGTCTGATTTATTTAGATCCTCAGTTTTTTTAAAATGAGTATTTTTTAAAAGCGGATAATCAGTAGCTATAACAAAGTATTTGTTGCCAATATTTTGAAATGGTTCTTTATTATTGATTAAAAGATCATAACAAACATCACCTGATGTGATGATAGGAAAATTCAAAATATGATTGGCACCTAATTTTTTCATTCTATGAATATTTTCAGGAGATTTTTTTCCAGAATTACTAATGATAAAAACTTTTTTTTGCTTTTCTTGAAGGATTTTAAAAATATTTTCTGCATCTGGAAAAATATTTTCGCCATCATGAACCACCCCCCATTGATCAAATAAAAATAATTCGTACTTGTTAATAATATCCAAAATAGATTTAATATTTTTAATCATTTGTACTAACCTTACCTGAAGCCAAAAGTGCAACTCCATATGAAGCTTCGTTTGACAAAGGCTCTGATAACTCAACATTTAAAATGTTTTTTCTGATCTCGTTCCATTTCTTATTTTTTCCACCACCTCCAATAGTGAAAATTCTCTTTGGATAGCCTCCTCCAATCTCAACTATTTTTTCATAACTTAATTTTTCTACTTGAGAAATACCCTCAAGAACCGCCTGAAAAAATTCAAAATCACTCTCAGGCTTGGGTTCTAAGACTGGCAATTTATCTGGATCATTTATTGGAAATCTTTCTCCTTTTTGAGCAAGTGGGTAATAATTCAAGTTCATAAGTTTGTTTGGGTTTAAATTTTTAGATAATAATTCAATTTTATCTCCAAATAGTTCCTTAATAATTTTTCCTCCAACATTAGATGCTCCCCCTGCTAACCAGCGATTACCTAAACGGTGACTATAAATACCGAACTCTTTATTAAATATGGGCTTTTGAGAGATAGCTTTTACTACTAAAGTGGTTCCTATAGAGGTTACTGCCTCACCAATTTGACTGGCACCAGTTGCGAGAAAAGCAGCAATACTATCTGTTGTTCCTGCTACTATTTCAAGGTCACGACTAAAACCTAAATCCAAAAGATCTTTATTATTAAGAGTGCCCATTACTTGGCCCGGTATTAATATTTCAGGCAAACTATCTTCATTAATAGGCAGCTTTTCAAACCAAGTTGGCCACATACGATTTTGACAATCATATCCAAGTTTAAGTGCGTTATTCTCATCAGAAAATTTAAATTCTCCTATAATTTTAGATGCTATCCAATCAGCTTGATGTAGAATTTTATATGACTCATTAGAGTTTTTTTTTATAAGAGCTAAAGCTCTGACTAATGCATTTGTTGGACTTGAAACAATAGGATGTCCTGAAGAAATAATCTCAGTATATTCAGCTTCTTTAACACTAGAAGCATCGTTGTACATTAACGCATGATCAATTGGATCTCCTAATCTGTTTGTAATTAAAACTGTTCCAGAGGTTCCGTCAATAGATAATCTTTTAATATCTTCTAAGTTAATTTTTAATTTTAAATAATGAAAATTTTTTAATAAAGCTTCCCACCACAAATTTGGATTTTGGTATACCAATGAGCCTTTTGAGATAGGACTTTCAATAGAAACACTATAATTAATTAATTCTTCTTTTTTTTCATTAATTACAGAAGTTCTTACCCCAGTTGTACCAAAATCAATTCCAAGATAAAGATGCATTAATTTATTGATTGACGATATTTTTCTACATCCCAATTCAATAATTCATTTTCTTGTTCACTAGATAAGAACTTTAAAGAATATGATAAATCTACTTTTAATAAAACCTCTAGAAAGCAATCCATCATTTCCTTAGCTGCAGGAATGGCAGAAGAGTTTTCAAAAAGACCTTTATTTTTTATTATGAAGTAAGGGGGTAGAGGTAAGTTTTTAATTTTTAGATTACCAATAAATTTTTCAGCTTGATTCTTTTCAACAAAAGTAGGGATACCTGGACCAAGAAAAATCACATGATCGGGATAAAAAGATTTTGAAAATAGAGAATATAAATTTTCATCAGGAGACATAAATAATCTATATTTTTCGCTATTTTTTAAACGATAATTATCAATTTCCAAACCCTCAGTCACTTCTAAGTTTGTAAATTTATTATTTCTAGTTTTATCTAACTTATTATGAATATTTAAAAGTAAATTATACGTCTCTTCAATATCATCACCTGCAACTATTAAGCCATGATTTTCAAGAATAAAAATTTTAATCTCAGGTTTTATCAATTTTTTGATACCCATTGTTAAAGTGAAACCAGGTCTATAGTAGGGTACAAATATGAAATCTTCATTGATTTGTTTTTCTAATTCATTTTTTGAGTCACTCGAAATAGCGTTAGCAATTGTTGCTGTGGAATGAACATGTAGTACATATTTATAATTAATTAAGGCATGAAAAGATGTCTCAAGGGAAGGACGTAAATTATTTTTTGAAATAATATCCTCTTCAAAACTGTCATCATGTTCATTTGAAATTTTTTGATTAATTGAAGGAAGATTTACCTCAACAAAAATGTCTTTATTTAAAGAATTGATTAACCATGTACCCGAAGCTTTTATAAGCATACTTTTATCAGACTTAATTGAGGTATTCCCGCCAGCAGCTTGAACTAATGAAGGATTTTTTCCAAGTTTATATGATACTTCTTTAAACTTACTTATCTCTGATTCTGTAAAACTACTGTTTCCCATATGTTTTGACTGCTTCAATAATCATTTTCATCTTTTTTTTATCAACAAGTTTTGGAGTTCCGTTGATTTTGGCTATTGTTATTTGTTTACATAACACTTCTAACTCTTGAGTTAAAAAAAGTGCTTCGTCCAAACCTGAACCGGTGACAATTATGCCATGATTGGCTAATAAACAGGCTTTATGATTTTTTAATGCCTTAACAGCATAATTTGAAAGTTGTTGGCTTCCTGGCACATCAAATTTTGCACATGGTACAGAGTCACCACCAAAAAAAGCAATCATATAATGATAGCAAGGTATTGGTTTTCCGAGAATTGATAAACCAGTGCTGTACGGGGCGTGGGTATGAATTACTGTATCTATCTCTTTTTTGTATTTCAAAATATCATAATGAAATGGTGTCTCCACAGATGGTTTTCTTTTACCATGTGATTTTCCTTTGTTATCAATAAAAACTATGTCTGCAGGCTTTAGCTTGTGGTAGTCCATTCCTGATGGTGTGATTAATATTCCACCATTCCAACGAACGCTAATGTTACCCGCCTTGCCTTGATTTAAATTTTTCTTCTCTAATTCTAAAGCAGTGGAAATTATATTTTTTCTTATGGTTAACTCTTTTTTGTTCATCAATTCTCCTTTAACAAATTTTATTGACTATCTCAGAATTATTTAAGTAATTACCAAGATCTTTGGCGATTACTTCAGCTGCATAATATACAGTTCTAATAGATGCCCCAGCAATATGAGGGGTTAGGGTAACATTATTTAGTTTTCTTAATTCATGATTGACAGGTAACGGCTCTATATCAAAAGTATCTAAAGCAGCTCCCGCAAGGTGGTTATTTTTTAAATATTTTAACAAGTCGTTATAATTTACAAGTGGACCCCTAGCTGTATTTATAAAATAAGTTCCTTTTTTCATATTTTTAAATTCTTGCTCGGCAATAAATTTTTCTGTTTGCTTAGTAACTCTAGCATGTATTGAAATAACATCACTATTCTGAATTAATTCTTCTTTGGAAACTTTTTCTATATTATTTTTGACATCAATTTCATCGGGATCAACAAAAGGATCGGTAAAGATAATTTTACATCCAAATGGAAGTAATAAGTTACGGACTCTTTTTCCAATATGACTATATCCAACTAAGCCAACTGTCATTTCGCAAAGTTCTTTACCTGTAATATCATATCGATATAGATCTCCTCTCCATTGACCTTCGATCATACTTTGGTGTCCTTTAGTTATGAGGCGGGTTTCAGCAAGTATTGAGGCAACTGTGAATTCAGCTACAGCCGAAGCATTTCTTCCTGGAGCGTTAGAAACAGTAACACCAAATTTCTTACATGCTTCTAAGTCAATGTTAACCGGACCTCCTCTTGACACTCCAATAAATTTTAAATTAGGTACCTGTTTTAGTATTTCTTCCGATATAGGTGCTATATGATTAATCAAAATTTCACTATCACCAATAGCGTTTACTACCTGTTCAGATGTCCCAAGATATTCTTTGATCTTTGAAAAATCACCTTTTCCATATTCATTATGAAAAGGTTCATCTGGCCATAAGGCATTAGTCTTATAATAGGTTGCATCGTGGAGCCCAAGATCTCTTTTAATTACCTCCTCAAAAACCTCAGCTTTCATAAATTGATCACCGTAAATACTTATTTTCATGATTTATTTTCCTGCAAATAGTGGTTTTTGTTCCAAAAATCTTTCATTGATTCATAACCACTCTTGTAAACTTCAAAAGCTTTATCATAGATTTGAGATAGCTCAACATCATATGTTTCTTCTTCTTGAAGGTAGGGCTCGACCCAATTTTTATTTAAATCTTTATATTCTTGAGATTGATTTAAGGCTAATAATGCTACCATGCAAGCTCCCGCCGCACCTTGTTCACTGTTATCGATAACTTGCGTATTATTTCTCGTAATTGACCCTACTATTTTTCTTACCGTTGGGCTGTTACTTGCGCCTCCTGTTAGTCTTAATAAATTTAAATTAGCACCAAATTCTACATAGCAGTCTTTGCAAGCATATCCCAACGATTCATACAAAGCCCTCACTAAATCACTAGGCTTCGTCATAGTATTCAATCCTAAAAATTGTGCTCTTGCTTTGGCATTTACAAAAGGTCCTCTTTCTCCATTGGGCGAAATAAAAGGAAAATAAAAAATATTTGCTGGTTCGCTATTACTTGCGCTCTCTTCAAATAATTGAAGTATTTCAGTTTTATTTAAATTTTTACTACCTAATTCGTTTCCAATTTCAGAGTAGATATCAATTAACCAATCCGTATTTAAGGATGCCACCATGTTAGAAACCATCTTTGCATTGGCGGATAAGCCAGCTAAGGGAAATGTGTATCCCAGCATTTTTTGGGGATCAACTTGGTTATTTTCAAAATCAACAAATATATGAATGCCAGCGGTACCTAAGACTGTACATCCAATTTTTTTTGATGAGTCTACAAAGCCACTTCCTATTCCTGCACATACAACATCTACAGGTGCTAATATTATTGGGGTGGCTTCCAAAAGATCAAGGCGTTTTGCAGCATCGGTTGTAAGTTTTCCAACATATTTTGTACTATCAATAATTTCAGGTTGAAGTTTTTTCATACTTCCAAAATTTAAAATATTTAAAATTTCATCATCATACTTACGAGTCATAGGTGAACCCCAAGTCATAATTGATTCACTAATGTCAGTTAAAATTTGACCTGTCATTTTGTAAAATATCCAATCCTTACATCTAAGAACTTTGTCAATTTTATCAAATCGGTCTTTCTCATTATGAAAAATATGAAACATTTGACCAGACTGCATTGAGGCATTTAAACCAGTATGAGTAATTTTTGAAATACTTGGCCCAATAGAAGAATTTCTCCAATCATCAATGATATCTCCAGACCTTCCGTCTAACCATAAAGCAGCATCGCCAACAGGTTCAGCGTTTTTATCTATTGGCCAAGACCCGTCTCCTTGTCCAGTAATTGAAATTCCTAAAATTCTATCTTTTAAATTATCAATTTTTTCTTGGAGTTGATTAAATGAATCTATGACCTTATCCCAAGTTTCATTTAAACTTTGCTCTGCTTTGCTGCCTGATCGATAATAAACTTTATTTCTTACAGATGCAGAGTCTATGACTTTGCCATCTAAATCGAAAGCAACGAATTTTATAAGAGATGTGCCAGCATCAAGACCAACTATAATATCTTTAGACATTATAATCCGTTTAGAATTACTTCTTCTGTCTCTAAATTAAAAATATTTATTGACTCAGCAGGAAAATTTAATTTTACGTCAGAACTTGGTTCAAAGTTTCTATCTGCAACTCCAATTATTGAAGATCCATTTATTTCAATTCCAATATGAACTTGATCTCCTAACCAGTGGTAAGATGAACTACTTGCCTTTCCATCAAAATTAGAATCTTTTTCATTAAAGAAAATTTTATGCGGTCTTATACCCAATGTAATTAGTTGGTCATTAGCTAATTTAGCTAAATTATCTTTTTGTAAGTTATCTTTATTAAAATTTATTGAAAATGTTTTTTCATTTCTGTCATTTAAAATTTCAAATTTTAATTTCTCTTCAGTGGTACTAATTTTTGCTTTGAGAATATTCATTGGCGGTTCACCAATAAAAGAAGCAACAAACACATTTGATGGTTTTGCACTTATTTCATAAGGTGAAGCTAATTGTTTTAAATCACCATTTTCCATTACAGCAATTTTATCTGCTAAGGCAACGGCTTCAGTTTGATCGTGTGTAACAAATATTACTGTTTTCTTGTTGTGTTGAATATAATCTTTAACTCTAGCTCTCAAAACAGCCCTGAGTTGGGGCTCAAGTTGAGACATTGGTTCGTCCAGCAATAAAGCGTCAGAGTCTCTTACAAGCGCTCTAGCAAGACTAACTCTTTGTTGTTGTCCACCAGAAATAGATGGTGGATAACGCTCAAGAATGTCAGTAATTTCAAGTAATTCTGCGACTTCCATTACTTTTGAGTCCACTTTCTCTTTTGAAATTTTTTCTCTCATTAAGCTAAATGCAATGTTGTCCCTAACAGTTAAAGGGGGATAGAGCGCATATCCCTCAAATGCCATTGCGACGTTTCTTTCAGCAGGTTTCAAATCATTAACTATTCGTTCACCAATTTTGATCTGACCAGAAGAAGCAGTCTCGAACCCAGCAATCATTCTTAGAGTTGTAGTTTTTCCACAGCCAGATGAACCAAGTAAAGCAAGAATTTCACCATCTTCTAGTAATAAATTAAAATTATTTACAGCTTTGACATCATTACCAATTTTAGAGGTAAAAACTTTATTCAAATTTTCTAATATTACTTTTGCCAACTACTCTAAATTCCTTTTTGTTTCTTTATCAAAAAAATGTGATTTTTCATCTAAAAATGATATGTACATTTTTTTATTTTCATCAATTAGCTGTGACTCTTCTTCAGTGGTCGAACATAAAAATTCTAAGCCATTATTTAATCTAACTAAAAATACAATTCTCAAATTTAATGGAGTCTTAGTTCTGAATTCTACTTCAATTGAGTTCTCTGATGGTTCATTCGATAAAATTATATCCTCTGGTCGAATGCCAATAATACAATCGCCATCTTGAATATCAGTCTTACGTTTCAATTTAAATTGCTCACCCTTAACATCAACATGAACAAAATCATTCTGTTTTTTAATATTTGCATCAAAATTATTTATTGTAGGATCTCCAAAAAGTTTTGCTGTAGTTAATGAGGAAGGATTTTGATAAATATTTTTAGGAGAGTTTATATCATTAAACTTACCATCATAAAGAACTGCAATTCTATCTCCTAAAGCCATAGCCTCTCTAAAATCTTGGGTTACATAAATTACTGTTGTATTAAATTCCTTCAAAACTCTTGGAAGCTCAAGCCTCATTTCAAACCTAATCTTTGCATCAACATTTCTCAAAGGATCGTCTAATAAAACAACTGAAGGTTTGCTAATTAGACTTCTGGCCAACGATGTTCTTTGCTTTTGACCATTTGATAATTCTTTTGGAAATTGGTTTAAAACATGTTCTATTTTTAAAAGACTCGCTACTTCTTTAACTTTTTGGTCAATTTCATCATCAGGTATATTCTTATTATTAGCTCTTAATGGGCTTGCGATGTTGTCGTATGCTTTCATATGCGGGTAAAGAGCAAAGTTTTGAAAGGCCATTGATATATCTCTCTCTTCAGGTTGGAATTCATTGATAACTTGACTATCCATTTCTATTTCACCGTTATCCAACAACATAATCCCAGAAAGAAGTCTTAGTAAAACAGTCTTTCCAGATCCAGATGGTCCAAAAACTACAAAAAATTCACCTTTATCAATTTTTGCATTTAAATTTGATATGACTTTATCGTCTTTAAAACTTTTGGATAAATTTTCTAAGTTTAAATAGGACATGTTTACCCTTTAATCGCACCAAGGCTTAGTCCTTGAACGAGATATTTTTGAATGAATAGAGCTAAAATTAAAGTGGGTAATACAGAAACAACAATACCACAAGCAATTAAACCATATGGTATTGCACTAGCGGTAATGAAAGCTAACGCACCAACAGTAACTGGTTGAATTTGACTTGAACCTAAGATCAGAGCAAAAACAAAATTATTCCAAGCATAAATAAAGCAAAGAAGTGATGCAGCCGCTATTCCCGGTTTAGCAAGGGGAATTGAAATTCTCCAAAAAGATTGAAACCATGAATGCCCATCTAAGCGATATGCATATTCAATATCGGGACTAATATCCTCAAAATAGCCTCTAACTATCCATAGTAATAATGGAAGAGTTATTAATTGATAAACCCAAATTAATGCAAAATAACTATCGTAAAGACCAATTTTTGAAAAATATAAATTTAACGGAAGTATAATTAGAAGAGCAGGAGCAAATCTAAAACTTAAAAGTGTGAAGGCAATATCCTCACCTCCTTTAAATTTATATCTTGCAAAAGCGTAAGCTGCGGGAACCCCAAGCAATAAGGTTACTGAAACTGAACCTACAGAAAGTATCGCACTATTGATTAGATTTTGTTTAAAGTAAACGTACATTGTGGCGAAGCCTTCTATAGCAATTTCTCCTTTCCACAATCCGATATAATTCTTCAGAGTAGGTTCATAAAATAATACAGGTACTTTTCTTAAAATTTCTTCATTTGTCATAAATGACATGTTAAATATCCAAGCTATAGGAAAGAGAAAAAACATAATAATCGCAATATATGCGAGTATCTTTAGTAAAACCCATACATTAAATTTCATTGAAGCAACTCACCCTTAGTTTTGATTTTTAGTTTATGCCACTGCTTTACAAAAACATGGCATAAGAAATAACAAATTGCCCACAAAACAACCATCATGGCCGCTGCTTTACCAATATTTGTATACTGAAAAGTTTGCAAATATGCCGAAACTTGAAAGACCATACTACTTTCACCTGGCCCTCCCTGAGAAAGAGCATAGATAATGTCAAATTGCTGGATGCTCTCTAACAGTCGAAATAAAGAAGCAGTTAAAATAAATGGGAAGAGCATTGGCAGAGTAATTCTAAAAAACTTGTAATACTCTGGGACACCATCTAACTCTGCAGCCTCGAAAGGTTGTCTTGGCAAAGATCTCAAACCCGCTAAAAGTAGTATCATTATAAATGGGGTGAAAACCCACACATCTACCATGATCAAAGTAAACAAAACAGTATCTGGGTGACTGGCCCAAGTGAAGTCATCTATGCCAATAAATGATAAAAGATAATTTACGATACCAAAATTTGGATTAATTAATAATCTCCAAATCAGTGATGCAAGCGCAGGTGCTATCATGAGAGGAAGAACCAATAAAACACCTAAGATATTATTCAGCCAATTACGCTTTGCTAATAATAAAGCTATTCCTAGTCCAAGCAAAAGTTCGATAATGATTGTGAAAAAAGTATAGGTTAATGAAACTCTAATCGTATTCCAAAAAGAGGGATCGGTGAAAATATTTACATAATTATCAAACCAGATAAAGCCTTTCATATGAGGCATTTTTAAATTGTATCTTTGCAGTGAATAATAAACTGCAGTAAAGAAGGGAATGAGTATCCCAACACAGACTAATAAAGCAGGTAAAGTAAGAACGTATGGAAAAAGTTTCCGATTTATTTTCATAAATTTTATTCT
>CENW01047346.1_pt1 | contig 16259 bp, 34 predicted proteins | sample 530241 | NCBI WGS metagenome assembly CENW01 (sample SAMEA2619818, study PRJEB7988) | marine metagenome | isolation source: saline water (ENVO:00002010), including | reverse complement strand
AGATGACAATTCTTAATAGATTCATCATAGGGAAACTCTAACATACCTAAACCGTAGATTAAGATTTCTACAACTTTCATACTACATTATAATACGGATATCAAAATAAGTCAATTACTATTAATGGAGTGTTTTGTTTTGATTTTGCCAACGTGTGGGTATGTTGGCATCGTCATATGAACCCATTTCGTCCAGGATACGTTGTACAAAATATTCTAGTGCGTGTTTTAATTTAGGTAATTGTTCTTGTTCTTTTGGATCCCTGCTTAATTCTGCATTTTCAATTCTGTGTTCTAACAGTTCGCACTCTTCTTTCATGAGATCCAGTGCTGAAATCGTTTCAAATTTCTTGTTGTTCTGCATACAACTATTTATTAAGATTGTTCTTTAGACTTAATTGTAGGTTATTTCCGTGTCCGAAATCACCAAAGGCAAAGTAGTTAAATGCAACCACATATCTTTCAATGTCTGATTGACTTGGAGCCACACTGTGAAACATTGTGCTAGGAAATAATATGAGTGTATTACTTTTAGGACGCACCGCCCATATCTGTGAATTAAAAAGGTTTTGTTCTGTAAACGTGACATCCACTGTGGGAGTAAACACTGTGGTTGTGTTTGGGTCTTTGTGAAACCAAATGTCACCACTTGTTTCATCTGTTTGTAGATACAGCACACCACTCAGCATTGAATTGGCGTGTCTGTGTGAACCACTCTCATCACCTTTGATGTGTTTTACTGACCAACTCTCAGTCATTTCAAACTTATGTTCTTTGTTTACTTTTAATATATCGTAGAGATAGGTTTTAACAACATGGTCTATTTTGTTTTTTAAACTTGCAATTGGTTGTTCGTCCAACAAGTACTTGGACACACTGCCATAACCATTGTCCACAGGAAATCTTTTATACTCTGTGTTCTTCACATATTCCAATTCCTCTTTAGTAATGTCTTTGATTTCAGTACTAAAAAGAGGAATAGAAAATAATGGTGTAATGCTGTATTCAAAGTCAGTTGGCATATATTATTTTAGCCAACCTATCTTTTTGCCTGCTTTCAGTCTGGCTTCATGCTCCTCCACTGTGCTTGGAAAACGCCATGCCCATATTGCCACTAGTGCCATAAATCCACCTGACCATAAAACGGCTTTGATGTTTTGTGTAAAGAACCATGTAAACACAAGAGTTGAACCCATCACTAGGACCATTGCATATTTGCCTTTCAAAGGAAATACTCTCTTTTGTGTCCAGTTGGTTAAGAATTTTCCAAACCACGGATGGTTATACAACCAACGTTCCATACGTTTACTGCTCTTTGCAAAACAATAAGCACTGAACACCAAAAATATACTGAAAGGAATTCCAGGTGTTACAAATCCAATATAGGCAATACCTAAACTTAAAAAGCCTAGTGCCATAAAAAAATATTTTTTAATCATGATATACCTCGTTTAGTTTATCAGCCAAATCACTTATCATTCCATCTGTGTGCATTGGAGTAGGAGCAAATCTTAATCTCTCTGTGCCCTTTGCCACTGTTGGATAATTTATCGGCTGTACATAGATGTCATGATCAAATAATAATGTGTCACTTATCTTTTTACACTTGATAGGATCCCTAACCATGACTGGTACCAAATGTGTTTCATTTGGATACACTTCGATGTTGTTGTCTGTTAATAATGTTTTTAGTTCCATTGCCTTTTCTTGATGTATTCTCCTCAATTCTTTTCCGCCTTCATCTTTAAGATACTTAACACTTGCAAGAGCACCAGCACAAATAACTGGCGGAATACTGGTTGTAAAAATAAAACCTGGAGACACACTTCTTATTGCGTCAACAATTTCTTTATCGCCTGCTATGTAGCCTCCATGCAAACCTATTGCTTTACTGAAACTGCCACTCACAATGTCAACTCTGTCTTGTAATCCAATCTTTTCTAACCAGCCTGCACCTTGTTCACCATACAAGCCAACTGCATGAACTTCATCTATATAAGTGATTGCGTTATACTTGTCTGCAAGATCTAAAATTTCTTTTATCATTCCAACATCACCTTCCATGCTGTAAACTGATTCAAATATAACACAAGGCGTTCCTTTGACTGCTTTTAATTTTTCTTCCAAGTCTTCCATATTGTTGTGTTTGAAAATATGTCTTGGTGCACTACTCTTTAAAATTCCTTGTATTAACGAAGCATGATTGTTATCGTCACTTACAAATTCAATGTCTTTTATAATTTTAGTCATAGAAATTAAAGTCCATTCATTTGCAACAAAAGCCGAGGTGTGTATTAATGCAGATTCTTTTTTGTGCCATCTAGCAACTTCTGATTCCAATGCTACGTGATAGTGTGTTGTTCCTGAAATGTTTCTTGTACCACCCGAGCCTGCGCCTGTAGTATCTAATGCTGTGTGCATCGCATCTAGTACAACTTTGTGTTGGCCCATGCCCAAGTAATCATTGGAACACCAGTTGATTACATTTTTTATTCCGTATTTGCTGTACCAAATTGTTTTTGGATAGTTGCCTGCTTCACGCAAGACATCATTGAATATTCTGTAATTGCCCTGTTCTTTCAAGGCATCGGTTACGTCTGTGAAAGGTTTCTTGGATATCATGTATGTATTTATTATATTAGCAGTTAATTAGATGTATTTGTTCATTGTTTGTGAACCTAAAAGTTCTACTGCTTTCATATATTGTTGTCTTGGTGGTGTCTTGAGAATTAGATTTGCGTCGGTAAGGTCGCCTACTAACCAACACTTACTGTTAATTTCTCCTTCTAGTTGTCCAGGAGACCATAAACTTAATCCATTGAAAAATCTAAATTGTTTAGGTTCGTCTTTCAAAGCAAACTTTTTCATCATCTGAGTATCACTTGTAAGACTGAATCCATTTTCTAATTTTAAAGTATTGCCACACTCCCATTCATCAGAGTGCAAAATTATTATTGATTCTCTATTGACTGGACCTCCAGAGTACACAGGATCGTTTGCTTCAATATCTTTAAAACCTTTTACTTGAAATATTTTTTTTGCCTTTGTTGTACCTGGCTTGTTTAGTATAATACCTGCTACGTGTTCAGCAGACTCTTCATACAACAATATAACACTATTGCTAAATTCACTATCGTATCCCATTTTAGGAGTTGAAACTAATATTTTACCTGTCCAATTTTTTATCATTTGCTGTACAACGGTAATGGTCCACCGTAAGGTTTTCCTTTAATTTTTTTACCAGCAACATAGACTCTTTTTTTGCCGATTTTATATGATTTTTTTCCAGAACGTTTTCTATAACCTTGGCTTTTACAACTTGCCAATTGACTGGCACCTAGTGCATGGTCAGGTCTTTTGCTTCTGCACAGTTTTTTAGATGCTTTGCCGGCTTCCGGAAGTAGTTCTTGTACTCTCATAAAATTATTTATCGGAATCTATCTGCCACATTACCTGTTTGGACGTCAGGTAGGAGTCTAAAAGTTAGCACTTTACGAGTGCCTTTGGTGGTGTTGATTGTTATGTCGCCACTAGCGCCATGCTGTTCAATTTTTGTTATCTTTGCTTTTTCGTTGTTTGGACCTACCAGAATGCTTTGGCCCACTGAAAGATTGATCTGAAGTTTTTTTAAGTTCATGATCGTTATGTTCTTTTAGAACTGTATTTAGTGAAGGACCATGACGCAAACGTTCTGCAATTCTCTCATACCTAATTACATCTTTTTTAGTGGCATCATTTTTCATTCTATTACAACGTTCACAAATAATTTCTACGTTTCCTATTTCATAATCGCCCCAGGGTGGAGGAATAATTCTATCACAACTAGGTGTGTTTTCATCCTGCTTACCGTGATTGTTTCTTCCAAGACCGTAGTCCAATTTACTTTCACAGATAGGACAGTGTTCTGTACAAAGTTTTAAAAATTCTTCGTAGGGCAAACCTTTTTTATTTGATAAAAACTTGGCCCAAACAACTCTCAAGTCATTTGTTTCACAAACCTGTCTGTAAAGGTCTCTGCTGTAATATGTTTTGGGATCGTATTTAGGATACAGTTTCATCTATGCTTGGCATTTCTATTTCAAATGGTTTATCTAATTTTACAGCACCTTTGGTTCTGCTGTACACATCAATAATACCACTTGCAATTTTTTCTCTTACACCCATACCTTTATAGTTTGTAGGATATTTTCTTTCAAACTCTTCTTTAATATCTAAATGCAGTCTATCTGCAGATTCAAAAAAGTCTGCACAACTATGAAACACATCTTCTAATGTATTGTCGTTGTATTTTTTTGACTCCTCCATAATGTCTTTGACTTTTAAAAAGCCAAACATGGTTGCTGTTTTAATTGGTTCGTCGGGCCAATACCTTCTATAGATTGACAGCACTTGACCTAAACTTTTCATGCCATAACTTTCTGCGGCATTAAACAAGTCAGTCATGTGTGTAATAGAACCTGCTGAATATATTTTATATCCTGTTTTACAACCTGCTTCGTTGACTGTGTTCTCAAGTTCTGTGTGCCACTTGTCTCCCATAATAATTTTTTGTTTATGGATAAAGTATTTTGCCATAGGTTCGTTATCTGTATTCAAAGCCAACAACTGCTGACTTTCTACATTTTCATCTGGGGAGTCTACATAAAACACAGGCACTTCGCTTACAAGTCCGTATTTTATTACCCAACTAATTCCATGTTGTTGTCCGTCTGCAATATAATATATGTCCTGTTTAGAATCATACCTTGCTTGTAGAGGAGTGCAAACTTGCACGTTCCATTTGTCTATCAATTTTTGTATGTGTTTTGGTTCCGGCCATCTTTGTCTGTGATAGTTGATATATGTTTTTTCAACTGGTACCCATTTAAATTTTAATTGGTCTTTATAATTTTTGTTGTTGGAAACTTTTTGCCCAATTCGTTTGGCAATCATTCTCGCAACCTGTGTTAATGGAACTTTTTTATCTTTTCGTCCAAGACTAGGATCGAAAGGCAATAGATTTAATTTCTCTTTTTTACTCATAACTTTCCTCTCAGTTAATATTGTATGGCTTTCATCTCTGCCAAACAATAATATAGTATAACAATTTTTGATTAAAATGTCAAGACTAGTTGGAAATCACTTCTTGAGTACGGTCTAATATAGTAAGGTCAAACTCTCTGTCTATGAATTTGTGCTGTATTTTAATTGGATTGTATCTTTGTAGCCAATCGAAAACTACACTTGGCTCCAAGCACGAACAAGTATAAACATCTAGTTGGACAACTGCTGGTGTCTGTTCGTCCCAACTATGCAGAACCACGTGTGAAGTTTCTATGATACTTGCCACAGTTAATCCGCGGTTTCCTTCAACTTCTACGTATTTTGCAAACGGTCCCATAAGCAATTTCATGTCTATCATCTTTATTAATTCAACAATAGATTTTTTGGCTTCCTCTTCACTCATAGGTGGATTGTTCACTTCTGCTCTGACAATCAGATGTTTGTGTTCTTTCATGTTAAAAAGTCCTTTGTTTATGCGGTTTATTTATTGTTGACTTTTGGTTTGGTAGACGTTACAATTAGTTATTATGAAAAAGGTAACAACACTTATATTTTTGGTACTTGTTGGACTTTCAACATCAAATTGTGCAGTGAATAAAGCAGAATGGATGCAAGGCCCTAAAGCAGATGGGATTACTTCATATGATACTTGTTTTAAATGCGGAGAATCCATAGTATGGATACTTCCAGAAGAGAATCATATGCAGAAAGCAATGGAGAAAAAAGGACAACTTTGGACTTCAGACAAATATCTAGAATGGTAGAAAGGCAAATATGAGCAAGGCATTAACAGAAGAAGTAAAAGAAAGGCTTAAAAACCTTCAAGAACAAAAGGATGACCTAAAAGAAGATTTAGAAATGGTCACATACACAAAAAATTTGCGTAAGGTAGAAGCAATAGAACAAGAAATTTACGAGATTGAAGACACAATGAAGAAATTGAGGGGCGAATGATTGCATTGGAAACTAGAAACGGAAAAATGGTTAAGAGTTTAGACACATTGTATGATGAGTACGTAGAGTCTTACTGTCAAGGAAACTTCACAGATGGTTTTTGTGATTGGAATGGAGATGATGCTTTAATGGCTCCTGATATGTTTGGACAAAAATTTGCTGAATATTGTAGCAGATTAGGTTATGATCAATCGGAGATTGAAGGATACAAACAAGAACTTATAGAATGGTGCAGAGAACATCTTGCACATTTAGAAAGTAAATTTAGATAATGAAAAAGAAAAAACAAAAAGAATACAAACTAACAAAAAAGGATTGGATCGAAATATTAGAGTTTTGGCCCTTGTCTATTGTAGTGCCTGCTATGTTGATCCTTATTTTGTTTGGTTCTTATCTAGGAGTTTAATATGGAACAAAATACATTTTTATTTTTAATATATCTTGCAGTGTTAGTTTGGTGTGCGTACACTATAGGAAAAAACACTGGTGTAAGAATGGCAAGTGAAAGAGCAATTGATATGTTACTTGCAATGGGTGTAATAAAAGAGTTGCCTAATAAGGAAATAGTTAAAGGAGACAAAGATGAAAGACTTAATTGATCCAAGTGTCTGGACTAAAATGTTTGAACCAAGCAAAGAACGTTTGATTAAAAACGCAAGAACAATGATGCTTAACGCACAAGACCCGTGGTTCAAAGAGTATTGGGAGAAAGTGTACAAGCATTTATTAAAAGTATATGGGAGGTTGAACTAATGTCTGAAGATGTATTAGGTTATTCATCGCACGATTGGAGAAAGAATACAGACGATGCTATTGTGATAGATGAAAAGAATATGAATTATGCAAAAGTAAATGATTGCAAAGTAAGTTTTAAAAATCCTAGAACTTTACAAAAAGAAGAAGTAGATTTATCTAGATTAATTAGAGTTTTTGTAAACAACTTTGAAAGTCATAAAAGAAGTGTAAAATAGTATGAGTGATTATAAAAAACTCGAAGAAGTAAAACATCAACAACTATACGACAAACTATTTGAAATAATGGTAAAAGAGTCTATAGATTTAGATCCGCAGTTAGTGGCGAGTACATTTATTGCATTAGGATTTAGATTGTATAGAACATCATTAGACCAAAATGATTTTCAGAAAGTTTTAGAAACCTTTGTGGAAAAAGCAAAAGACATAAGACCTTTCACAGAAATAATTGACAAAACGAGAGTGCATTAATATGGCAAATTGGAATAACTTTAGACAGGATTGGCAAGAACACATTCAAAATGTCTACAAATTAGTAGATAAACATTCTGAATTGGCAGTAAGAACAGGCAATAAATTTCATGAGAATTCTTACAAATCACTTACAAATTACTTGCATGAACTTAAATCTTGGATCAAGCACAACGAAGACTTGACAAAAAGTGAAAGTGAAAGTAAAATAAAGGAAGGAGAAAAGGCAACATGATAAAAGGCTTAATTATAGGTGCAGTTGTAATGTACTTCTATCTAGAAAGACCAGAAGACTTTGCAATGGTTTCTCAATACATTGAGGGCCTATACATACAATTTAGAGACTGGGCTCAGACTTTAACCTAAGTTATTTTTCTGAGTGTAAGTATATTATATGAGCAACTCAGAAAAGAAACCCACTACATCAGCAGAAGAACGTGCTAAGATGCTTGACTCTTTCATTAAGAAAGGCGGTAAGGTAGAAAAAATACCTTATGGAGTTACTAGCCAAGATTTAGGTGTAGGTCACCAAAACGCATATTGGATGCCACCGGAGACTATTTCTCCCAAAACCTACAAAACTAGACTCACCAAAGCAAAGAAAAAGAACGCCAAGGTGAAAAAATCCACTCCCAAACGGAAGAAAGCCAAATAAATAGGTATACATGAAGAACTTTATCTTAGGAGCATTCATGCTCTCATTTTTTTACACAACGACTGTGAAAGCAGATCATATTCCCAATATGCCACCATTGGATGAAGAATATCATTGGCAACAAATGCCTGTAATTTGTGGCACTGCCGAAGTAATGGTGGAAAAAATCAAACGTAGAAACATGATTCCTGTGGAAATATCTCTTGGCAAAAGAAATGCAATGCCTAATGGAGAAATTGTGTTCGCAGTAATGTTCTTTGTGGGACAAAACGATGAACGGGCGGCACTGATGTCAGTACCGAATACCGATGAGACCTGCCTGATATACATAACGTTTGATGCCAGAAGCGCCAATCCAGGATCGTAAAACAGGTTTAGATTACCCTGTCTCCATATTCTATATGTACGTGACCCCAGACGAAGCATTCGAAGTTTATGCTGTGTCTATTGAAGATGCCTATGAATGTTTGTTTGAAAATGAACCAAAATTGGTTTTGGATGACATCATTATGGTAAAAGAGCATAAATGCCCGACCAAAAACGAAATTGTTCATTAATTTTTACCAAAATCTCTTGACTTTTTCAAAATAGTGCTTACATTATAAGCACATAATAATAACTCGCTTAATAAGGAGAAATATATGAGCAAAATAATAGGAATAGACTTGGGTACAACCAATTCGTGCGTTGCTTTGATGGAAGGTAAGGACGCCAAGGTTGTTGAAAATACAGAAGGAGCAAGAACTACTCCAAGTGTAGTTGCATTTACTGACTCCGAAATACTTGTTGGACAGCCTGCTAAAAGACAAGCAGTGTCTAACACATCGAACACAATTTTTGCGGCAAAACGTTTAATTGGTAGAACATTTGACGGTGATGCTGTACAAAAAGATATTAAAACACTTCCTTACGAAGTTGTTAGATCAGACAATGGAGATGCTTGGGTAAGAGCAAATGGTAAAAATTATGCTCCATCCGAAATAAGTGCATCAGTGCTTCGTAAGATGAAAGAAACAGCAGAAAAATATTTGGGTTCTGAAGTTAAAAAGGCAGTGATTACTGTGCCTGCATATTTTAATGACAGTCAACGTAAGGCTACCAAGGACGCAGGTAAAATTGCTGGATTAGAAGTAGAAAGAATTATAAATGAACCAACTGCGGCGGCATTGGCATATGGACTTGATAAGAAAAAATCAGGAACCATTGCAGTGTACGACTTAGGTGGTGGTACATTTGATATCTCAATACTTGAATTAGGTGATGGTGTATTTGAAGTTAAGTCAACCAACGGTGATACAACACTAGGTGGTGAAGATTTTGATGCAACAATCACAGATTACATCATTTCTGAATTTAAGAAAGATCAAGGAGTAGATTTATCAAATGACAAATTGGCAGTGCAACGTGTGAGAGAAGCGGCAGAAAAAGCCAAGATAGAACTTTCATCAACTGCACAAACAGATGTTAATTTACCATTCATCACAGCAGACAAGTCAGGTCCAAAACATTTGAACATCAAGTTGACTAGAGCAAAATTAGAATCTTTAGTTGGAGACTTGATCCAAAGAACTCTATCGCCTGTTAAACAAGCATTGAAAGATGCAGATGTTTCTGCAAGTGATGTTAGTGAGATTGTTTTGGTAGGTGGTATGACTAGAATGCCAAAAGTTATAGAAACAGTAAAAACTTTCTTTGGCAAAGATCCACACACTGGAGTAAATCCAGACGAAGTTGTGGCATTGGGTGCCGCAATCCAAGGTGGTGTATTACAAGGTGATGTAAAAGATGTGTTGCTTTTAGATGTAACACCCCTATCACTTGGTATCGAAACACTTGGTGGAGTGACAACAAAACTAATTGAAAAGAACACAACTATTCCTACAAAGAAAAGTCAAGTGTTCTCAACAGCAGAAGATAATCAAGCGGCTGTGACAATTAGAGTAACACAGGGTGAAAGAGAAATGGCAAATGATAATAAGATGCTAGGAAACTTTAACCTTGAAGGTATTGCTCCAGCACCAAGAGGACTACCACAGATTGAAGTGACATTCGATATTGATGCAAATGGTATCTTAAGTGTCAGTGCAAAAGACAAAGGCACAGGCAAAGAACAGAAGATCACTATTCAAGCATCAGGTGGACTATCAGATGCTGAAATAGACAAGATGGTTAAAGAAGCAGAAGCCAATAAAGAAGCAGATAAGAAGAAAAGAGATTTGGTAGATGCCCGTAACCAAGCAGAAACTTTGACGCATCAAATAGACAAACAGTTAAAAGAGCATGGCGACAAGATAAGTGCTGAAGAAAAGAAAGCAATCGAAGACGCTAAAGCAGAAGTTGAAACTGCATTGAAATCGGATGATGCAGAAAAAATCAAAACTGCTGTTGCAAACTTGACCAATGCAAGTATGAAACTAGGTGAAGCAGTCTACAAACAGGCTCAACAAGAGCAGGCTCAACCAGAAGCATCAGAACCAAATGCAGATAAAGATGATAAGGTTGTAGACGCTGAGTTCGAAGAAGTCAAAAAAGAAGACGATAAAAAATAGTAATTGACTAAATTTGGGATTCGTACTATAATAAGGTATGAGTGATGATTACAAAGAAGAAGTCAAGTATGCTCCTGATTGGCCACCAAAGCCTAAGGCAAGTGTAGATCCAAGTGTTCATGCAACGTTGGATAGCGTCACTGACCATGAGCCTACAAAAGCAAAATACATCACGCAAATCAAAGAAGCACTACAAAAAGTTCACGATCCTGAAATTACAATAGACATATACAATCTTGGTTTGATCTATGATGTAAAAGTTACCGAAGATCACGTTGTTCATGTATTAATGACTTTAACGTCTGCTTTTTGTCCTGCGGCAGATCAAATACCTTTGGACATCATAGGTCAGGTCACTGCGATTGAAGGCATTAGGAATTGTGAAGTAAAAATTACAATGCAACCTCAATGGGGAAAAGAAATGATTGAACCCAGTATGAGAAGTTTGATGAATCTTTAAACTTTAAGTTGTCCGCTAAATTCTAAATTTTCAAGTTCTTGTGGTTTACCTTTTGGATAGGTAGGTTCTATTTGGAATTCTTCACCTGTTTCATCATTTTTACAACCAGCCATTAACCAATCGTATTTGAAATTCATATCATTAACAAATTCCCACATCACATCGTAGGTATCTCTTACAGGATCTTTCTTTAATAGTTCTGCTTTACACTCTTCCATTGTGTTGAATGTTTGACCCATTTGAAATGTCTGTTGAGTTTCAATTGGAGATTGACCAATTAGATAGGCAAGTATTAATATTTTATACATATAGATTAGTTAGCAGTGTTTTCATCAGCAGAATCCATTTCCATCATTTCTTCTGTGATTTGATCCTGTAAATCTTTATTATTTTCTGTAGAATCTTGTAGGTCTTTGCATTCAGCAGGTGCAAATATACAACCTAACATCTTGCTGATTGTTCCGTTGAAGACATTGACACTTGGTTCACTTTTTATTTCAGTGTGCTTTTTGGCACAGCCTTGCACACTCACCATTACCAAAAATAGCACAAGACATATTATTAACCATTTTTCTAAGTCTTTGTTCATAATATACTAGTTTAACACAATGTTGCTTGAAAGTCAAATAAAGTTATATTTATGGTTGACTTTTGGTTTTGTTGAGTATATACTAGTAAATACACTAGATGAAACACACTCTAGTTTTTATATTAATGTTCGTGTTAGTAGGCTGTGCACCAAAGATGAACAGTACATTTGTGTTGCCCATTCCTACAACATATGATGAAGAAAAAAGGGTAGCAACAAGTTATCCAATAGTAGAAGTGTATATTGAGGAATTGAACAATGCGAAAGCGAATTAATATAAAAATAAGAAAGCCAAAAAACAGAATAGAAAAGATAGAATGGAGTTGTTTATCTGTAATCGGTTTTGTTTTTGGCTGTTACTTATTAACACTAATTTTTTTAAGTTTTTTTAATTGAGAATAATGATATGACATCAACTGTATTTTTTATAGGCTTACTTGTAATGATTTTAAATGAAGGCTTTGTGATATTAAGGCACGTGTCACCATACCTGGCACAAAAAAGAGACCATCTGATTAAGACTTATGGTTCTAAATGGAAAAAATTCCATGGAATTATGGACACGGTATGGATACTATTAGTAGTAATTGGTTTCTTAATAGATTTAGACAACTGGAAAAGAAACGCAATTATATTTGGAACGATATGGGGAATTGTAGCAATTTACTATATACCGGTCATCTACAAAAAAATAAAGAATAGAAAAAAATAGATGAAAAAGTTTTTTAACGATCTTATGTATTGGTTCATCATTGGAATGATCTTGATGGCATTTGGGTTCTTTTTAATTGGAATGCTTATGGCAACTGGAATAATCACCATGTTTGAATGGTTTTGTAGATTGTTTAAAAATAAAAGTGACAACATGACAGACCGGAATGGTCATTTGCATAGAGACCCGCGTAGCGGTCCACAGAGAGGCTCCCCCTTGGGAGTGACAAAAAGAACTCTTTGATAGTAAAGTACTTGGTAACGTGATGTGCCAAGTAACTTTGCTGGGAAATACCCTTCCAACTACATTATCGTAGAAATATAAACAATTAACAAATAGATTGAAAAGTGTAAGTTTTGATCCACAGTAGTGGCAATCCAATACATTTTTTCTTCCATCACCCAATTTTTCTTTTTGACAATAGAACTTTTTGTGTAATCTATTATGTGGTGACTGACACCATCTAATATTGCCAATGTGATTGCAGTGAGATAGTTGGTAAATGGAATAAGCACAATCCAAGCACCTACACCATGATGTAATGAATGCATCATTGCTCTGGGAGATAAGAAAATGTGTTTATGGCTTGGTCTACAATAAATTGCCTGCAACGCCAAATCGCAAACACCATGCTTTATAGCAAATAAAAATAATAATAACAATGCTTCGTTCATATCAATATGTACACACTACTTCGCCGCCAGGTCGTGCATTGTCTTGTATTTCTTTTAACACAGACGTAGGACTAGTTTCTTCTTGTGGAACTTCATCATCTGTTTCAGAAACAGTTCTCTCTGGTTCAACAATTTCTACGTGCGGTCTTAATTTGCAGTCCTGTACTGCACAACCTGTTAAGAAGATCAAAGTGGATATAAGAACAATAACCTTCATACTTAATATAACAAATTTAAAAACTTAAATCAACTTTGTGTTGTGCCGTTATGCCTTAAGAATGCCTTTTTTGATTAATTTCTTTTTGTTAGCCATGTGTTCAGTTTCTACTAAACTTTTATTTTGTCCATAGTACTGAACAGCATAACCTTCTTTGCACATTTTCAAATTTAGATTGATGCCATCTGCAAATACTTCTCCCAGTATTCTGCCAAACTTTCCTGTTTCAGAACCTTTATGCGTTTTAATTGTGAGTTTATTTGCTTTCTTTAATTGATTTTTAAGATAAGATTTTGAAAGTAGACCTCTTACTTTCTCTTCTTTGTTTCTAGTTCTAGATTCTGGAGTATCAATGCCAAACAGTCTAACTCTGCTTTGGTACTTTATGTCAAAACCCATATCTAGCAATACATCAATTGTATCACCGTCAACAATTTTAGTAACTTTATTAATTCTATAACTGAAATCTGTGGGATCACCTAATGTTGGACCACGTCTTGGCATTACACTATTCCGTTCCAAGGGCCACTGTACGGATCTTGCTTTTTGCCTTTTTTAGTCTTTTTCTTTTTGGCTTTTTTCTTTTTAGGTGCTTTGCCGCCTACCCATGCTTCGTTATATCCTTTGGTAGATTTGTCGTCTGCTTTGTATCTACCTTTCTTAGTTCTTGCACGTTTAGGCTTAGGTTTAACTTCCCATTCTTGTTTTAGAATTAAAGTTGTATTTCTTTTGATTAAATTTTTTATCCAATTAAACATATACTTTATTTATCCTATATTATAACTGACGGCTTGTTCGTCTCTAAACAAGCATTTTGCCACCCATTTTCCTTGTGGATTAATAATTCCTGTAGGACATTGTACACAATCCACATCATATCCTTCCCAATCTGTACAAGGATTGCTAACCACAACCCAAACTCCTAATTGCTTGGCCCAAGTAAGCAGATTGGTCTCGTGCCATTTGTACAAAATTTTATCATAGGTTGGTGCATTTGTATTGGCACAACAGAATAAAATTTTTGCTCCTTGGTTAAAACACTGCTGTGGAAGATATGGATTAATTTCCGCTGTGCCTGGTGTGGCCCAGAAGTCATTGCAGATTAAAGGTGCTATACCATCTACTACCAATTGTGAGTTTCCAGGTTTATAAATTGTGTGTTCAATACCTGCTAACCATCTTTTGGCGTAGGTGTGTGCTTCTTGTCCTTTAGGTTTTAACCTTACGACATTTTGACCTTCCCATGGTGTGCCATAAGCAATGCCGATGTTGGCAACGTCCGCCATCTCTTCAATATTTTTTATTAAGGATTTTCTATGCAAAGGACGACACCAATTAGTTGTCACACTTTCTGGCAACACCAACCAATCAGTATCATTTGCGTTACTTTGTATCGCTTTGATAATTGTAGTGTAATTTGTATCCGGGTTAGTAGAAACTTTTAATTGTACCGTTGTAACTTTCATAACATCTTGGAGCGGATGATCGGGTTCGAACCGATGACCTTCTCGTTGGCAACGAGACGTTCTACCACTGAACTACACCCGCTTTAATTTAATTATTGTGTGCAGTTGGACACACCGGTGAGAATCGAACTCACATACAAGGATTTGCAATCCTCTGCGTAACCATTCCGCCACGGTGTGTTGGTAGCCCGGGCGGGAGTCGAACCCGCAGAACCACGATTTTGAGTCGTGTACGTATACCAGTTCCGTCACCAGGCCTTAATATATTATTTTACAAGATTTTTTCCAAAATGTCAACAAGCAAACAATTAAGTTATCAGATAATATTCTATGGTACTTTTTTAAATATATTAAGCAATAGCGGGGGCAAGTGCGACACATGACAACTCAAGATACGAGTGGACTCAATCAAATAACGATAGACGGCAGTCTGCTGATTCATGGCAAATACTCATTTCAGGGCCAGGATCTTGTCATCTCAACAGAGTTAGATTCAGTAGTGCTTAAAGACTACTTTGAGCATTTGCCTACTCTTGTCTCGCCACAAGGCTCTAAACTTTCCCCCCATCTTGTGTCCTCGCTATCTGCCTATAATTCTTCAAAGCACTCAAATGAATTTGTAGCATTTGAAGATCCAAATGCCATTGGAGAAATCACAGTTACTGATGGACCAATAATCATTACTAGATTAGGACAGAAAATAGAATTAAATCAAGGAGAGTTTATCTATCTAAATGACTTTGTAGATGTAGGGCAGAACACAGTTGGAATAACTTTCAAAGACGATACTGCTCTATCATTAGAACCTGGGGCCAAGATGGTTGTGGATGAATTCTATTATGATCCAGAAGCCAACCAAGGTGGAATGAACGCAGATGTTATAGGCGGATCTTTTTCATTTGTTTCAGGAGAAATTGCAAAAGTAGGCAACGATGCAATGACAGTCAGCACACCTGTCTTAACAATTGGTGTCAGAGGAACACAGGTTGCAGGTAGAGCCAATCAAGAAGGTGAAGATAACGAGATAGTTTTATTACCTAATGCAGATGGCACTGTTGGAGAGATCAGTATAAAAAATGATAGTGGTGAAGTAATCTTAACAGAGGCGTATCAAGCCTCAACAATTACTTCTTCAATCATGCCACCGACTGTGCCTGTAATATTACCAAAAGAAATTGTACTTAAGAAATATGCAAAAACTATTTCAACAACACGTAAGACAGAAAAAATTAAGGAAGTTGAAAGAGAAACTGAAGAAGCAACAAAAGAAAAAGAACAAGCAGAATCAGAAAAAGAACAGTTAGAAGAAGAAGCAGAAGAACTTGAGGAAGAAGCGGAACAACTTGAAGAGGAAAAAGAACAACTAGAAGAAGAGGCTGAACAACTAGAAAAGGAAAAAGAACAACTAGAAGAGAAAGCCGAAGAGTTAGAAGAAGAAATTGCCGAACTAGAAGAAAAATTGGAAAATGCAGATGCTGATGAGATAGAAGAGATCCAAGAAGAACTTGCTGAAGCAGAACAAGAGATTGAAGAAGTTGAAGAACAAGTTGAAGAAGTTGCTAAAGAAGAAAAAGTCATTGAACAAAAAGTAGAACAGGTTGAAGAAAAAGTTGAAGAAGTCAAACAGGAAGTGCAACAGATTGAACAAAAAGTTGAATTTGTTGAAGAGCAAATTGTACAGGTTGAAGAAAAGTTTGATGCCATTGTAGAAGAATTT
>CENW01086207.1_pt1 | contig 16357 bp, 26 predicted proteins | sample 530241 | NCBI WGS metagenome assembly CENW01 (sample SAMEA2619818, study PRJEB7988) | marine metagenome | isolation source: saline water (ENVO:00002010), including | reverse complement strand
GGCGCGCGCTGCCAGCTCCTGATGGAATGATAAAAACCCCAGAAAACTGGGACTTTGTGCGGGAAACGGGAAGCCCGTCCCAGGCTGCGCAGGGCCGTTCAGGATGGACTGGATTTGTAAAACCCACAGAATCCGTGGCTTGTACGGGAAACGGGAATCCAGATTCACGCTGCGGCGCGCCTGGCCAGCTCCATCAAGGCCGAATGTAAACTGGTAGTAGGTCTAGTGTACGGGAAACGGGAAACGGGAAACGGGAGTCCCGGCTCTCGGATCTCTAGAATTTTAAGCTCTCTCTTCAAGAGGGATAAATGCAAGATAAAAGATTTACCTCCTGCACGTTTTCTTTTTATAAACCAGTTAATTTGATACTTTGACAAACCATAGTTTTTAGCATCATTTGCTTTTAATTCTAACCAAAATTCATTACCCTCCATACAAGCATTAACATCAGGGATTCCGTTGATTGTATGTGATTCAATTCTAACTAAATGCCAATCCTTTTTCTTCTTCTGAATCAGGTTAATATGTTTCCAGATTTGCGACTCTTTCATTTACCTGGAGTGACATCAATTATGTTGTCTGCATCTTTAATTTTATTCTCTAATTCTTTTAATCTCTCCTCTAGTTTATCACGACTCATACCCTCTAAAGTCGTATGTGCAATTTCTTTCTTATCAACAAATTGTCCTGCTAATTGTCCTGCTCTAAATTCTGCATTTATCGCTCCAGTATATTGTCCTTTAGTTTCAGCTCCATTTCTTAAACGTTCAAATATTTTATATCTACGTAATTTATCTTTTTCGTATTTTTCTTGTTCTTGCTGTAAACGCATTTCAAGATATCTACAAACGTGTGGGTTTAATTTAGGGTTTGTTAATCTGCTGGCAATAACTGCAATGCTTTGTTTACTACCTTTTGTGCTATACCCTGCTTTTTGCAAAGCCTCACTTTTACTAATTTGTCCCCAGTTGTCTACTAGAATATCAATAAACGTTCTCTGTTTTTCCGTCAGGTCTTTTATTGTTCTTAATTGTTTTGGTTTTTGTGGCATATTTTTTTTTATATATGTTTGGGCAATACCCATTTATAACAAAATTATTATTCATCTGTTTAGTATAATGTATTTACATAGAAAGTAAATTTTTAAAAACAAATTGCAGCACTTTGTCCATAAGAACTTAGGTATATTCCTACTTTTTGGGAAAAATTCCTAGTTTTTTCCTAAAATATTTTGCAATATTTCCTAGTTTTCTCTTGTTTTTCCTAGTTTCCTAAAATATTTGCTATGTTTTGAACTTTTTTAAAAAAAAGTTTGTATAGAATTGCATTATAGGATATATTATTAATGCTAGCTGATTTTATCAGTCAGGGGGATTTGGTTAGATTTTGTCACAAAAATTCATATCCCCCTTTTTTTCTTGACAAACTTATTTCACATGTTATACACAATAATGTACGTTTACTGTTATTCAGTAAATACAAAACCTCAAGTTATCTCTCAAATTGTTGACAACTGATTTGCCTTCTTGGTAACTTGAGGTATCCTTACATTATGTTATTTATATTAGAAATTTTTTGTGCTGCCACAGCCGTTATATCTATTTACATTTACGGCAATCAATCTTGGTATGCACCTTTGGTAGGGCTTTTCTCACAAATATTTTGGGTAACTTGGGCTTTTGCTGGTGGTCACTATCCAATGCTATTATTATCTGCAGCTATGATATTGACACACATTAGAAATTTAAAAAAGATGAAAACTACACGAAAGCTGAAACAAAAGCTGTACTTAAAAAAGTAATAGGTGTGCTTTTGACATGCATTCTAAATTTGTCTAAGCGCTTTCTAAATTTTTTTTTGTCTGGAATAGCTGCACTTAACATCATTTTGTATAACTTATCATATTTAAACCATTCTACCTGCCGGTGCGTAAACCTCATTTCTAATTTGCGCAGAGCTTTTACGTAGCATTCCTCAATATCATCGGGATCAAGTCTACCCCAGCCACAAACAACGTTAAAATCATGTTTTCTTAGAATAATCCAATTATGTGCTTGTATTTTTATGAGAGATGGTTTTCTATCATTATGTTCAATCATACAATCTTCTATTGCATTTATTACAACAGCACGCCACAGTTTTTGCTCAGGTTCTAAATCTTTAGTAGACAGGACACTTCTGGCAAAACGTAAACCCATTTTTTTAAGCAAAACTGGAGATGGATTCATTTAGTGTCCGTAAGTTTTTATTAATTCCGATAAAACTTCAATATATTTTTTTGCGTAAGCTTTAGCAAACGGCTCATCTATTTGTTTAAAAGATAAATAATCAGATAAAATACCATCTATAAAATGCATTCTATCAATAGCCTCTAACTCAGATGGATTTATTACCTCAGCTTCTTCACCAATAAGTTGTTTCCAATTAATTGATCTTTTCATATATCTATCGTAGACTTTCTTAGGCATGTTTTCCACCCTTCATAACTTTTAATTTAACAATATTCTCTTTTTTATCGTCAGTTTTATAATATTGATTAAGTAAAGCAGTGTAAAATTGTTGAGTTACATTAAATTCTACACCCATGGATATGCTATACATAAAATCCATAACTTTTTTAAAATCTTTTCTGGTCAGATTTTTACTTAGAATATCTAATATTTTTTTTGTTTCATTTAAATCCATCACAAACTCCAGTTAAAGGTTACTTGAGCTGGCCCTTGGTCCGTGATTCTTGATACTTGATGTTTCTACTTTTATACGTGGGTAACTGACTATCGCAGTTTGGGCACACGAACCTAAGGTTCTGTAGCCTGTGATCTAGTTTTACACCATTTTTATGGTCCAAGACAAGTGTTAATTTTTTTCCCTGCCATCTTCCTCTATTTCCGCACTTAAAACAACGATAAGGAACTTTACCGGTTTTTATTACGCGCGTTTTTAGTCGGTGTCTATTTCTATACTGAGAATCTTTTACAAAAAGTTCTCTACAAGAGATGCTCGTATAACTATTCGCGGGTTTGTAATAACGAGGCACGATTTTTTATCAATTGTAGTTGAGCCATAGTGTAGCCATAATGACTTTGTAAACGTGCGGCTGCGTATCCAGGGTTTTCAACACATAGTATTAACAATTTTTCTTCATTCATAATGTTTACCTGAATGACCAGATCCACCACATGCATTACATACGTAGGTAGTATCAATATCTTTATCACTAAATCTGTTAGGTCTAATAAACCCATTACCATGACACTCTTCACAAATTTCATAAACGACTAATTTTTCTTTTGCTTGCATTACTCTTTCTCCTTTATTACACATTCTTGTTTGTATTTTGTATAACCAAATAAATCTAACGATGGATTTTTTGGATCAGCTTTTGACCACCCTTTATCCACCCACACACAAGTATGTTCCCGTTCATTATTTTTTCGTTGTACAAAAAAGTCTGCGTTACTCCACGTATAAATGTTCATAACTAGACCTATGATTAAAGTTTCCATAATACCCCCTTAGTCTTTAACTTGATCCCATTTGTTAAGTTTATATTTTTTGAACCAAATGATAGGATCGTTACATTTGGCTGCTTTAATTTTTTGCTCCGGATATTGTTTTTTAGCTGACTCAACAACCTGAGAGATAGCATCTCTGCAAACGCTATTGTTTTTTTTAATATAATGTTCCATGAATAATTTGTTATCAAATTCAAACCAAACTGTTACAATCAACCAACTAAACATCTATACCCAATCTTTTCCTGGCATCCTGCCTTAACAAAAAAGTTTTTTCATCATAACAACCCCAACCTGTTACATCTTTATTTGTTTCAGCTTCGTAAATGTCAACCTGTTCCCAAATTTTTTCATAGTCACAAATATCTACTTCGCCGTGCACATGTTCAAGGCCATTAGCTAAAAAAAATATTACGATCCATTTCACGGCTGTTCCTTCGCAAATATATAGACATGATCTTTAAATTCTGAACAACGTTGTACGTGTATAGCTTTCATTTTATGCCCACCATATTCAAACTCATTGTTGGTTGTTATGTTTAGATGATCAGGTATAGAGATATGAATGCCAGCTTTATAATCATCGTGCTGTAATGTTTCATCTCTATAACCTTGTGCGTAGTTTTTATTATCCTTGAAAACTAAAAAAGGTGCCCATCTTAAATTATTCATTTGTCCTCCAGTAATGATAGTTTATATTCAATCTCTGTTTTATTTTCTTTATTCGCTTGAAAAGTAACATAATCATTTATTAGTTTCTCAATAAATGCCCCGGGTGTTCTATATTTTTTTTTACACAAACCCTTTAACAAATTATAGTTTTCAGCGCGAACAGCCACAGATTTATATTTGGTAATATCCATTTTTTCTCCTTTCTAATCGTGACAAAAACAAGTGTCGGTTGCTTGGTCAAAATCAAACAATTCTAGTTGATCTTGTGTGTTTTTAAGTAACTTAGCATAGCTCGGTCTATCTTTTCTAAAATAAGCAGCTCTGTCATTGCCTGTACCTAAATTTTTAGTTTCTTGTTTGATCCACCAATCGGCTAATTTAGGATCAGACTTCATAATATTTTTTATAGTGTTTGCACCTTTTAAAAAACATAAATCACAATTACCTTGTGGTGTTTTACCACCTATATTAGGTAAACGTAAATCAAAATCATTGTTTTTCCAATAATCAAAAACGTGCTGCACTGTAATTTTTGCATCATGTAAAGGTGCTTCTGTTTCCCATCGTTCTTTTTTATTTCTGTTACTTAATCGTGCGACTCTGTGTGGTTCATCATATCGTAAACCCACGTAACTGTTCCAATATTCAAAACCCTTGTGAAACATACAGTACGCGCGCATAGGTTTAATTTTAAGATAAGATGTACAATAACGTGTCACTGGATTTGGTAAAAATCTTTTGCTATCAATTAACTGTTCATATGGCTCACCCTCTCTTGAGGCTGATTCATAGTCTACAATTCTAATTTTGTTTTCAGCATCGTTGTCGTACTCAACCCAAATTATAGGGACATCCCAATGTGTTGCGCAATCATTAACAAAGTCAAGTGTTTGAAGCATTTCTTTACCTGTGTTTGCAAAGACCACAGGCAAGTCATCTGGCAGTTTGTTATCAAAGGCATCTAATATTTTTCTAAGCATAAAACCAGAGGTTCTGCCTCCAGAAAAATTTATTACACCGGGTGTCTCTAATAAAAAAGGATTATACATCTTCACCCAATTTGGCTGCGTGTTCTGATTTTACGAAAGACATAGCCAAATCGGTGTTAAAGATATTAGTATATTCTCGTTCTGTGTCAGGACAAGTATATTTTACCGACTTTAATTTTGTTGCATAAGCACTTAGTTCAGATTCATCTAATGGATTTCCTCCAAAATCTGTAGTTGGAACATTCATAAGTATGTTTTCAATTTTTTCTAAAAATACTTTAACTTTTTTTGATTTTATATTTGCTTTCATATCCCAACTATACACAACTATTTAGTATAGGTCAAGACATATTGACAATTTATGTAAAAAATTATATTCTAATACAAGGAGAGATACATGGATGGCTTAATTGCTCAAAAAATGGCGTTAGAAAATCAATGGAATCATACTTACTTAACAACTGGTGTTTATTCTATTGAAATGAAAGCTCTTGAAAAAAAAATTGATTGTGTAAAACAAAGATTGATTGAGAGAGATATAGCTAACGCTAAAATAAATTATTAAGAGGCTTTTCCGAAGTCTTTACCTATTGCCACGTCAACTACGCTCGGAACTTTAAGCTTGACGCAGGCCTCCATCACGCTTTTAATTTTTTCAATGTCTTCATCACGCTCAACATTAAAACATAACTCGTCATGTATTTGTAAAATCGGTAAGAAGCCAGCTGCCTCACACGATACAACAGCTTGTTTAGTTTGATCAGCTGCAGAACCCTGTATAAGTCTATTTAAAGCCTTGTATGTAAAAGCTCTTTTAATATTACTTGAACCATATTTTGCTGAGGCGTTTTCAAACTTCTCCGGGGTATGTACACCGAAATCTTTTGGTTCCCATAAATCAAATCTGCATTTACGCCCTAGCTTAGTTCTGATTACACCCTCTGAGTTTGCTTTTTGCATACACCTATCTGATAATTGTTTTACGAAAGGCGCTTTTTTATTATATTTATTAATTAATTCTTGCGCTTCGTTAAAAGAAACACCTAACATGTTTGATAATTTATTCTTACCCATACCATACATTAAACCAAGACCAATTGTTTTTGCTTGTTTACGATCTATACCAACAAGATCTGCTACAGTTTGGTGAAAGTCAGCATCAGCGTTAGTATAAGCCTCTACCAACTCTTGAGAACCTTCATAACCCTCACCAATACTTGAGGCGTAATGCACAACTAGGCGAGGTTCTTGTTGAGAATAATCAAAAGAACCCCACCTACATCCATCTTCAGGGAGAAAAAGGCCTCTGATTAAAGGACCGAAGTCCTTATTCCTTGCAGGTAACTGCTGTAAGTTCGGGTTAGACATACTTAGTCTACCAGATACAGTGCCACCTGAATCTGAACGCAGTTGATTTATCTCTCCGTGAATACGGCCTTTGTATTCATACTTCATAATAGAATTTAAAAAGGTATTATGAAATTTATTAACCTCTCTAGCTTCAACTATTAATTTAGATACTTCATGATTTGAATTCATTAGCCAATTTTGTGTAAAACTAGGCTCACCTGTTTTTGGTGTTTTTGGATAATCTATGCCTAACTTATCAAAAGCAAAACCAATTTGACGTGCAGCCCAAATGTCAACATCTTTACCAACCAACTTGTTGATTTTGCTTAACACTTTTTTTTCTCTCTCTTCAAAATCTACTTTTAATTTTTCTGCTTTTTCTATATCAACACGAATACCTTTTTGTCTCATTTTTATGAGTGTAGGTAATAAGTTCTTTTCTAATCCCCATATTGTCTCAAGATTCTGTGTATGTATCTCATGTTTAAAACGCTGCCACAATAGGTACGTGAGCCGTGCATCTTGTTCCGCATAATAACCCACATGCTCAGCTGGTAATTTCCACATTTCCATCTTCGGATCTACTCCGTGTGCTTTAGCTGCTTCAACTAAATCAGTTTCAGCTTTGAGTTCACCCAAGTAATCTTTAGCAAGCGCGTTTAACTTATACGTATATCTATTTTCATCTATCAGAGCGCCAGCTATCATAGTATCAATAATCTCACCATTCACATCCATACCATAAGCTTTCAACCACCCGACGTCATATTGTGCATTGTGAAATATTTTTGTACAAGGTAGTTTACATATATCATGCATGTATCTTAAAACTTGTTCTTTAATTAAGTTACCACCACCAAAATGACCGAAAGGATAATAGCCTTGCCATCCTTCAGTAGCCACTGCAAATCCAATTATTTCACCATAACCAGTGGCCCATCCAGCACCTAATCCCTTTGTAATACCATCATCTCTCGTTTCTAAATCTATAGCAATCTCTTTTGCGCTGGATAAATCTTTGTAGTCACTTGGTGCAGACCAGATGTGTTTTTTAAAATTAAATGTAAGTTGCAAACTAGTCATAATCTCTGTCAAGTATCATCTCTAAATAATGTATGGCTTTAAGAATATCTTTTTTACCACCACCGGTTTTTTGATCATGCCTTGATGTATATTTTATTACGTTACCTTCAGGAAATTTCATGTTGTTTCTCAAAATATATTGACCGGGTTGTATTTCAAAATTTTTATAATGTTGACTACCTTTACTCCAAAGGCTATCTCCTTCATCAACAGTTTCATAAAAACTTTTCCACAGTTCATTAAATTTTTCTAAATCTTCACTATCAAATTGTTTGCCGTGTTTTTCAAAAAATTTAATTAAAAGTTGTGAAAGTTCATCTTTCATTTTTTCTCCTGTAAATAAACAAAATAGTCCGAACCAATAGGATAGTTATATTTATAGTCTGTGGATAAAATATGTAAAGTGTTTTTTGCTCTCGTAACACCCGTATAATATACTCTTTTCTCATCAGATTTTTCATTTATGTTTTTATTTAAAAAAGCTGAGGGCCAATTTGTTTTTGAATATATTAATACATTGTCAGCCTCACCACCTTTGACAGAATGTATAGTGTCAATAATAATTTGTGGTTCTTCATTTAGTTGTTTCTGACCATATCGTTTTAATAATCTAATAAAATAAGTCACTTGCTCTGGCTTAAAGTTACGCTGCAGTATTTCCCACCAAGGTTTACTCTGATCAGCATCATCTAAATCTAAACCACACCAATCTTTTAAACCTTGAAAATCATATTCTTGGTAATCAGGCAGAGAACTCCAAAATTTGTCGCGTCGGTAGCTTAGGTCTTTGATTTGACGAATGTACTTAAACATTGTTTCAGCTCTTTTTTTGTCAAGCTTTTTACCTTTGGAAATTTTCGTCCATGCTCGTATGGCCGCCCACTGTGAGCTGTCAAACGATCGGGTTCCTTTGTTGTCACCATAGTATAATCCTGCGTCTTTAGCACTCATTCTAAGTTCGTTAACTGTTGTGTTAACTCTGCCTAAAATATACCAAGTTCCCGGCAGTTTTCCAATAGGTATTTCGTTAAAACTTAGATACCTTTTCACCACACCTTTTTTCTCTAGTGCTTCATATTCTTTTTCTTCACTATCAATTATGCCACGTCTTATGATCTGTGAAAAATGATGTATAGCTTCACCAAATCTTCTTGTTTGTCGTAATACAACTTTTCTACCAGGAAAATATGTTGTGAAATATTTAGGATCAGCTCCGTTCCATTTGTAAATACCCTGATCATCATCCCCAGCTAAGTAAATCTTTTTAACCTTATCTGCCATTTTGTAAATAACCGACCATTGAAGTGGTGTAAAGTCTTGAGCTTCATCAAGGATTAAAACTTCTAGCGCAGGGAAGTCTACCTCATCTATAGATCTTGAAATCATGTCGGTAAAATCAATAAAAGATTGTTTTTTATAATTTTCGTAAGTGTCTATTTTTCTCAAAAATACATCTAAAGAATCTTTTTTATAACTTTCTTGTTTATATACTAAACGTGGATCAACCATCATGTTTCTTGCTTTATCATATATACCAAGTGACCAATCCTTGTAAGTAAAATTGTCATCAGAAAGACGAGTGTCTGAAGTTTTTATAATCTTTGCCTGCAAAGCGTAGTCAAGCATACAATTTTTTGGATCAAACACTTCCTCTTCAAAATATCTTCTACAATATTTATGTAAAGTTTTAAATCTTTGAAAATCATCCTCTGTGTATTCTGTAAAAGTTGCTAAAGCTCTGTCGCGCGCTGTATCCACAGCTTTGTTTGTAAAAGATATAAACGCTATTTTATCTGGATGAACACCTTTAGCTAAATATTTTTTTAGCACACGTTCAATTAAAGTATAAGTTTTACCTGTTCCCGGAGGACCAAATATCTTAATCGTCTTTTTGTGCAGCGCCTTGTGTTTTTGTAGTTCTGAATTTGTCGTGGTAACTGTCATCCATTTCACTTTCTGTATCTTTTGTTTTAGTCTTAATTGCTTGATGATTAACAAAATCAGGCATCTCTACTGACCAAACATTTTTCTCACCTTCATGATAGTCTTTTCTTTCACATCCTAACAACCTAAGTGCATCAGCTGTAGTGTTAAATGCTTTTGATGCATTCTTTTTAATAAATTTATCCAACGTAAGTTTTTTAAAAAAACAAAGATTAGATTTACTGTCTAACACCACATACCCGTCTTTTAATTTATCAAACTTATCTTGTTCAATATGTGATTCAAAAAAATCTTTTAATAAAGAATACCTTTCTTCTTCTAATGTGTCAGCATATATATGTTCTTGACTTTCTTCTGACTTGTCAACAATTGATTTCATCAGTAGCTCAAAAGGACTAGGACCTTTTCTTGGTTTAGGTAATGTTAACCAATAAATCCTATGGCGCAGCAACCTCACCCTAAAAGATTTTTCGTCTTTCATATCATCTGGTGTAACTGTTACATGCTGTCCTTTAAAATCAAATTGATACCAAATGTTTTTTGTGTCCTGAATATATTTTATATTATCAAAGGCATCTATAATGTCTGGCACGGCATCCCCAATACCCAAACTTCTTGTCTTACATAAATCTTTATTACAAATTGGTTGATATTCCGGGTGCTTTGGTGGACATTGAAATTGATAACCACCTTTTGATACAGATTTAGCTAAAGCCACAACCTCTCCTGTTGGTAAAGGTTTTCTAAATATTTGAGCATTTCTAGATAGTGCAATCTGTTCAAGTTGCTGCACAGATAAGGATTGATCTTTTTTTGTTTCTAAAACCAAAACATTAAATAAAAAATTATTTCTATTTGTACCGCTCCAACCCTCTTGAATAAGTTTTTGCACACAAGGTGGATAATTACTCCATTGCGACTCTGCCTCATATTCCTCAACTTTAAGATCAAAAAAATCTTTTGGTGCCAACATCTTTTTTTTGGCTAATTCTATAAATTTACCTACAAGCACGGGTGTATTGTTATCGTCAAAAGCATATTCCATGGTTGCTTGTTCATTATGATACGGCATGTTTACTGCCTTATTACAAGGAAATATTTCTTGCGCCAAAAAATATTGTTGGTTTATTTCAGATAGTTTAGCAATAACTTTGTCAACGTCAGCAAAATCATTAAAGAATACAAATATGTGCAAACCACCAGACTTTGATTTTACAGGCACAAATGGTAATTTGTATTTTTTAATAATTTCAACATATTTTTTTTCAGAGTAATCTTTGTAATTATTAGGATCAACATCTATACAACCCCACTTACATTGACCATCAATTTCGGGTCGTAAACCTAACCTTAGTTTTCCATTTAAATGCTGGCGCCATAGGTCCGTGGTCACTGATTCATGTACAGTGAAATAATCAGCGGACTTCTTACCCCTCTCATCGTCCTCTCCCGTAAGAGAGGACTTGAGATATTTGGTATTGTCGCCTTCAAATAATTTGAAGAGAGCGTTTTCCATTTAGAATGGAACGTCGCCGGTTTCTTTTTTTGAGGTCTCGTTCATAGCATTTTCTTGACCAAAATCTACCTTACCAAAAATTTCTGATGACTTAGCACTGTCGTAGAAATCTCGTGTAATTTGTAAAGTTTTTTCTTGATCAGCTATGATTTTATCAAACTCTAAGACCCAACCATACCAACTATTTTGAGAATTAGATTCTTTCGTAGTTGTCAATTTGTATGTTGTGGCCCAAGAAGGTGGACAGAAAAAACCATTTTTACCTTTCATTCTTCTTGATTGAATCATAGAGTTCCATAATTTTGATTTTTTCTTTTGTGTTGACTTCATTGTAATTAAAGCGCTTTCAATAGGCTCATAATCTTTATTCAAAATATAAACAAAATGATTACCTGTATCTTCAATATAATTACCATTTTCCAGTCTATCTTTACCATCGTCACCACGTGATGTATTTCTCATTACACTTGGATCAGTATGAATGCCTATTGGACGGCCAGGGGAATCACCTCTGTCTTTCCACTCATTAAAAGTATTAACGTATAAACAAGGCACAACAAGAATACCATCTTTGCCTTTGTACAAAGACCCTGTAATCTCATTGTAAATATCACCTTGCCTAGCTTTTTCATTAAACTTACCATCACTTTCATCAAGCACTGGTGAGTTAGCATAAAGTATTTTAAGGATAGGAAGCTTAGTATCACGTGCTGTAATATTTTCAGTTCCTTGTCCTGCATATTCCTCCAATAAAGGTGCTGCTTGAACAGCATTTTCTTTTTTCGTTGCGACTTGATTCATAATTATTTTTCTCCTTTTATTTTAGTCTTGTTAGCAACATATACCCCAAAAAGATCCATAGGAACATCATTACCATTTTCAATTTGTTCTCGTACAAACGCCTTGAGAGTTGATGATTCTACTTTTTCTTTTTGAATTACATTATGTCCTGCAGATTTTAGATCTTCATAAATAACACGAGCGGCATTATCTTGAGCTTTTCCAAAAGTAACAGTGACATTATTTTTAATAATATCCCCAAATCCTTTGTCACGAAGCCATTTAAAGGCTTCATCAGTTTTGGTTACAGGGATTTTTGCAGCATAAAAAGGTTTAATTTCAACAGATGATCCATCTGCCAATTTCAACATTGATATACCGGCTTTTTGCATTAAGTTTGGAATTTCTTGTTCAGAGAGCAAACGTTCTTCTTCGTGAAGTGATTTTAAATGTTCTTCACATTTTTTCATTTGTGTCTGAAGTTCCAATAGCTTATTGCAAGATGTAGCGATGTCAGAGGTGACATCAGTGTCTACCTTGATTCGGGTAGATTCTGCTTCTAAGTCCATAAGACCCCCTTTCATTTTTCTTTGTAAAATTTATTCATTGACTTGTCAAGATTTATTTTATATAAAGTTATAATATTATGGGATATGAATACAAGACACAACCCTACGAGCATCAGAGACAAGCTCTTATAGCCGGTGCTGATAAAAAAAATTATGCTTATTTTATGGAAATGGGAACGGGTAAAACAAAAGTTTCAATTGACAATGCTGCCTACTTATATCAACAAGAAAAGATTAATGTCGTTTTGGTAGTGGCTCCAAACTCGGTTTATCGTAATTGGAAGGACGAAATAAACACTCACTGTCCTGTTGACACAACCATTCACACCCATAAATTAGACAAAAAATTTGTAAGACAATCAACAAAATTAACATTCTTTTTAATAAATGTAGAAGCATTTTCTCGTAAGTCTGGTTCCAAGGCGGTTGAGGATATTATTAATGAGTATCATGATACCATGATGATCATATTAGATGAAGCAACAACTATAAAAAATAGACAGGCAAAAAGAACAAAAGAACTAACAAAAATTTGTAAACCAATAGCTTATAAAAGAATTCTTACAGGATCACCTGTTACAAAATCCCCACTAGATTTATTTAGTCAATGTGGTTTTTTACATCCTGAATTATTAGGTATAACAAATTATTATGCTTTTAGATCACGATATTGTATAATGAAATCAATAAGTTTAGGTAACACGGGTAGACAATTTGCCTTACCTTTATACTTTACTAATCTAGATGAGTTAGAACAAAAATTAAAAATGTTTTCATATAGAGTAAAAAAACAAGATTGTCTAGATTTGCCAGATAAGGTTTATGAAAAAAGATATGTAGAACTTACGGGTGATCAACAAAAAGCATACGCGCAACTTAAAATGTTTGCGAGAGCAATTATTCAAGACAAAGAAGCCTCTTACACTAACAAGTTGACTGAAATATTAAAATTACATCAAGTATGTTGTGGTTTTATGGTCAGTGACACAGGGGTAACCACAGATTTAGAAAATGTAAAAATGAAAGAACTTTTTAGTATTATTGATGAATTGGATGGTAAAGTAATAATTTGGGCAAACTACCTTAATTCCATTACTAAAATTATAAATGAATTAAAAATAAAATTTGGTGACGAGTCTACAGTTTCTGTTTATGGAGCTATTAAAGTAGAGGATAGAAAAGAAGGTGTAAGACGATTTGAAAAAGATCCACAATGTAGATTTTTTGTCGGTAATCCAACAACTGGTGGTTATGGTTTAAATCTTACAAAAGCAAATACTGTAATTTATTTTAGTAATAGTTATGATTTAGAGGTGCGTCAACAGTCTGAAGATAGAGCACATAGAATAGGTCAAGAAAATAAAGTAACATATATTGACATACTTGCTAGAGGAACTATTGATGAGTTTATTTTAAAAGCTCTTAATAAAAAACTTAAAATAAGTGCTCAAACTTTAGGCGAAGAAGTTTTAGAATATTTATAAAATTTTTCTACTCTTGCAAACCATTTATCTTCATACTCTTTTATATTATCTTCATTCATTTTAAATTGTTGATATACAAGGTCTTTTGTGCAAACACATATTAGTCCTTGTGTGATTGGACCAAAATTTAATTTATGTGCCAGAGCATAAGCAGCTATTTGATAATAATAATCTTCAATCCATTCTTCTCTTTTCGGTTTATTTGCTTGTTTGAAATCTATAATTGTTGGTTTGTTATCATATACACCAATAAGATCAGAAGACCCTGCCCATTGGTCCTTGTACGATAAACTAACCTCAGTGCCGTATACCTGACTAAAATGGTCAAGATTATCAACAATTGTGTGAGCCATCATTCTTGGTAGCGCACCATCTTTAGATAAATTTAAATAACCAATACCTTGTAAATATTGTTCTAAAACATAATGCATTTCTGTGCCTCTTCTGGCAGCTTGGTTCGTGATCCGTGCAGCTTCTTGATAACCTACACGTTCTCTCCATGCATCTAATGATTTTCTTTTTTCTTCGCTCTGCGTTTTTGATAAGATTGTTGTGACAGATGGTACTTTGTTCTCACCAACATTATAGGTTCTACCCGTCTCTTCATCGTTTCTACTAAATTCATTGTAATTATATTTTTTATTAATTACAAAACCATTTACCTCAAATGAATTATTTTTTCTTTGAATCTGCATATAGATTATTGAATGTTGTTTCCCAATCCATATAGCTGTCATGCTCTTCTGCACTATGTGTCCATTGACTTGGTACAAAATCCGGAGCACCTTTACCTGTAACCCACATAGCTGGAGAAGTTACTCTGACTCTGTTATTTGGTAAAGCAACAATGCACCCATTCCATGGTCCACTTGTAAGTCTTATAACATGTGATTGTTTATGTTGTGCTGGATCATCTGCAATTTCTGATCCGGTATAGTCAACAGTAAAAATATATTTTCCTGTATAAAACTCTCCATCTATTTTACAAAGCCACGGACTTGACGATGTTCTGTCAAGTTTAATCACCTCAAAGTTTCGTGCTGAACAATCCCATGGTTGTGCCAGATGAGTCTGTATAGGGGGAGGATATGTATCAAGAGGCTCATCCGCCACAAGAGCAGTAATAGGCATTCTTGCCCACATAGCTCCACCATGAGGATTTTCAAGTCTATTTTCTTCGTCTTCACAGCCTGTGAAAATGACCTGAAAACTTAGACATCTATCAGGGATACTAGTAACAGAACAAACAAGAGCGTGAATATATTCACCCTGATATTTTCTGTGATTGTGTGTAAATTCTTTTCTTACCCATACTTTAAAATAGGGTATGTTACTTATCAAATAAGCCATACCCTATCATAAATGTTAAATACCAGATGGCAAGTTATTTATTTAAGCAACTGTCTTTTAGCTTTATTTATATCATTCGCTGTAATTCTGTTGCCAACACCCATGCCTTTTAAAGTTTTAGTAAATGTTGCTATTGTAACGTCTGCCACGTTTTTTGCTTTTTGTCCTTGTTTGCCACTGCTTTTCATAAAACTAGCTGTACCCCTTGACGCTTTCATAACTTTTTTAGCTCCACCTTTGGCATAGCCTTTAGCCATCATACGACCACCCATGGCTTTCATTACTTTTTTAGCTCCGCCTTTGGCATAACCTTTGGCCATTTTACCACGCATAGCTTTCATCATTTTAGCTCCGCCTTTGGCATAGCCTTTAGATTTCATACGTTTTCTCATTATTTTCTCCTATAGGTTTATTTTAGTTAACTTAGAATATATTAGTCTATTTTAGGTAGGTAGTAAAGGTCGTCCGACATTAAATGTTTGCGTGTATGACGCTTAAAATCGGTCGGTTTTTGCCTAGTTTTTAAGCAAACCACTGTTTATCAACAATAAGGATACCAAACCAATAAGAGCAACTACAAGTGCAGCATAAGCACATAACATAATTAAATTCTCTCTTTCTTTTCTCTTTTTCGCTATAGCAGCTTGTCTTTTTTTCTTTATATCTGTTCTAATTGCAATAAATTCACTCCAGGCATTGGGCGCTCCATATAACATAAAAATTTCTCGTAGTTGATTTTCCATATCGTGTACTTGTTTTAATTTAAAATAGGTATCAAGAGCTTCTTCGTTAGAAGATGTATACCATTTTGATTTTTCTTTTTTGTGTTCTTCTTCTACAATACTCATTTGTTTGACAAACTTAATTATTTGTCCAGATAAACTGTGTAATTCTTTTCCTACTGAAACACCCTGTTTGATAACAGTAAATGCAGTTGTTGCAATACTTATTGGATCCATGCGACTAGTCCTACAATTGTTATAATAATGGTAAGCATACCACTCATGAGCCAAAATAACAACTTATCAACTTTCGCACCTAGTTTATCTATGTCTTCGTGAATATGAGTAAGGTGATTCTCTCGTATAGTCCTCACATCTTTTTT
>CENW01076976.1_pt1 | contig 16539 bp, 10 predicted proteins | sample 530241 | NCBI WGS metagenome assembly CENW01 (sample SAMEA2619818, study PRJEB7988) | marine metagenome | isolation source: saline water (ENVO:00002010), including | reverse complement strand
TAGTGATAGTGATAGTGATAGTGATAGTGATAGTGATTGAGAGTCACTAAATAAAATAAAAAAAGTAGGATAGTGATAGTGACTAAATAAAAATAAAAAATAAAAAAAGTAGGAGAAAAAGAACCAATAGGGTTCTTTTTCTCATTATTTCTATACTAGTTCTCTCTATAATATAAAAAATATTTAATCATTATTCTCGGTTACCTGATTTTGTACGGGTTTACGACAGTAAAATGTTGTTGTCGGTTCGTTACTAATACAAGCAGTGACAGATTCATTACTTTTCAAAACAGTAAACGTATTAATAACACGCCATGTATACATGACTTTAATATCTTCCATTGGTGTCATTGGGTTGTAGACATTATGCGAAGCATCGTTATTTTTATTGTTGAAAAAACTATTGTAATAACTTTCAAATTTAGGAACACCGCCAAACTTGATGCAAATATCATAACAATAATTTAGATTTGATACATTTTTTTCTAAACTATAGCTATTTGTAATATAACCATTACGAATAAAAGAAAAAAACAATACCCAATCTTCAATATAAATGTCATAATATTCTAAATTGTATTCATCCTTTTCCTCACTTGCAAATAGCCCGTCATGAAGAATGCCAAATAACCTAGCGAATACATCTGCTCCTTCTAAATATCCATTTTCATAACTAGTTTTCAAATAGTCCCAGTCTACATATAAATGTTTGTTTTTTTTAAACAAGACCTTTTTCAAATTCATAATGATATTAACTTATTAATAAATGTTTATATCTTTATTTTTATTTTTCTAACTCATTTCTATATTTTCTAACTCATTTCTATATTTTCTAACTCATTTCTAGTTTAATAATTTATATAAAATTGAACGATTCTTACTTTACTTTTCATGAAAATTGATAAAATTTTCGCCAAAAATTACAAAAAAATATTATATGTTTTTAATTTATAATATGGTAAATAAAGATACTAAGAAAACTGGTAGAAATAAAAAAACTGGTAGAAATAAGAAAGATACGAAGAAAACAGGTGGAAATAAAAAAAGAAATCGTGAAAACTCATTCTCAAGTCCCGATCGAACTGGTGTTAAGAAAGGAAAAACAAAATCAAGAGCAACAGTAAGAGAAGTACCACCTCAAAATGTTCAGTCTAATAAAATCAAACCTACTGAGGGCGAAAGTGAATTTGAATCATATCATTCAGTTTTAGTTCACCTTTTAGGAACTCAAGATATATATCAAAAAATAGTCAAAACATCTAATACTGCGGTTAGTGTTCAGGAGGTAAAACACAAAAATGCTAACCCGACTACTCCTGCTGGTATGTTTGATCCAATAATATATTTTTACACACCTAAAGATAAAGATCAAGCGACACACTACAGAGTATATTTTTATGCAGACTATAATATGGGAAGACGTATCTCAAAAAGGTGGATTACAATAGATCCTTATGATTTGTATCAAAAACCATTGTCTCAAGGGTTTTGTCAAATGTTTGCTTATTTTATAGCTGTCAATGATGTGAAAGAATTCATTGACAAAAGTAAAATTCAAGATTTAAATCAAGAAAAAGTAATAGATATTCACAAAATAAACATGTATGAGTGTTTGAAAAAAACATTAAAATTGATAAAAAATATTAAAATGAATGAGAAAAAACTATATGATGAAATAGTTACTGAATTTGAAGATATAAAACAAGAACCAGAATACGGTATTCCTGATAATATGACTTTTGATGATTTCATTAGTGATTTGGAAAAATTTGAAATTATTGATCTCAATGTAATGTTCAACGAGATGTATAGCATAAATTAGAATTATTATTTTATTTTGAGCATAGATATATTTTCTAACTCATTTCTATATTTTCTAACTCATTTCTAGTTTAATAATTTATATAAAATTGAATACTATTTCTCTCTATAATATAAAAAAATAATGATTTCAATAGTAGAAAAAGCTAGACGACTACCAGAAGGAGTGCGTGGAAATATATTGACTTTTATTCCACGAAATGAAACAGCACAACTAATGATTGACGCAAATAATAAAGATATGCTATTATTAAGATATTTGCACTATAACAAAGTGAAAGAAGGTAATTACAAAAATGAATTGTTTAATAAGTTAGCACCTTCAATAATAGGTTCAACTCAATATGGAGATGAAAGTTCTTTATTAAATATAATCCGTACAAAAATTTCAATTGGAGAGAACATAAGACTAGCTTATTTATCAAAATCTTCAAAGATATATGATTGGTGAATATATTTAAGTAGTAAATTGAACCAAATTGTAGTGTATTATGTAGTGTAATAAAAATAACTTAAAGATAATTATACACACTAATATGTAAGTATATAAACTCGCCGTAGCTCAGTTGGTAGAGCGATTGACTGTAATGGTTTAACAATTGAAATCAATTGGTCACCGGTTCGAATCCGGTCGGCGAGATAAGCATCGTTGGCCGAGTGGTCTAAGGCGCTGCACTTAAGATGCAGTATCTTCGGATGCGTGGGTTCGAACCCCACACGATGCATAGATCATGTAGCTCAGTTGGTTAGAGCACTAGTCTTATGAGCTGGGGGTCGAGGGTTCAAGTCCCTCCGTGATCACATACCACAATAGTGGTTTTAGCACCGTTGGCCGAGTGGTCTAAGGCGTCACACTTAAGATGTGATATCTTCGGATGCGTGGGTTCGAACCCCACACGGTGCAAATAGTTCGCGTAGCTCAGTGGTTAGAGCGTTCGTCTTATGAGCGATTGGTCGAGGGTTCAATCCCCTCCGTGAACACATTCGTTTAAAATATTTTTTTTTTATAAGATGAATATATAAAGCAGAATAGCGTATAGGTAGCGCATTAGGTTTTATAACCTAAATGTTCTTGGTTCGATTCCAGGTTCTGCAGTAAGCCCTAGTGGCGCAATGGATAGCGTATCGGACTTCTAATCCGGTGGTTGCGAGTTCGAGTCTCGCCTAGGGTACATATTCTACAATAGTGTTTGTGTTTAGGATATTATATGGTTTTTCACAGAATCGAACATGGTTCGAGAGTAGATTGTGGAAAAATGGTCTCATAGTGTAATTGGTTATCACTGAGGACTTTGAATCCTCCGATCCGAGTTCGATTCTCGGTGGGACCTTTTTTATTTATTTAAAAAATTGAAATACTTTTTAGAAAACTTATACATAGCAAATTAAAGAGACAAGGATTACAAATCTGATAATCAAAATGCCAACAAAGAAGAAGTTTGTGGGAAGCAAGATGGACGCAGGTAAGTATTTTGAAAAACTAGGTAGGTGTGATGAAGACCGCGAAGTTTATACGTGTGAAGACAGTGAATTGGCACCCTTTTTAAAAAAATTTATGAACAATGATATTCAATTAAATATTCTCTCCTTTCTAAAACCAAAAGAAGAAAAAATATATGAAGAAGATGACAATGAATACATATCACATGATAAGTATGATATCTATTATGATGATTTTATTATAGATGAAAAAGAAAGAATTCAAGAACAAATGGAGAGATATGAAATCATGAATAATAAAAATTTCACGTAAAAATAGTGTTATATATTTTAAAACTCATTTATCAGTTTCTCACTCATTTCTTAGTTTGCTATATATTGTGTATATTTATATGATTGTATTATATATTTTATTTTTTATTAGTTTATTAAATTAAAAATTTAAACCTTCTATGGTATAGAGAAAAATAAACGGAGAGAAAAAATTATAATAATCAAATTTTTTTTTAATTTGTATAATTCAAAAACTTATTAAAAATCAATATTTATAAGGTATTTATTTTAAAACTCATTTCTCATTTTCTTACTCATTTCTTGTTTTGTCCAATTTTGCCTATTTTAACACTATATTTCAAATAAATTTATATTTAAACTTTATTTGAAATTTATTTGAAAACTTATTTGAAAACTTAGTAATAGAGTATATATGTGTAAAAGATCAGACAATAAATTAAATATACTCAGGAAGACGATTAAAATTTAAATATGTAAATATTTCATTTTTATCTTTTTCTATTTTATTAAAATAATTTAAGTATGTATTTTTATCTGGTATTTTTCCTTCAATAGCAGTAATGGCTGATAATTCTGCCGACGCCAAATATACATTAGCGCCTTTACCAAGTCTATTTGGAAAGTTTCTAGTAGATGTAGATAATACATTAGCGTTATCTTTAACCCTTGCCTGATTTCCCATACATAAAGAACAGCCAGGCATTTCAGTTCTTACTCCAACTTTTTTATAAATATTGTAAAAGCCTTCATCAATAAGTTTTTGTTGATCCATTTTTGTAGGTGGTGCCATCCATAACTTGGTACTTAATGTGTCATTATGTGTATTTAATAATTTACCGGCAGCTCTAAAATGACCTATATTAGTCATACAACTACCGATAAATACTTCATCTATATTTTCACCAGAAACCTCTGATAACAAAACAGCTTTGTCTGGATCATTTGGAGCACATAATATAGGTTCAGTAATATCATCCATATTAATAATTAATGTTTCATAATATTCAGCATTATCATCGGCAGATAATAATTCTGGATTATTAATCCATTCTTGCATTTTATTAACTCTCCTAATGATAGAATTTTTATCACCATAACCATTATTAATCATCCATTTTAATAGTGTAATATTAGATGTTAAATATTCAATAATTGGTTCTTTATTTAATTTAATAGTGCAACCAGCAGAAGATCTTTCTGCCGATGCATCAGATAGTTCAAATGCTTGTTCACATGTTAAATTGGGTAAGCCTTCAATTTCCAATATTTTGCCATTAAATACATTAATTTTATTGTTTTTACCTATTGTAAGTAAGTTATTTTTAATAGCAAAATATGGAATAGCATGAACTAAATCTCTAATAGTTATTCCTGGTTGCATTTTTCCAGTAAATTTAACTAAAACAGATTCAGGCATATCAAGAGGCATTACACCTGTAGCAGCAGCGAAAGCTACTAATCCAGAACCAGCAGGAAAGGATATGCCAATTGGAAAACGCGTATGTGAATCACCGCCAGTGCCTAATGTGTCTGGTAGCAACATTCTATTCAACCAACTATGAATAATACCATCACCAGGTTTTAAACTAATACCTCCTCTACTATTAATAAATTTTGGTAAAGTGTTATGAGTAATTATATCTACAGGTTTTGGATAGGCAGCGGTATGACAAAAAGATTGCATTACCAAATCAGCAGAAAACCCTAGACATGCTAAATCTTTAAGTTCATCTCTAGTCATAGGACCAGTTGTATCTTGAGAACCTACACTTGTAACAATTGGCTCACAATAATTTCCTGGTAATACACCTTTAGTATTGCATGCTTTTCCTACTATTTTTTGTGCCAGTGTATATCCTTGATTTTTTTTAAGTTTTGTTGTTACTTTATTTTTATAAAAAATATCATTCCCAAAATAAATTTTTTCATCATTAGGAAAAAAATTCTGTGCTTTTTCAGTCAATGATTTACCAATAATTAGATTTATCCTACCACCGGCTCTTACACTATCATATAAAATATTAGATTTAATATCAAATGTAGTTAAAATATTATCATGATTATCAGTAACAATTTTTTCATATGGATATATAGATATTTCATCTCCCATATAAAATTTATCAACATTCATTTCAAGGGGCAATGCACCACTATCCTCCATAGTATTAAAAAATATTGGTGCAATTTTGTTACCAATACAAATACCACCAGTTTTTTTGTTTGGAACATATGGTATATTATTTCCAAAATGCCATAATAAACTATTAGTAGCACTTTTTCTACTAGATCCGGTGCCTACAATATCACCTATAAATGAAATATGATTATAATTTTTATTCATAGAATTTATTAAATTTATTGGACCCATTTCATATGGTATATCTGGTTCTATATCAGGTCTAGGTGTTTTTAACATAGCCAATGAATGTAATGGAATATCAGGTCGGCTCCATGCATCTTGTGCGGGAGACAAATCATCAGTGTTTATTTCACCAGCAACTTTAAATACAACAGTATTTATAATTTCTGGTAATTTATCATTTTTTGTAAACCATGTAGCATTAGCCCAATTTTCAATAGTTTTAATTGCATATATATTACCATTTTTAGCTTTCTCTTCAACTTTATAATACGAATCAAAAACCAATATTAAATTAGACAATTGATTTGAAGCATAATAACCATATTCTTCATCATCTAATAAATTAATAAGTATATCTACATTATAACCACCTTGCATAGTACCTAATATTTTAATAGCTTCAAGTTTATTGATAATGGGCGATTTAATAGTATCATTACATATATTATTTAAAAATGTAGCTTTTAATAGTGTTGAATCATCTACTCCAGGAAGAATTCTTGTTGTAAACTGTTTGTATAAAAATGTGTTATCTTCATCTCGTGGATTTTCTAAAAGATTACACAATTCACTGACTTGTTCAATATTTAGTGGTAATGGAGGAATACCTTGTTTATGTCTAATATTATACTCTTTTAATATATTTTGACTAAACGATGAAAAAAATTTTTTGTTTACTTTCATTAGCTTACTTCTCATTATAATTAATATCAAATAAATTTTTATATAATTTAACTATTCCATCTAAATAGTATATCAAAAATATTTCTATAATATTAAAGAAAAACAAGATGAAATCTTTAATTATATGCAATTTAATGAAACGTTCTGTTGTTTTAACAATTATTTTGATAATGGATGCGATTTACGACCACGTGATCTAGTAGATTTACGACCACGTGGTTTAGTAGATTTACGACCACGTGGTTTAGTAGATTTACGACCTTGTGATCTAGTAGATTTACGACGGCGTGTTTTAGTGGATTTACCTCCTGCATATGGAATTAGTGTAGGGTTAAATTGTTTTGCTCCGTGACAATTATCAAGAACTTCTTGCATTTTTGTATTAACTTCTACTAATGTTTTTAATGGTATAATATTATTCATTATTTGAGTAGGTCCATCCCAAAATGTATAGCGATCTATACTTTCAAATCGTCTACGTAATACACCATCACTGTCTATAACCTTATCAAACGCTGTATATAATACGGTGGCGTTGACAGCTAACTTGCGACGTTCAAGATATATGTTTCCTTTTTTGCCATCAATTCCATCAGTTTCTCTTACATCTCCTTCACGGTTATACCAATCATTAAAAATTATATTTTGCAAGTACATGTAAAATTCTTCTTCCCTTTCTGCATTCCTGACACCTCCACCAATTTCTTTTAACATATCATTGAGTGTAAGGTCTGTATACATTTTAGTATTTAAATCAATGCCCATTGGATCTATTTGACGTAACTGTTTATGTAACTCATCTATGAATGATGACCAATTTTTCATAGCTCTTAACCAATTTATAAATATGTTTATTGGTTCAGTATCCTGATAGCTTCTCATTAAACAGCGAATGAGGAACCAAGCTAATATGTCCATATTTTTATATATAAGGCTATCGTAAAGAGATAGATAATCATTGTTAAAATTATTTTTAATGTACGTCAATTTAGATTCCAGGTCTTCACCAGGCAATCTCGCAAGTTCATTTTCAACTTTGTCTTTGTAGGATTTCAGAGCAATAGAAGTTAAAGTAACACCAGTAATTGTTTCTCGTATATTATGACCTCCATCGGCTACAAGTATGGCAGATACAGAAAATATTAAATTTGATATATCCTCTACTAATTCTTGACCTTTTGGACCACCTTCATTTGCTATGCTTAATATATACATGAAAATTCCAAAATTTACGCTTCCAGAAATACCACATTGTACTGATGAGTGAAAGTTGAGAATATCTTCAGAAATGTAGGCATCATAAAGTTTATTACCATATGTTGTTGCATACGGAATCCTACATCGAGTGCGACCAGGATGTAACCAATAATGATTTTGCACAAGGTCAGGATGAGTAATGTTTGAAATTCCTAGTGAATTGCTTAACCGTTGGGTCGGCGTTGGCAAATTCAGTCTTGTATTTCTCTTGGCTGTTTCACCGAAACCAAAAATAGGTTGCTGAACTAAATGAATAAAATTTTCTAACGTTATTGCATTTTCTAATTTTTCCGGTTTCACTTTTCGAATATTATTTACTAAATCTTTATCGAAAGTGCTAACCCATATATACTTCATAAAATTATATGATGCATAAAAATCACTTTTAATTAACTCTGGTTTATTGTAGAATTTGCTCATATCTACCACCGGATATGGGGTCTCCTTTGATGCATCTATCTGAATACTTGTGGGAAGTAATTTAGAGTAATTGGAAACTTCTAAATTAAAATCTGTTTCAATAGTAGAGCAATAATTTTTAGATATCTTGTTTATAAATTCTAACAATTGTTGTTTATTTTTATTAACAACCTCGTTAATAAGTAAAGATGATTTGAGTTCTGAATATTCATATAATTTCCCGTATTCTTTTACACATTTATTATTAGGATCATAGCCTGGTTTACCATCCTTACCAGTATTCAACCTATTTCTAAATTCTTGAGAAGTAATTGTTTCTCTAATTGGCGTATTAGTGACTTCGCTAACACCAATTAGTTCTTTTGATAAACGTTGTTTAATTTTATCAATATTATCTATATCTATATCCATTGGTTCTATATCTATATCCATTGGTTCCATACATATTAATAAGAAAAAATATTGTTAGAAAGACCTTAACAAAAATTCAATTTATTTAAGTTTTTTTAACCTTTTTGTGTTGGATTTTTTTAATTTTTATAAAAATGATTTGTAAAATAGATAATTATTAATTTAAAAAATGAAATTATTAAAAATCTATATATGTTTTATTATCTTAATCCAAACTAATAGTTTTCCAATAAAAAAACCAAAAAAACATACAAAACTATATAAAAATTTAAGAGTTAGAAGTCGTTTATTTATACGAAATAGTTACCAAGATATTACAAAAGAAAAAAGTGAAATACTTAATAATTTAAAAGTTATAATAAAAGATGATATATCAAACGATATATTATATTATTTAAAATTTTACCATTTAACTAATGACAATATAAACGCATATATATATATAATATTTTATGAAACTCTAAGTTTAATTCTAACAAATGAAAAGAAATCAGTATATTTACCAATTTTTATTAATAATATTATAATTTATATGTCATTTAAAATAATAATTTTACAAAAAATTTTAAATCATAGTAATTAATTATATGTATTAAAATTTATAAGGTTTTATTGTTCCAGGTAGAGATTTAGAGAAATAATATAAAATTTTATTATAGGCAATAGAATGGCTAATTTATTGAAAGTATACGATAAATTGACAACAACACAATACATGATTTTAAATTCATTAAGGTCATTTTGTGGTAGCTATTTGAAACCAAGAGTTATTAATGATTATAAAAATGAAATTGTGGATAGAGAAATTTTTTTAAAAATGGGAGAGATGGGAATATTTGGACCAACAATAAAAGGTTTTGGGTGTCTAGGTGAAAATTATAAAACATATGGATTAATAGCAAAAGAAATAGAAAGTATAGATAGTGGATACAGATCAATGTTTAGTGTTCAATCATCACTAGTAATGAATCCAATAGATAAGTATGGTAATGATAGTATAAAAAATAAATATTTACCTTCACTTGCTTCAGGAAAAATGATAGGATGTTTTGGATTAACAGAACCAGATAGTGGTTCTGATGCTAGTACTATGACTACAAAAGCTATAAAGGATGGTAATAATTATATATTGAATGGTAATAAAACATGGATAAGTAATTCTCCAATTGCTGATGTTTTTGTTGTATGGGCAAAAAATGAAGATAATAAGATAAATGGGTTTGTATTAGATAGAGAGATGGATGGAATAACAACTCCAAAAATAGAAGGTAAATTATCGCTTAGGGCATCACCAACTGGAATGATTAATATGGATGATGTAATAGTACCAAAAGAACATAAATTAAATATAGAAGGGATGAAAGGTCCATTTTCATGCTTAAATAACGCTAGGTTAGGTATAGCGTTTGGTGTACTAGGTTCAGCAGAGTTTTGTATAAAAAAGGCATTGGATTATAGTTTAGATAGACAACTATTTGGAGAATCATTAGCAAATAAACAAATTACACAAGTAAAATTAGCAGATTTAGTTACTGATTGGAATATGGCTATGTTGGGATGTTTACATGTTGCCGATAAAGTAGATAGCAATAACTATGACCCTGTGATGATATCGATGGTGAAAAAAAATTCTTGTGAAAAAGCTTTAAACACAGCTAGAATATGTAGAGATATATTAGGAGGAAATGGTATAAGTGAAGAATATGAAATAATGAGACATTTAACAAATTTAGAATCAGTTTATACATATGAAGGAACAAATGACATACATAAATTGATAATTGGTAATAAAATTACTGGATTAAAAGCTTTTTGAGTTATTGATATAATTTAAATTATTTCATAATTTAATAATTTAAATTATGAAATAATTCGTATTTAAATAGAGGATAACATAAATCATTATAATTAATGGTTTATGATAATTTAGTGAAATCAATAATAGATAATGGTGGAATTATAAAACCTATTTATATTGACAATAAAGACAGTGGTGGAACTGGAGTTTGTAACGCTTCTATACTATATGTTAATGATAAGTTAAGTATGATTCTAAGAAATGTAGACTATACATTGTATAGCAGTGAAAATAGACAAAGATATCAATCGTGTTATGAAGGTCCATCACAATATTATCATCGTGATGATGATTTAAATTTAAGAACTAAAAATTTTTATTGTGAATTAGATAAAAAAACATTATCTATAAAAAATTATACTAAAATAGATACTTCTAAGTTGGATACTACTCCAATTTGGAATTTTATTGGATTAGAAGATGCTAGGTTAGTATTTTGGAACGAAAAATATTACGGCGTTGGAGTAAGAAGAGATACTACAACAAATGGTCAGGGAAGGATGGAATTTTCAGAATTAGAAATAAATAAATCTAACGTAAAAGAAATTAATAGAAATAGAATTGAAGTAGAAGATAAAACTTCATATTGTGAAAAAAACTGGATGCCTATTAAAGATAAACCATTCTATTTTATTAAATGGACAAATCCAACACAAATTGTTAAAGTTGATCTAGATAATAATTCTTCACACACCGTATTTTTATCAGATACTACATATAATTTACCCTTAGATATAAGAGGTGGATCTCAATTGATACCGTGGGATGATAATACTTATCTAGCAATAGTTCACGAATGTAAGTTTATTCCAGAAAATAGTAATGGATATAAAGACGCTGATTATTTTCACAAATTTATAATATGGAACTCAGATTGGTCTATTAAATATATTAGTGAAAGTTTTAATTTTATGACAGCAAAAACTGAATTTTGTATAGGATTAGAACAAGTAGAAGATAATATAATAATAGTTTTTGGATTTCAAGATAATGGATGTTATGCAATTAAATTTAAACATAATTATATGAATAACCTTATATGGAAAACATTGAAAAATGTCTTGTAAAATTAATTCAAAATCCATACAATAGTATTTTAAATTTTGATTTAGCTTACACTTATGAATTAGAAAAACAATATGCTATTGCTTTTTCTTTTTATTTAAGATGTGCAGAATTTACAGAAGATAATATTTTAGCTTCGGAGGCATTATTAAGATGTTCATTATGTATTAATAGTCAAGGTGGTAGAGATGCAAAAGAATTATATTTAATAAAACACGCTATTACTGCATCACCTAATTCTGTAGAACCTTATTATATTGCTTCATTATATTTTAGTTGGAGAAGTGGTAAAAAACCAGAAGAACGCATGTGGTTAGATTCATATATGTATGCTTGTATGGGTATTAATATATTAGAAAATAATATTCAAACAAAATCCTTTAAATATCCTGTTAAATATTCCCTAGTTGATATATACTGTCAAAAGGCTTGGACAGGTTCTGAAATTGGTAAAAATGATGAGGCTAGAGAAATATACACAAAAATTTTGTCAACATTTGAAATATCAGACACAAAAAAAAATGATATTATCAAAAAAATGTCTGAATTACCAGAACCATCACATCCTGTTAGTGTATACTCTAATGATAAACTGAGTAGTTTAAAATTTAACTTTGAAAAATGTAATAAAATAGAAAATAATTATTCGCAAATCTATCAAGATATGTTTGTTCTCTCTATGAATAATGGAAAAAACAAAGGAACATATCTAGAAATAGGTGCAGGCGATTATAAATATGGAAATAACACATATCTATTAGAACAGGAGTTTGATTGGTCAGGAATTTCAGTAGATATAAATAATGTTTGTGTAGATGGATTTAATAATATTAGAAAAAATAAATGTTTATGTAAGGATGCAACAAAAATAGACTATATAAAATTATTGAACGAAAATTACGAATCTACAAATATAGATTATTTACAATTAGATTGTGATCCACCGAATATTACTTTTGATGTTCTCTCAAAGATTCCATTTGATAATTATAAATTTGGAGTTATAACGTATGAACATGACCATTATAATGATATTATAGGAAAGTATAGAGAAAAATCTAGAGAATTTTTAAAAGAAAAGGGTTATAAATTAATAGCAGGAAACATATCTTCATTTAAAGATAAATGTCCTTTTGAAGATTGGTGGATACATCCTGACCTTATAGATGAGAGCGTCTATAAAAAATTTGAAAGAGACGAAGATATACCGATTAATGGAGAGAAATATATGCTAACAAAAAATGAAATATTAAATAAGAATAATGATATTTCTATTGATGAATGCGGTGAAACAAAAACTACTAAAAATGATTTGATATTATCAAACACTATTTTAGATAACTTTCAATTAAAAAATAAAGAACTATTGAATTATTTATATTCACAATGGTACCAAAATTTATCTGGTATAAATGAATATAGATTATATTCATATTTGAGTACATTGTTTAATAATACTACTATTTTAGATATAGGAACAGGGTATGGAAATAGTGCTATTGCATTATCACATAATGAAACAAATCATGTAATTTCTTATAATTTAATTAACCAAATTGTAGATAATTCAAAAATTTATACAAAAAAAAATATTACATTTAAAATTAAAAATATTTTAGAGGACTTAACTGAAGATTTTATTAAAAATATAAAAATAATATTGATTGATATAGATCATTTTGGAGAAGAGGAGAGAAAAATTATAGATAGGTTAGAACAACTTAATTATACTGGTATTGTTATATTAGATGATATACATCATCCTTGGGAAAAAGAAGGAAAATGTATGAAACAATTATGGGAAAGTATTAATTATACAAAATATGATATTACAAAATATGGACATGAAACTGGTACCGGTTTATTTTTTATGAATTTTAGTATGGACATTATAGAAGAAAAATTGGAAACTACAACTAGTGATCCAATTTATTTAGTTAACTATACTCCAAAAATTATAGATTGTTTTATTTTTTATAATGAATTAGATTTATTAAATTATCGTTTAAATTTATTGGACGAATATGTGGATTATTTTGTATTAGTTGAAGCAACACATACATTTGTTGGTAACGAAAAAGAATTATTCTATAATAAAAATAAAGAGTTATTTAAAAAGTTCGAAGACAAGATTATTCATATAATAGTTGATGACTTTCCATATAAATATCCGAATATTGAGAAAAATGAACAATGGAGAAATGAAAATTATCAAAGAAATTGTATCAAACAGGGTATAGATAAATTATTTCTAAAAGATATTGATGTTATTACAATATGTGATTTAGATGAAATACCCAATCCAAATATATTTAAAAATATACTTAATAATAAATTAAAAATCACTAGTCACAGTTTAATTCAAGATTGGTATTATTATAATTTAAATTGTATATTTCCATTCAAAAATTTAGTAGCAAAAATAATCTCTTACAAAGATTATACAGCCTTAGATATTACTATCCACGACTTTAGATACAAAAAAACAGATAATATTATTGAGAATGGTGGATGGCATTTATCATATTTTGGTGATTTAAACTTCATAAAAAACAAAATTCAAAATATTTGTGAACAAGAATTTAATAATGATGAAATCATATCTAATATTGAAGAAAAAATTAAGTTAAACAAAGACTTATTTAACAGAGAAAATCATAATATTCAATATATAAATATTGAGAATAATGAAAATTTACCACCAAAGTATGAAATTTATTTACAAAAATATTTTAGTTTAGAAATTAAAGAAAAAGAGAATAATATAAAAGATTTTTATGATTTTATTCCATGTCATGATCAAATAGGAAATGATTTTTATAGAATTAAAAATGATAATATAGAAAATATGTTGATAGAAGTATATAAAAATCCAGATAGTATAGCGGTAAATACACAAGGTTATGTCAAAAATAAAGTCGAGAAAATAAAACAAATGAAAAATTGGTGGTATCCAAAAGATGGAATATATATAAAAAAACCAAAAGAAAGTGAAAAGGATTATAGTAAGTTAATACCAGTATTTGGAACACTAGTATGCACAACAACAAAATGGATTAAAAAACAATTAGATAGTATAGATTATCCTATAGAAAATTATATTATAATAAATAATAATCCGGATTTATTAACTAAAGAATTAGATATAATTGTTAAAAAATCACATAAATTTATTAAAAATTTAAAAGTGTATCATATGCCATATAATTTAGGTTGTGCAGAAGGATGGAATTTAATAATTAAATCATTTATGTTTTCTCCATATTGGATTATATGTAATGATGATGTATCTTTTACTCCGGGATTATTAGAAGAAATGAATATAGCAGCTCAAGATAAAGAGGTAGGAATGGTTCATCATAAAGAAGTAAATTTGCAGTATTTGGAAAATTTTGGGACATTTGAATTATTTTTAATAAAAAATTGGGTTGTAGAAAAATATGGTTTTTTTGATACAAATTTTTATCCAGCTTATTATGAAGATTTTGATTATATGTTTCGTCTAATTGATGAACCAATAAAAATAGTAAATAAAATAAATAAAAAATTATATCATGGTGATACAGATGATTATAATATATCTGGAAAAAATACACAAAAAAGTGATGAAAAGGTACATATACGATTAAAATTTGCCAGATATAATAATTTAAATTATTTTATAAAAAAATGGAATTGCAGTCCTGAATCTATAGATATAGAAAAGAAATATAAATATCCATTTAATAAAAATGAGTATAATATACATGATTTTAATTTAAAATCAGCAAAAAATAATCATTTACTAGATACTCTAAAAAATATACCGAAAACTAATATACCAGAGAAAATACCATTTTCTATTAAACAATTTCCTAACTTGATTGTAATTGATAATTTTTATGAAAATCCTGATGAAATTAGAGAATATGCTTTAAAATTAGATTATCAAAATCCTGAAAATCATGGCGCGGTGGGATATAGATGTGAAAGTGGGCGTAAGATTCAAGAAGGAACAAAAGAATTATTTGAAAAATTATTACATAAATCAATCCAAAATGGTAGTAATAATGGAGGTTGGGATTATTCAACGAATGGTTGTTTTCAATGGTGTAATGGAAACACACCTATAGTTTATCATAGTGATTCACAACAATATGCAGGAATAGTATATTTAACACCAAATGCCCCACCAAATACTGGAACAAGTTTTTTTAGACATAAAAAATATAAATTACGTAATAGTGAAATATTTTCTAAATCGGATTGGTATGAATCAGATTTAAATTATAAAGAAGCGCATTTAGATAAAACACAATGGGAAGTTGTAGATTCTATAGGAAATGTTTATAATAGACTTGTAATATTTGATGCACAATATATACATGCAGTTAGTGAATACTTTGGAGAAGATATTAATAATTCACGTTTATTTCAATTATTCTTTTTTAACATAAATTAGATGATGTTGTACAAATAATATTTAAATTTGTAAGTATTTGTTACTAAATTGAAATGCTTTTCAAGAAATAAATAACAAGCAAATAACAAGCAAGAAAGCAACAAAAAAGCAACAAGCAAGAATGCAACAAGCAAGAATGCAACAAGCACAACAAAAAACTAAAGAAAAAAATATGTTTAAAAAAACTCCATTTTGTAAAATGTGTTATGATTTAAAAAAACCAGAATATGTTTACACTTCTCATTGGGTAAAAGACAAACCAGGAGAATATGGAAAAGTTATATGTCCGAGTTTATTAAATATGCAATGTAATTATTGTCATGAAAAAGGCCATACAGTTAAAATGTGTCCGATATTAAAAAATAAAGATATACAGAAAAAAACACCGTTTTGTAAAATGTGTTATGATTTAAAAAAACCAAAAAAAATATATACATCCCATTGGGTAAAAGATAATCCTGGTCCAAATGGAAAAGTTATATGTCC
>CENW01029295.1_pt1 | contig 16777 bp, 19 predicted proteins | sample 530241 | NCBI WGS metagenome assembly CENW01 (sample SAMEA2619818, study PRJEB7988) | marine metagenome | isolation source: saline water (ENVO:00002010), including | reverse complement strand
AACATTACGGTTCTAAATACAACAAAGAATTAACTGATGGATGTCACACATTTTTAGAAAAGACTATTCCAAATGGTAAAGATAGAGTAGAAAAAGTAGTTCAAACTTTATATTAAAATAAGGAATAAATATGGGAAAAGCATACGTTATAGCTCATCCAAAGGTAACTAACATGGATAAGTTTAAAACTGACTATGCATCAAAAGTTGATGCAACAATCGCTGCATTTGGGGGGAAATTCTTAGTTAGAACCCCAGATAAATTAGCAACTGAAGGTGAGCAAGGAACTCTTACAGTAGTTATCGAATTTGAGAGTAAAGAAAAAGCTATGGGATGGTATAATTCAGATGCTCATCAACAAATAGTTGGACACAGAAGATCAAATACCGATGAAAAGAGTACTTTTGTAATAGCTGAAGAGTCTAGTACAATGAAATAAAACAATAGGAGAATAAATAATGTCAATAATAGAAAAATATAGTGGCGCGATTAAAAATAAAGACGAGTCAACTATGAATGATCTTCTGCACGATGATTTTAAATTTACAATGCATAAATCGGGTAATACTTTGGGAAAAAGTGACATAATTAAATGGGCTATGAGTGGTGACATAAAACAAGATAAATCGAGAGTTGTTTATGAAAATGATGAAGTCGGTATTCACCATGCGATTGTAACTTTTGACGACGGTAATGTAGAAGCAGTGATGGCAGTTTATAGATATAAAGATGGAAAGATTATAAGTCTTGAGACTGGTGCCACTCCAATGCCAAAATAAGTGAAAAAAATATTACTAACTATTACGTTCTTTTCTTTATCGTTTATTTCGTATGCAAATGATCAATACGATGCACAATTAAATAATTTATTTAATCAATTAAAGAGCACGGGCAGCTCAATTGCTGCAAAGGAAATAGAAACTAAAATTTGGAAAATGTGGACTACGCATCCCTCTGAAGAAAGTCTTACAAATTTATTAGCTAAAGGTTCATATTATATGTCTCAAAACCAATTGACATCTGCACATAATGTGTTTTCAAAAGCTATAGAATTAGATCCTAAATGGGCAGAAGCTTGGAACAAAAGAGCGACAGTACTTTATTTGATGGGTAATTATGAGCTTTCTCAAAATGATATAGATGAAGTTTTAAAATTAGAGAAAAGACACTTTGGTGCTTTATCTGGACAAGGAATGGTTCAAACAGCTCTAAAGAATTATCAAAAAGCGATAGACAGTTATGTTGAAGCTCATAAAGTTTATCCTGCTATGAAAACACCTTTAATCATGATAGAGAAATTGCAAGTTTTAATACAACAAGAAAGTATATGACATATAATGAACCAATTACTTTTTTTTTGCATTATTTTAACTGCATTTGATTTATTTCTAATTATATACGCACTAACAATTCCTCTTTATCCACAAAAATGGAGAGACAAAGTCAACAAAAAATACCAAAATGAAACAGCAACTGGTATAACAATAATATTTGTAACTTTAGCTAGTTGTTTTTCATGGATAATTTATTTTTATTTTAAAATTTTTATTTAAAGTTAAACTGATTTAATGATCCCTAAAAAATTTTCAAATCTCGTATTTACACTAATTATGGGTTTTGGAATGAGTCTGCTAATGACTTTAATTATTACATATATCAATACTGGAATGGATAATGAATTTATTGATAGATTCTTAAAAGCATGGTCAATAAGCTTTCCAATAGCAATAACGGCTATTTTAATTGTTGCTCCTGTTACAAGAAAATTTGTAGATAAAATTACTAAATCATCTTAGAATGATTTTAAACTGATTTAAAAAAATGTTTAAAATAATAATATTATACGAAGTAGTCTTTATAATATTTTGGAATGTTCTTTATTTTGCTAATGGAGATTTCAATTCCTGGGTTGGCGATCAGTTTTTAGCAGCTTTATATACTTTCTTATCAACTATGGCTCTTGGACTTACAGTTGTCTATATAATTTATGTAACTGCTAAATTATCAGGCTTTTTAGATAAAATTAGAAGCACAAAAGACCCTAGAAGAGATATTGGTCACCAATAATTTCTTTGCTGTCTAAAACATTTTCTATTTGTAATTTTGAATATAAATGAGGAAACTTTTCATCGTTAGTTGAGTTTTCCCAAATAAGATTATTTAAAGTATCCGTTTTTAAAATTAATAAAACTAAATCTTTTTGATTTGAAAAGTATTTTTTTAAAGTTTGATTTACTTGTTCTCTATCTGATAAATGAATAAAGCCATCCTCGATATCTTTATTTGATCCATGCCAAGTTTTTTTTTCTTTAAAAAAATTCCACTCTTTTTTCGTGCAAATCTTATAAACATAGTCAATTCTCATTATTTAAATTTATTGTCTAATTCTACCTGATATCCTTCCACCAATCTATTCGCTTCATTTGCCATTCCTGTTACCGCTATCATTTCACTTAACATTTCTTTAGTAGCGCCCTTTTTCATAGCCGCAGCACTGTGAGATCTTATGCAGTATTCACATCCATTAGTAACAGATACAGCAACATAAATTAACTCCTTAGTCATTTCATCTAAGGCACCTTTCTTCATCACTTGCTTCATAGAACTCCAAGTTCTTTCAAGGGTGTCTGGGTCATTGGCAATGTATTTCCAAAAGTTTGGAACATCCTCAATTTTCCTTGTAGTTTTAATGTCATCGAAAACTTCTTTTACTTTTCCCATTACTTCGTTTTCATTTATAGGTTTAAATATTGTCATATTCCTCCTTTTTAAGACACTGGTTTAAGTAATTTAATCATTTGATTTTTATTTTTCTCGTTATTGGCAACAATAATTTTGCCACCATTTATTGGTTCATCACCTTTCCATGTTGAAACTTTTCCACCAGCAGCTCTAATAATGGGAATTAATGGATGTATGTCCCAAATTTTATTACCACACTGAATAACTATATCTAATTTTCCCTCAGCCATATGTGAATAACTTAAAGCATCAAAGCATGGAAACTGTAATAATTTTAATACTTTTGGTATTTTCATTTGTTTTTTTAAAGACAATACTCCATGAAACGCACCAGCTATTCTCGCTTTTTTGAATATAACTTTGTTATTTACTTTTATTTTTTTTCTTTTTCCATTTTCAAATTTATAAGCAATTTTTTGATTAAAATTTATGTAATATTTTTTTAATGATGGAAAATTTGCTAACCCAATAATTGGTACTCCTTTATAATTAAGTGATATTAGATTACTCCAAGATGGGTTTCCAATAACATATGATCTAGTTCCATCAATTGGATCTATTACCCAAGAATATTCGCTTTTAGATATTTTTTTTCCAAATTCTTCTCCTATAATTTGATGTTCAGGAAATTTTTTTGTAATTTTTGACCTTATAAATCTTTCAAATGCCTTGTCTGATGATGTGACTGGATCGTAACCTCTCCCTTTAAGTTTGTTAGTAACTTGAAAAGACTTGCTCAATTTTTTGTTGTAAAATCTAGTTAATTCTTTAGCTAAATTATTGAGAAACTTGAAATAAGTTTCATAATTGAATTTTTTTATCTGTAGCATGATAATCTTTTCTTACTATTTTATTTATCTTGATAAAAGTTAAATTTTAAATAATCCTATAATAATGAAGATAGAATTAAGTGATAATAGGGTCCTCTTTAAAAACGGATCTTCTTCTCAGGAGATACATCCATTCTGGTTAAGAGAAAGAGTTACAAATGAGGAGTATTTCGATAACAATACACAGCAAAGAAAATTTGATCCAACTTTTTTAAAAACAGATGTTAAAATAAAAAGTGCTAAAATAAATAGTGATTTTCTAGAAATAAATTTTAATGATGGAGTAAATTTTAAGTTAGAAATTAATAAAATTATACAGGAATTTTCAAAAGATGATCTCTTAATTCAATCAATTAAAAAAGAAAAATGGGACTCAAATTTTAAAAATATAAAAAAGTACAATTACTCTGAGAGCATGTTTGAAAGCAAAGAAATGTATGAACTTTTAATTAATTTTTATAAATATGGTTTTGTAATAATAAAGGATGTGCCGACAAATGATAATTTTATTGTTAAATTCGCAAATTCTATTGGAAGTATAAGAAGAACAAACTTTGGAGAGTTTTTCAATGTAAAGTCGGTTCCAAATCCTAATGATCTTGCTTATACATCTTTGCCTTTAGCGCCTCATACTGATAACCCTTATAGAAATCCAGTTCCATGTATTCAGCTTTTACACTGTATAACAAATGAAGTGAGAGGCGGTTTTTCAACATTGGTGGATGGATATACTGTTACTGAAGATTTAAAAAAAGAATTTGTAGATTATTACGATATTTTAACGAAAGTTAAAGTTAAGTTTAAATTTATAGATAAAGATGTCGTATTAGAGGGGTGGTCTGAATTAATTAAATTAGATGAAAATAAAGAGTTTAAACAAGTTAAATTTAGTCCAAGATTAGACTTTGTTCCAATATTAGAAAAGAGTGAGTTAGATTTATATTATAAAGCAAGAAATAAAATTTCCTCAATGTATAATTCTAATAAATATAGAATTGAATTTAAATTAATCCCTGGAGACATATTGATGATGGATAATTATAGACTATTACATGGTAGAACTGAATTCGATACAAATGAAGGAAGTAGGTTTCTTCAAGGTGCCTACATTGATTTTGACAGCACTGAGGGAAAACTAAGACATCTTAAGAGAAAATTTAATTTTTGAAAATTAAAGACTCACTTATTGCATCTTTAGTCCCAATATTTTTAGGTTTTGGTTTCGTCATTGCAAAACCTGCTATGGATGACTTTCCTCCAATTCTTTTGATGGGATTAAGATTTACTTTTGCAGCATCAATTTTAATTTGGTGGTTTCCAATACCTAAAGGATATCTTTTAAAAATTTTTATAGCATCACTAGTAGCAAATACTATTCAGTACAGTGTCACTTATAGTGGATTAAATTTAATTGATGCGTCTGCTGCTGTTCTCTTGGTTCAAACAGAAGTTCCATTTGGAGTTTTATTTGCTTATTTCATACTTAAAGAAAAACCAACTATTAGAAGTTTAATTGGAATATTTGTAGCTTTTATTGGAGTATATATTTTGACTGGCTCACCAAATTTGGATGGTAAATACTTGGGGATTTTTCTAACAATTTTAGGATCAGGTATATGGGCTTTTGGTCAAGTTTTAGTTAAACCACTTAGCAAAGAGTTAAATCCATTAACTTTGGTTGCTTGGTTAGCATTATTTTCTGGTCCAATTCTTATTTTATTATCTAATTTATTTGATGGGAATTCATTAAATTATATTAAATCTGCAAGCACAACTTCATGGATAATCGCAATTTATTTAGGTTTTTTTATGCAGCCAATTACATATGGATGTTTTTATTACGTTTTAAAAAATAATCCAATTTATAAAGTATTACCCATAGTTACTATGGGTATCCCATTAACAGGTTTGTTAGCTGCAATTTTACTTCTTAAAGAAAATCCAACGACTGAGTTATACTTAGGAGGTTTAATAATTTTATTTGGTGTAATTTTAATTATTTATACAAAAAAAGAAAAAAAAAATAATTAGCCAAATTTTTGTAAAAATGGAAATATTTCTAAGAGGTAATAGCCTATAACTTGTAGTTGGTTTGTTATAATTAACAAACCTGTAATTAATAATAAACTTCCACCCACTCTATTTATTAAAACCATTTTTTGTTTTAAGTTTTTTGAAACAAGCATAAATTTTTGAATTAAATATCCAGAGAGTACAAATGGTAAAGCTAAGCCTATAGAATAAAAACTCAAAAGCATAACACCTTTTGGAAGGCTGTCTGTTGTAGATGCATATATCAAAATCGAACCAAGAATAGGTCCTATACAAGGTGTCCATCCAAAAGCAAACGCCATACCAATTAGAATAGGAGCAAAAAAGCCCTTGTTACCTGTTGATTGAATTCTTTTTTCGTAATTTAAAAACTTAATATTAATAATTCCAATAATATGTAACGAAAAAATTATAATAACTATCCCAGCAAAAATTCTCAATTCAAAAGAATTTTTTAGAAGTAATTGACCTATAAATGATGCAGCTGCTCCAAAAATTATAAATACTAATGAAAATCCTAAAGTGAATAATATAATAGGTAATAAGTTTATATTCTTTTTTTCAAGTATTTCATCCAAAGTACTACCTGATATATAGGCTATATAACCAGGAATAAGAGGTAAGACACATGGGGATAAAAAGCTTATTACACCAGCGCCTACAGCAAAGAAAATTTCAAACATATTAGCCAGTATTTTTAATAGCTGCAGAGATTCCGGCAATACTAGTCATTAACGCATCATTAAGTTCATTTTTTGCGTGTTTTTTAAGTTTTTTTTTGGATAACTTATTCATTACAACAGCTTGTAGAACATTTAAAACTTCAGAGTAGACATTTCTTACAATCGCAGGTCCTCTAAAAATCTTTCTTTGTTTTAATATTTCAATTGGTGTTATATCGTGATTAAGTTTTTTAACTGCATCAAACTGAAATCTAAGTTTTTTTCCTACACGTTTCAAAGATGCATCAGCTAAATTATCCTCATAAACTTTTGATATTTCTGGATCAACTTTAGATAAAACCATATCTAATAAATCCATTGTTGAATTAAAGTAAGGCCAATTTTTTTCCATGTCTATTAATGTTTTTTTGAAAGTTTTTATAGAAGAATATCTTAAAGCTTCTGCGGTACCCAGCCAAGCTGGTAGCATTAATCTAATTTGTGTCCAAGCAAATACCCATGGAATTGCCCTTAGGCCTTTAATACTGTCAACGTTTTTTCTTTTTGAAGGTCTTGATCCAATTGATAATTTACCTAATGCCATGTGAGGTGTAACAGTTTTAAAGTATCTTATAAATTCAGAATTTGGTGTAATATTTTTACGATAAGAACTGGTTGAAATTTCTGACATTTTTTGGATCAGATTTCTCCACTGATTTTTTGGCAATGGTGGTGGATTTAATGTTGCTTCCATTACAGATCCTATATAGCTACACAAATTATATTTTGCTAACGGCTCATATCCATATTTTTGCTGAATTACTTCACCTTGATCTGTAATCCTAATCTTACCATTAACGGATCCTGGTGGTTGCGATCTTAGAGTTGCCTGAATTGGTCCTCCACCTCTTCCTGCTGACCCTCCTCTTCCATGAAAGAAAGTTACTTCAATTTTATATTTTTTAGATAACTTCAAAATTTCCTCTTGTAATTTATATTGATGCCAGCTGGCTGACAGTTTTCCAGCATCTTTACTAGAGTCTGAATAACCAATCATTATTTCTTGATTACTATTTACTAATTTTTTATACCAACCTAATTTAAATAAACTATTCATTATAGGTTTAGCATTTATTAAATCATCTAATGTTTCAAATAAAGGAACGACTCTTAATCTATCTTTTATGTTTGCTTCTTTTTGTAATAACATAACTGATAGTATATCTGATGCACTTGAAGTCATTGATATAACATAAGCACCTAAACATTCTTTAGGTTGACTTGAAAGAACCTTAAAAGTAGACCAAACTTCCTTATTTTCTCTATTTTTAAATTTAAATTTGTTTATAAAATTTTTACCTTTCAATTTTTGTGAGAGAAATTTTATTTTTTTTTCTTCGTTCCAAGAATTATAATCTTGGCCATATTTATTTTTTATTATTTCAGTTATTAGTTGAGAGTGTCTAGATGCTTCTTGCCTTATATCTAGTCTTGCTAAATTAATTCCAAAGCATTTTGCCCTTCTCATTAAATCTAAAAGTTCTCCACTAGCTATATTCTCACTTTGATTTTTTTCTAAAGACTCTCTAACGTCTCTCAATGGTTTTAAAATTTCTTCTCTACTTGAAATTAATATTTTTTCATTTAGCGGTGTATTATTAACCAAATGCTGTTCGATAGATCTATGCGTTTTTCTAATTTTATCTCTTAAAGGTCTCAAATAAACTCTATAAGGTTCGTAAGATTTACCTGCAAATTTACGAATTTTTTTAGAACATTTTTGCATAGAATAAGATCGTATTAACTTAGTTAAAGACTTTTCATAAAGTTTTGCTGCCTCCCATCTTGACAAAAGAATAACCTCTTTTGTAACATTTGAAGTAACAAATGGGTTTCCATCTCTGTCTCCACCCATCCAAGATCCAAATTCAATTGGATTGAAGTTTTTAGGCAATCCTTTCCCCATATTTTTAACAAAGATTTGATTTAATCTTCTATAAACTTTTGGAATAGTCTCCCATAAACTATCTTCAATTATTGCTAGACCCCAACGAGCTTCTTCTGAAGGTGTTGGTTTAGACCTTTTTAGTTCATCTGTATTCCAGATAATAGTTATCTCATCAAACATTCTTTTATCTAAAATTTTTATTTTAGATGGATAATTTTTTAACAAATTTCTTTGCTCCAAAATTTCTGTCAAAGTATGATATTTTTGTATCAAAGTTCTTCTTTTTACTTCTGTAGGATGTGCTGTAAGTACGATACCGATATGTAATTGTTTTGCAACATTATAAATTTTACTATTTGATATTTTTTTGTTTTTAAAAAAATTTTCAAATATCTCCTCAATAAATATATTTTTTAATTTTTTATCTTTCTTTGTATTTTCGTATATATCTAAAGTCCTTGAGGCATCTATCGATTCTGCTAAATTATATAAATTCATAAAATGGTTATATGCTCTAGTAAGCTTAAATAAATTTTTTGGATTTACTTTTTTTATTTCTTTAGAGAGTTTATTAAAAGGATTTTTCTGCCTTCTATTTGCGATATTTGCTTTTGATAATAATCTTGTTTTTTCCACAAGATCAAAAAATTTTTTTCCTTCTTGGTCCTTAATTACTTTTCCTAAAATGTTACCTAGGTACCTAACATCATCTCTTAATGACTTTGTTGAAATACGTTCATAATATAAATCTCTTTTGAGCATCAATATTATACATATTATCTTTTTGAAAAATCTTCTATAGGCGTTTTGTGTTAAATTTTTCTGACTTTATGTGTTTGTGTCCCTAATTTATCTATGCCTAATTCTATTGTTTCTCCACCTTTTAAAAATCGAGGTGGTTTCATATTTTCACCTACTCCGGGTGGTGTGCCTGTACAACAAATATCTCCAGGGTATAAAGTCATACAATGGCTCATATATGATACTAGCTCCTCTATTTTGAAAATCATTTGATTAGTATTACCTTTTTGCATTCTTTCGTTATTTACATCTAAGTACATATTAAGGTTTTGAAAATCACTTACTTCATCTTTGGTAAGTATATAAGGTCCAATTGGTCCAAAAGTATCAAATCCTTTTCCTTTATCCCAAGTGAGACCTCTTTTTTTTTGAAAATTTCTTTCACTTACATCATTTACCAAAAAAAATCCTAATACATATTTTAAAGCCTCATTTTCTGAAATGTATTTTGCTTTTTTGCCAATAACGAATCCTAATTCTACCTCCCAATCAGTATGTTCTGAACCTTTGGGAATTTCGATATCATCATTAGGACCACAGACACAATTTGTAAATTTTGAAAAAATTATTGGCTCATCTGGAATTGGTAAATTTTGTTCTAAGGCATGATCTTTAAAATTTAATCCTATACCTAAAAATTTGGAGGGATTTCCAACACATGGACCCATTCTTATATCTGGATTTATTTCTGTTAAATCATTTAAATTTATTGCATCAATTTTATCTATTGTTTCAAAATTTAATGTTTTTGGATTTAAATCAGATACTATTGTAGATAGATCTCTTATTGTATTATTTTTATCAATGATTGCGGGTTTTTCTAAACCAGGCTCTCCAACTCGGCATAATTTCATAATTAATAATACACTCTATCTGATAAATTTGCAGCCCCTCTGACACCGCTAGCATCTCCATATTTTGGTTTTAGAAATTTTGTATTTAACCTCTTTACTTTTAAAAATTTCATTAACAAATTCTTAATTTTGTTAAGAAATTTAATTTCATTAGATAATCCGCCACCAAAAACTATTGCATCAGGATCCAAAATATAAATTATATTAACTAAGGATCTAGCTAATCTTATTTGAAAATCGGAAATTAATTTTTTCGTGTTTTTATTTTTTTTGTTAAATATCTGTTTGGCTGTTAGTTTATTATTGATTAATTTTTCAATACCTTTCCCTGATATAAATTTTTCAATTTTCATATTTTTAATATTTTTTTTAACTAAATTTTTGTCATTTAAATTTCCAAATATAGGTAATGGCATATGTCCCCATTCGCCTGTTAAGTTATTTGATCCTTTTATAATTTTCTTGTTAATTACTATTCCACCTCCAGTTCCTGAGCCAAGAATTATACCAAAAACAATTTTAAAGTTTTTTGCAGATCCATTTAAAGCTTCTGAATATGTAAAACAATTAGCATCGTTTTCGCAAGGCACCTTTCTTTTTAAGCTTTTTATTAAATCTTTATTTAATCTTTTATTGTTTAACCATGTTGCATTTGTTGAGTTTTTTAATAAACCTGTATTGGCATCTATAGAACCTGGATGGCAAACTCCAACTTTTAGTTTTTTTTTAAATTTTTTATCAAGACTGCGTATGTTTAGTTTTATGTCCGAAATAACTTTTTTATAACTTTTGGGTGTTGATATTCTTTTTTTAAATATAACTTTATTTTTCTCATCAAGAACAACAAATTCAATTTTAGTAGCTCCTATATCAACTCCAACACGCATTTATTTCAATATTTTTTTTATTTCTTTTAAAGAAAATAGTTTAGGTGGTTTACAAGTTGTATTTATTTTTTTAGGTTTGTTTGTTCTAGCAGAATACATTGTTGATTGAATAAGATCTAAAACATGGACTGAAACTTCTCCATTACATCTGTGTCTTTTTTTATTTTCTATACAATATGCCATTTCAGCAAGTCCAACACCTCTATAATTGGCATTTGTAGGAGACTCGTTTGCCCTTGAGCTTTGAGATCTTATGTTAATTTTTCCTAAAGGCATTTTGTTAGTTCTAAATTCTTGCCAGGGACTTCCAAGTTTTTTACAAACGTAAACTGAGCCACCAAACATATTTGGATCAGGTACAATCATTGATCCTTCAGTTCCGTACAATTCAATATGATTTCTTTGATGAGCGATTACATCAAATGATAATGTTAATCTAATTATACTGTTGTTCTCAAAAACAATTGTCGAAAAATAGGTAGTTGGACTTTCAACCTTAATTTTTTTTCCTTTTTTTGGTCCTATTCCAATAGTTCTAAATTTTGAACCTTTCATCAAACTTGCTGCTTTAACTTCTTTAGCTGGTCCAAGTAAGTTTACTAATGCTGTCAAATAATATGGCCCCATATCTATTACTGGACCACCTTCTTTTTTAGCAAACCAAGGCTCAGGATTTGGATGATAAGACTGAACACCAGGGAAGGCAAATATCGCATTACCTAAATTCACTTTTCCAATAATATTTTTTTCTATTAATTCTTTAGACTTTTGATTACCTCCACCTAAAAAAGTATCTGGCGCATTACCAATATAAAGTCTTTTTTTATTGGCAATTTTAAGCAATTCTTTCCCATCTTTTAAATTTATTGCCATTGGTTTTTCTGAATAAACATGTTTTCCATGCAATAGTGATTTTTTTGAAATTATATAATGAGCTTTAGGTGGAGTTAGGTTTAAAATTATTTCTACCTCTTTATCTTTAAAAAGCTGATTAACTGTTTTAGACTCTATATTATATATTTTGGCACATTTTTTTGAAACTTCTTCTTTAATATCCGCACATTTTATAATTTTAAAATTATTAAAGTATTTATGTGCTCTAAAATAAGTCTCTGCTATGTGTCCACATCCAATTAAACCAACCTTGAAAACTTTAGACATTAAACACCTTGTCTTTGTTTTGATTTACCCTCTTTATGAAGTTTTAGAGCTTCTTTATTTTCTTTAGTTTTTGGTAATTCTAAAGTAGGACTTTCCCAATATGCTGAACCCTCTAACCATTGATAGGAATGAGTTTTAATTGAAATTACGTATGTAACTTTAGATTTTTTTGCTCTTTTAAAAGCTTCCTCTAATTCTTCTATTGATGAAACTTCCTCAGACTTAGCTCCCATACTTTCTGCGTGTTTAGCAAAATTTACTCCAACTAATTTTTTGGTATTTGAGCTTTCAAATAAACAATTAAATTCCTTACCACCTTTGAATAATTGCAACCTATTTATTACCGCGTGACCCCCATTGTCACAAACTATAATTATAAGTTTATTGTCTGTAATGACCGAAGAGTATATGTCCGAGTTATAAAGTAGGTACGACCCATCACCTATGAATGCAATAACCTCTTTATCTGGATTTGCCATTTTGATACCCAAAGCCCCTGAAATTTCATAACTCATGCAACTAAATCCCCATTCAGTTTCATGTGTATTCAATTCTCTAGGCCTCCATATTTGCACAACTTCTCCAACTAGACCTCCAGCTGCAGTTACAGCAATATCTGTTGGGTCGGAATTTCTATAAATTGCTCCTACAGCGTGAGCATAACTCGGTAATTTTTGATTGGTTGGTCCGCTTTCTTTATCTACGTATTCATTCCATGACTTAAGTTCATTGACAGATTTTTTATGCCATGCATCTGGTGCTTTCCAATTACCTAGTGCTTGGGATAACTCGTTTAAAGAAACTTTAGCATCACCTATTACGGATGAAGCCATGTGTTTATTTGCATCAAATCTTGAAACATTTATTGAAATTAATTTGAATTCTGGATTCTCAAAATTAGCCCACGAACCAGTTGTAAAATCTGCAAGTTTAGTACCAATCGCTATTGCAAGATCAGTTTGTTTTGCAAGATTATTTGCAGCTTTACCACCCAGTCCGCCAATTGGGCCAAGAAAATGAGAGTGGTCTCTTTTCATAGAAGAGTATCCCATTACAGTTTGGGTTACTGGTATATTATGTTTAATAGCGAAAGATGATAACTCTTCCATAGCACTAGAATAGAAAACGCCACCTCCAGAAATAATTATTGGATTTTTTGAATTTTTAATTTTTTCTACAGCTTGTTTTACTTGGAAATCATCTGGCTTTGGTCTTCTAATATTATGGACTCTTTCTATGAAAAACTCTTCTGGATATTCGTAGGTTTCACCCTGTATATCTTGAGATAAAGATATACAAGCTGGTCCGCAATCAGCTGGGTCTAATAAAACTTGTATCGCTTGAGGTAAAGTTTGTAAAATTTGTTCTGGTCTAGTTATTCTATCAAAGTATCTTGTGACAGATTTAAAAGCATCATTTTGTGTTATTCCTGGATTGTTAAAATGTTCAACTTGTTGCAAAACTGGATCTGGCATTCTATTTGCATACGTATCTCCTGGTAAAAATAAAATTGGGAGTCTATTGCTCATTGCAACAGCAGCTGCTGTTACCATATTTGTAGATCCAGGTCCAACTGAACTAGTGGCAACAAAAATTTGTTTTCTCCTTTTTGCTCTAGCGTAAGCTATTCCTGTTAATGCCATATTTTGTTCATGATGGCCACGCCAGGTCGGAAGTTTATCTTTATTTTCTTCCAACGCCTGGCCCAAGCAAGCTACATTTCCGTGTCCAAAGATTCCGAAGGCTCCAGCGAATAAAGGTTCTTTTTTACCATCAATAAGAATTTTTTGAGAAATTAAATGTTTAACTATTGCATGTGCACATGATAGCTTTATTTTTTTCATAATTATCGCTATATTCTCATTAATAAATTCACGTAATTAAGCATAAAATAAAAATTATGTATAGCAAATTTGGTCAGTTCATAGATGGTAAATGGCAACAAGCAGAAAAAGGTGAAACTTATGAAGTAGTTAACCCTGCGACAGAGGAAATTATTGGGAAGGCATCAAAAGCCTCATCATTAGATGTACAGAAAGCTCTAAAGTCAGCTGAAAAAGGTTTAGAGATTTGGAAAAATACAGCTCCGTGGCAAAGATCATACATAATTAGAAAAATTGCAGACTTACTTAGAGAAAAAAAGAAAGTGATGGCAAAATGGCTGACGTTAGAGGTTGGTAAACCATTATTAGAGGGTGAGGGAGAAACAAATGGAGCTGCAGACATTTTTGAATGGAATGCAGAAGAAACTAAAAGAATTTATGGTCAAACTGTAGAAAGTCGATCGCCAGATACAAGGGTTCACGTATATTATCAGCCAGTCGGGGTTGTTGCAGCGTTAGTTCCCTGGAACTTTCCCTTAATTTTAGCAGCAAGAAAAATTTCTACTGCTTTAGCTGCCGGTTGTTCAGTAATTTGTAAACCAGATGTGATTACACCAGGAACAGTAATGGAGCTAGTGAATATTTGTAAAGAAGCTGGTGTTCCTCCTGGAGTAGTGAATCTTCTTTCAGGAGATCCTCCAAGTATATCTAATGAATTACTCGAATCTGATATTATTAAGAAGGTTTCAATTACGGGCTCTACTAGAGTAGGTAAGTTAATTTTAAAAAAAGCAGCTGATAAAGTTCAAAGAGTTACTATGGAATTAAGTGGTCATTCACCTTTTATAGTTTTTGATGATGTTGACATAAATAAAGTTGCAGATATGGCTATTACAGCAAAATTTAGAAACAATGGACAAGTCTGTATTTCACCAAATAGATTTTATATTCAAGAAAAAAGGAAAGAAGAATTTATAAATGCATTCATAGAGAGAACAAAAAAATTAAAAATAGGCAATGGTATGGACGATGGAGTGCAATTAGGACCATTAGCAACAGCTAAAAGACTCTCAGAAGTAGAGGAATTAGTAGATATAACAAAAAAAGAAGGCGCGAAAGTTTTATTAGGTGGAAAAAGGCCATCAGGATTTAATAAAGGCTATTTTTATGAACCAACTGTATTCGATGAAGTTAAAGATAATTATACAATTATGAAACAAGAACCTTTTGGTCCATTAGTGCCCATGTTGTCATTTAAAACTTTTGATGAGGTTATTGAAAGAGCGAATAATAATGATTTAGGTCTTTGTAGTTATATTTACACAGATTCAATGAAGCAAGCTCATAAAGCATCTGAATTAATGGAAACAGGAACAGTTGCTGTTAACACGCCAGTAGTAGCTATTGCAGAAGCACCTTTTGGTGGAATTAAACAAACTGGCTATGGTCGTGAGGGTGGATCAATGGCAATTAAGGATTACTTAAACATTAAATATACACACTTAGGACTCAAAACTTGATGAAAAAAAATAAAATAAAAAAAATGATGGCAGAGGGTAAACCAATCATTAATGGGTGGCTTCAAATACCTAGTTCATTCTCAGCAGAAGTAATGGCAAATCAAGGATGGGATTCTCTAACTATCGACATGCAACACGGTGTAATTGATTATCCTAATGCATTGCAGATGCTCCAATCAATTTCAACAACTGAAACAACACCTTTAGCTAGAGTAAATTGGAATGAACCAGGTCAAATTATGAAAATTTTAGATGCAGGGTGTTATGGTGTAATCTGCCCTATGGTTAGTAATAGAAAAGAAGCAGAGAATTTTGTCCAAGCTTGTTTATATCCACCTGACGGTTATAGAAGCTATGGTCCAATTAGAGGGCTTATATATGGTGGCGGAGACTACGGTGATCATGCAAATACTGAGATTTTAAAATTAGCAATGATAGAGACAAAAGAAGCTTTAGATAATTTAGATGAAATAATGAGTACTGATGGATTAGATGGAATTTACATTGGTCCTGCTGACTTAAGTTTGGCTATTGGCCAAAAACCAGCTTTTGACAATCCTGAGGGATCAGCAACTTATGAAAAAATAAAAACAATTTTGGATCACGCAAAAAAAAATAATATTTTTGCAGGAATTCATAATGCAACACCCGAATACGCAAAAAAAATGATAGATCTTGGTTTTAATCTAGTCACTGTTGGATCAGATCAGAGATATATGAGTAGTGGTGCGAAAGAAGCTGTTTCGAAACTAAAACTAACAAAATCCTCTGAAGAGTCGAAGTCATATTAACTTAAGTGAAAAATATATTAATAATTCAACCAATAGATAAATCGGGAATTGAAATTTTAGAAAATCACCCAGATTATAATTTTGAAATAATCGACGGAACTAATTTAGAAGAAATAAAAAAAAAGATTATTGAATGTGACGGTATATCAATAAGAACTGCCAAATTACCTGCCGAAGTAATTAGAGGAGCAAAAAATCTTAAGGTTATTTCAAGACATGGTGTTGGATATGACAATATAGATTTAGAGGCTGCAAAAGAAAAAAATATTACAATTTCTATAACTGCTACTGCTAATGCAGTTGCGGTTGCGGAACACGTAATGTTTATGCTTTTAAATATCTCAAAACGAAAAGATATGTATGACAAAACAGTCAAATCAGGAAGATTTAATGATAGAAATAAACTTCCAAAAACAATAGAGCTTTGGAATAAAAATATTTTAATTATGGGTTTTGGGAGAATAGGTAAAAGCTTGATAAAACGATGTATTGGTTTTGAGATGAATGTTTATGTTTATGACCCATTCGTTTCAAAAGAGGAAATTGAGAGTCTTGGTGGTAAAAAAATAGAAGATTTAAAAGAAGGAGTAAAAAAAATGGATGCCTTAACTCTACATATGCCTTTAAATGAAAAAACAAAAAATATAATTAACTACGACGTTTTAAAAAATATGAAAAAAAATTGTATAATTATTAATGCATCAAG
>CENW01118573.1_pt1 | contig 17077 bp, 17 predicted proteins | sample 530241 | NCBI WGS metagenome assembly CENW01 (sample SAMEA2619818, study PRJEB7988) | marine metagenome | isolation source: saline water (ENVO:00002010), including | reverse complement strand
TTACCTTAAAAAATGAAGTTTAAAGGTTGGCAAATGGTTTATACCGGAATGGTGATGGAATTTGCCGTCGTAGGCTTTATTTTTTACTGTTTTCCATTGATGTTCAATGCCTTAGAAAGAGACCTAGGCGCCTCACAATCTCAACTTTCAGGTGCTTTATCTCTATGGTTTATAAGTTCTGCTGTTGCCTCAATTTTTCTTGGAAGATTATTAGATAAATTTTCTGTGAAAAAAATAATGATGATTGGGGGAGTTATTTTCAGTCTTGGATTATTTTCTATTTCCTTCATTCAAAGTAGCTTCAGCCTTCTCCTGATTTATGCGACATTGCTTGCAATTGGCGGGCCTGCTTTGGGTAATCTTTCTGTAACTAAGTTAGTCGCAAATTGGTTTGAAAACAAGGCGGGTATGGCTCTGGGGATAGCTGCCATAGGAATATCATTTTCTGGGGTGATCTTACCTATTTTAGTTGATCCGCTTATTGAAATAATAGGTTGGCGAAGCGTGTATATGGTTTTTGGTTTAATAGTGATTTTTTTATTAATTCCCTCCGTCAGATATTTTGTTATCGATACTCCTGAAGAAATTGGACAACATAAAGATAATCTTTCTCATCAACCCTCTCTAGACTCCTCTCATGATCTTATGGAAATAAAAGACTTCTTTAGACATAGAATTTTTTGGATAATCTCTCTTGCTTTTGCTTTTCAGTTTTTAGCAATGGGCGGGGTTTTGCTTCACTTGCCTTTGCATTCAGAAAATCAGGGTTTTTTAGAAACCTGGACTGTTTTAGGATTTCCTATAAAGCAGACTGTCTTCGCTTACTCTTTTGCAGCATTAGGCGGTGTAGTTGGAAAGGTTTTCTTTGGTTATCTTATGGATAAATTAAGTCCAAACATTCCCGTGATGATCATGATGGCAATGCAGTCTATAGGAATCTTTGGATTAACTTTAATAGATAATTATCCTTTCTTTACATTATTTTGCTTTATTTTTGGCTTAGGATTTGGAGGAGCTATGGTTTTGATGAGTGCCTGCTTCCTAAAAGCTTTTGGTTCACAAAACCTTGGTTCTGTTAGAGGGGTGTCGGCTTTATTGATTGTACCTGTTCAGCCAATCGGTATGGTTTTGGTTGGCACTGCGTTTGATCTTAATCTCTATCTGGAGTCTTATTTGTTGATGGGTGCAGTTACATTAATTGGCTTTGCCATTGGTTCAAGAATAATTATTCGCTAAATAAGGAATCTGTTTTTGCAGCAGCGATTAGATCATTTTTGTGCAAACCTTTAATTTTATGTGACCACCAAGAAACTGTTACTTTTCCCCATTCTAATAGTATTTCAGGATGATGATCCTCCTCTTCTGCGAGGTTTGCCACTTTATTTACAAAATCCAGAGCAGAGAGATAGTCCTTAAAAGCAAAAGAGCTGGTAAGTTGTTCAATGCCATCTATCTCTATGATATTCCACCCTGGAATTTGAGGCATGAGCTCTTTTTTTTCTTCTGCAGTGACTAAAGGAGCATCGGCTTTACATGCTTCACATTTACCATCCAAAAGCCTTTCCATTAATTTATTCCGCCTTTCGTTAATTTATCGGGATCAAGAATTTTCTTCAGTTTAGCTCGCGATAAATTTGTTTCTTCCTCAGCGACATCTATGATTGCCCTGTTTTCTTTATAAGCCTTTTTAGCTATTGATGCAGCTTTTGCATAACCAATGATTGGGTTTAAAGCTGTAACTAAGATTGGATTTTTTTCTAGAGATGCTTGAATTGATTTTTGATTAACTTTGAAAGTCTTTATAGCCTTCATGGCCAAAACATTCATGCCACCACTTAAGATGTTGATGCTTTTGAGTAAATTGTAAGCTACTACAGGTAACATTACATTCAGTTGAAAATTTCCTGATTGCCCTCCTATGCTAATTGCTACATCATTTCCTATGACATCTGCGGCAACCATAGCGACAGCCTCTGGGATAACAGGATTGACCTTGCCAGGCATGATACTGCTTCCAGGTTGAAGTGCCTGTAGTTCAATTTCAGACAAACCAGCCAGCGGTCCGCTGTTCATCCAACGAAGGTCATTAGAAATTTTTAACAGAATTATTGCTAAATTCTTTAATTCTCCTGAAACTTGAACAGCAGTATCTTGCGCACTAAGTTCATGGAAAAAATTGTCACTTGGAACATTTTTCCATCTACCACCACTCAACTTATTTAGTTCTTTGGCAAATAATTTCGGAAATCTAGGGTGTGCATTAATTCCGGTTCCTACTGCAGTACCTCCCAGAGGCATTTCCAACATTCTTTTTTCAAGGAATAAAAGAGTTTTTTTCGAGTTCTTTAATTGAGAAGTCCACGCTGAAATCTCTTGATGAAAATCCAAGGGCATGGCATCCATTAAATGCGTTCTGCCAGTCTTTACTAATCCTTTTAAAGAAGTTGCCTTCTTATCTGTTGTCTCGATAAGTTTATCTAAAGCGGGTAGAAGTTTTTTAGTAAAATCCATGTACGCACTAACTTTTATTGCAGTTGGAATGACATCGTTACTACTTTGACTCATATTGACGTCATCGTTTGGATCAATTTTTATGTTTGAGTTTTTTAAAGCGAGATTGGCAATCACTTCGTTAACATTCATATTTGAACTAGTTCCTGAGCCAGTTTGAAAAACATCAACCGGAAACTGATCGTTGTGTTTGCTTTGCCAAACTTCTTTTGCCGCCCTTGAGATAGCGTTTGCTTTTTTTGATGAAAGAAGGCCTAAAGATTTATTAGCCCGGGCAGCGGCATCTTTTATAATTCCAAGTGCTTCGATAAAAGAGTTGGTGAAAGGAAAATCCATTTTAATTCCGCTGACTGGAAAATTTTCAACAGCTCTCTGAGTTTGTGCTCCATACAAAGCCGAATTAGGAACATAAACATCTCCCAAGCTATCTTTCTCGATCCTGAACCCTTTTTTTCTCTTAGGCATTTTTATTTTTAAAATGTATTTCAAATTGTACAAAATATTAAGTTAAAATATTGAAGAATTTATAGGAGTAGATGAAATGTCAGAAGAAAAAGAAATTAAATTACCTATCGATACTTCTTTAGGAAAACTTCCTCAAAAAACCAAAGGCTCTATAGTTCCAGTTGAATGTAAAACTATGGAAGAAATCAGAAGACATCAGTTAGAGCGTCTTGCTGCAGGTTTTAGGATGTTTTCTCACTTTGGTTATGATGAAGGAATTGCTGGTCATATAACTCTGAGAGATCCAGAATACCCTCACTATTTTTGGGTCAATCCTTTTGGAATGCATTTTGGGCAAATCTGCATATCTGACTTAATTTTAGTGGATCGAGATGGAAACATTGTTCAAGGCGAAGACAAAATGTTAAATACTGCGGCATTTGCCATTCATTCAAGACTTCATGAAGCAAGACCGGATGTAAACGCTGCTGCTCATTCTCATTCAATGTACGGAAAGTCGTTTTCTACCTTGGGTAGACTCCTAGAACCAATTACTCAAGACTCGTGCGCTTTTTACGATGATCATGTCTTGTTTGATGACTATACTGGCGTTGTTTTGGAAACCGATGAAGGAGATAGAATTGCTGAGGCTCTGGGAGATAAGAGAGCAGCAATTTTAAAAAATCATGGATTACTAACTACTGGCGAGTCGGTTGATGCTGCCTTGTGGGCTTTTTTGTCTATGGATAGATGTTGTCAATCTCAACTTCTAGCAGAAGCAGCTGGGCAGATGGAAAGAATTACGGATGATGTAGCTAAGTTAACAAAGACCCAAGTAGGTACAGAAATGGCGATGTGGGCTAGTTTTCAGCCTCTGTATGATTTAATGCTTGAAAAAGACGATAGCTTCTTGAATTAAAAGGAATTACTTAAGTAATTCTTCGACTTGCCATAAAGTGTCTTTGCCGAAGAACATTTCTTCACCAACAAAAAATGTGGGGATACCAAATACTCCTCTTTCTACTGCGGCTTCGGTATTGGAAATTAATTTAGCCTTTACCTCTGCATCTTGCATTTGAGCCATCAATTTTTCTGCATCAAAGCCTGATTCCTCAAAAGCAGCCTTTATCACCTCTGGGTCGTCCATCTTCTTTGGCTCTTCCCACATGTGCACTAAAACCTTATCTATATATTCTTCCAAGAAACCATCCATTTCTGCTGCAACAGCGCCTCTAATTATTTGCAAACTTATTACAGGAAAATGAGGATTCATTTTGAAATCATTCAAACTATGTCTTTCAATAAATCTCTGAATTTCAAGGTTTTGATATTCGTTTTTATTCTTAACTCCAAAAAATTGTTCCATAGGAGGTTTATTATTCGTAGCCTTAAAAATTCCGCCTAAAAGAACGGGAATATAATTAACTTCTGCTCCGGTTCTTTCCTTTATTCCTTTCATTACTTTATGACTTAAATAAGCATTAGGGCTTGCAAAATCAAAATAAAAATCAATCGTATTCATCATTTATTCTCCTTGTAAACATTTGTCATTATAAAAAGCTATTGCATTCTTTTCATAGGCGTTTTCGACTAAATTTTTCAAAAATCTACATTTCGTTTTTTCTTTCTTTATTCTTGAATCCGCATATAGTCTTTTAAATTCATCTAATCTATTCAATTCAAAGTCTTTCATGACAATACCTTGATCGTTTTCTGAATCTAGAATCATTATTTTATCTCCAGAAGTAGACCAAGAATTCCACGCAGGCAGAGAGTTATCTCTTCCTTTGCCAGGTGAGCCATTGTAGGCAAACTCAGCCCAATAAGATTGCATGGCGATAGATAATCTTATGGCATCTGGCAAATTTTCATTATTAAACATAAACCTTTCTATGCCCAATAACTTCATAGTTCCTGTTATAAAAGGTATCTCCATAACGTGAGCAGCACCGAAAATTTTTGAAAAATCCATCCATAGAAGCTTTCCTTGCTCATCCCAATCAAATCTATAGGCGAAAACATCTTGTTTGCCAGAGGAAATCATTGCTCTTGCAGGATTATCTACTGCAGAAATTTTCCAATTGTTTGATGCATAATTCGCTGTTAAGTCGTACATTTCTTGGTTACGAATTATTACTAATCTATTAAACACACTTGTTGAGTAATCTGACTGCATGGCGGCGAATAGCTTAGTTTCATCTCGATTCGTTCCAAATATTACTGGAACGTCGTTGTAGTAACTTTTTTTATTATATTTCAGACCTCTTTTTGGCAAAACATATCCATCACTTAAGACTCTTGGAATCATTTTTTTACCTGCCTGCTTTGAATTTTCTATCTCTTTATAGACTTTAAAAATCTCACTCAATTCAATACTTTGCATTTCTTCCAAAAGTTTGAATTCATTCATTGATTCTTGGGCAATGTTTGCTTCGAATGAATCTTTTGATTTTCCGGAGGCAACAAGTAATTTACTGATCACCTCTTTTGAAGAAGTCAAAAGAGAAGATTCTTTGTTATCAAAAAATTTAGATGCTTCTTTTGTACTAAAAGAATTAGTAGCACCACTTTGAGAAATTGCTTTGTGAAAAAGCCCTTTCGCTAAAGGAGAGCTAAGTAAAGCAAAAACATTATGTCCGCCTGCCGACTCTCCAAAGATTGTCACATTGTTTTTATCTCCTCCAAAGTCTTCAATATTTTTTCTAACCCATTTCAAAGCCATAATTTGATCAAGCGTTCCAAAATTTCCAGATTTATCACCTTGATCATTTGAAGTTGCTGCAAAAGATGGATGGTAAAACCATCCCAAAAAACCTAGCCTATAGTTAATCGAAACAATTACCAGGTCATGAGCTGCAGCTAACTTACTAAAGTCATATGATCCTGCTTCACCAGAGGTATTACCTCCACCATGAATCCAAAACATTACTGGCAATTTTTTATCTGAACTAATGTTTTTAGGCGCAAATATGTTCAAAAAGAGACAATCTTCTGATCCTAAGAATTCCCCTTCTCCTTTTTTATCAATAGAAATAGATTCTACTTGTGGACAGGGATTTGAAAATTCTATGGCTTTAACTTGATCATTTTCGTTTTCCAGACTTCTTGGTGCTTTCCATCTTAAGCTTCCCACAGGCGCTTGAGCGTATGGAATTCCCAACCACTGAAAAGTCCTATTTTTTTCAAGGCCAATGTATTTTTCTGAAAAAGAAAAAGCAAACTTTTCGCTTTTTTCAGAAGATTTATCGTTTGTTTGTAATGCGCAAGCTGTAAAATATAAAACTAAAAGAACAACTAAAGAATTTTTCATAAAGCTCATAAAAGGATTTTTTGATTTAAAATAAAAGTATATAGTAATTGTATATCGTTTAATTTATAAGTTAATTTTGAGAGAGCTATGCAAATATCACCTATTCCAACTTTATCTGATGAAATCAATGACATCAGAACTAGAACAGCAAATATTGTTGCGGAAAAAATTATTCCTAATGAGAAAGAGATTTATTCAAAAAGCGAGAATTCTTCCTCTATCAGAAAGGAAATAAGAGATGAGGTAAAAAAAGAAAAGCTTTGGGCGCCTCATTTACCAGAAGAATATGGAGGTATGGGGATTGGTTTTATGGCTCATGCTTATATGAATGAAATTTTAGCTTGGTCGCCCCTTTCAAATAGACTTTTCGGTGTGATTGCGCCAAATTCTGGAAACCAAAAAGTTTTACTTAAATACGGTTCAGAAGAACAAAAAAAGAAATGGTTAGAACCACTTATCGCAGGAGAAATGGAGTCGGCATTTTCTATGACTGAACCCGAAAATGCAGGTTCTGATCCAAGGTCAATACAAACTACTGCAAAAAAAGAAGGAGATGAGTGGATTATAAATGGCCATAAAGTGATGACTTCTAACGGAATAAAAGCTGATTTTGCAATTGTAATGTGTCGTACCGAGGAAGAAGGTGAAGACGGTGAAGTAAATTCGAGAATGACTCAAATAATTGTCCCAACCGACACACCTGGGTTTAATGTTATTCGTTCCGTTCCTATTTGGGGACACACTGGAGGAGATCATGTTGAGATAAAGTATGAAAATGTCAGAGTACCCATAGAAAATCAGCTTGGGGCAAGAGGTACTGGTCATGCAGCTGCTCAAGACAGATTAGGAGCTGGACGAGTTTTCCATTGTATGAATAGCATTGGTCAGATGTGGAGAGCTTTTGATTTAATGTTGCAAAGAACCATAACTAGGGAGGTTCATGGAGGAAAACTTGAAACAAAACAGCTTATTCAAGGATTTATTGCCGACTCCTACATTGATATCCAGTCTGCCCGACTTATGACGATTCATTGCGCTGAGGTTATGGATAGTGAAAACGATCCCAGAGTTGATATCTCTGCAATTAAAATCTATGTGCCTGAAGCAATGCACAGAGTGGTTGATCGTGCAATTCAAGTTTATGGATGGAAAGGCGTTTCAGCAGATTTACCATTATTCGGAATGTATCAAGGTGCAAGAACTTTAAGACTGGCAGATGGTCCAGATGAAGTACATAGAATTTTAATTGCCAAACAAGTTTTAAAAAAATATCACCAAGGCTTATCTTGGGATTTTGGAATTTAGTCTTTTATAATCTTCGCATCTTTAGCGATGTTGTCTTTTATAAAGTCCTTTTGTGCACCTTCAATCTTAACCAGTTTTAGACTAGATGATGCAGTAGCAATTAATTCTCCTTCTTGATGTAGTTCTGCTTTTGCAAAGCCAATTGAATTTCCTAACTTCACTATTTTTGATTGGCACTCTAGCTTTCCAGGTCTTCCAGCAGCTAAAAAAGATACATTGATATCAATCGACATCGGCGTAAAAATAAAGTCAGTTAATTCCATAACCAAAAAAGCCATACATGAATCCATCATTACTGTTGTAAATCCCCCTTGAATGATTGTTCCATTACTATGGCAGATATCCTCAGTTGCCTGGAAAGACATCTTTAAAGATTGAGTTTTGAAATTTATCTCCAAAATCTTTCCTGAAAGTTGTTTCATATATTCAGGAGTGTGATCTTTTTTCATGCTGTAGTTTATTTAGAAAAGCCTGAGAATTGTTCAATTGCTTTTTTTCTTGATTCTTTGAGATCTACTAAGTGATAACTATAACCCATCTCTTTCCTCTCTTCAGTAGATGGATCATGAATGTTCTTTGCGTTAGCTATTTCGGGAATCCACTTCTTTATGAAAGAACCTTCTTTATCAAATTTTTCAGACTGTGTTATCGGATTGAATATTCTAAAGTATGGCGCGGCATCCACACCTGTTGATGCACTCCATTGCCAACCGCCATTGTTAGAAGCAAAATCTCCGTCGATCAATTTTTTCATAAAATATTTTTCTCCTTTTCGCCAATCTATTAGTAAATTTTTTGTAAGATACATTGCGACAATCATCCTTAATCTATTGTGCATCCATCCAGAAGCATTGAGTTGTCGCATAGCAGCATCAATTATGGGTACTCCAGTTTGTCCTTTTGACCAAGAAATAAAATTATCTTCATTATTTAACCAAGGAAAATTGTCATATTTCTCCGAAAAAGAAAGGTTTTTACTTACTCTTGGATTGTGAAAAAGAATGTATTTATAAAATTCTCTCCAAATAATTTCATTCACCCATGTTTTAACGCCTATCTCATCTTCAGAATACTTTTGAAAAACATAAAAAATGCATTGTCCTGAAGACAAAATTCCTGACGACAAGTATGGGGATAAAGCGCTAGTTCCATCCAATGATGGAAAATCTCTATTTTCTTTGTAATTAAGAATTTTATGATCAATAAAACTTTCTAATTTCTCTAAGGCTTTTTCTTCACCGATTTCATATTGATTAAAAATTTCTTGATCATTTTTATCTAATTTAAAACTTTCGATTCTGTCTGAAACAGAAATAGCATGCTCTTGTCTTTTTGGAAGCTCTGAAATTTCTATTTTTTTTGATATCAATTTGGATCTGAATGCTCTTGAAAAAGGAGTGAAAACTTTAAAAAAAGTATCACTTTGTGTTTTGATGCTATCTGGATGAAAAATAGACGAGTCAAAAATATTTAATTTTTTGTTCATCCTCTCTAAATCTTTTTGGAGAGTCTCATCTCTTTGCATTTCGTTAACACCATATTCTTTATTTATAAATACTTCTTGAATTTCATTTTTTTTAACAAAATCAATAATTTTTTTGCTTTCGTCCTCAATACCATTTGCATTAATAATCTTTAGAGGAATATTTAAGTTTTTAAGTTTTTCAGAAAGCTCTTTTAAATGTTCAATTTGAAAAGCAATTTTCAAATTGCTTTCATTGTGGTTGTTCCATTTTTTTGGATTAAAAATGAATACAGTGGTTAAAGAAGATCCGTTTAGTGAAGCATTGGATAGTGCAGGGTTATTTTTTAACCTTAAATCTGAATTAAAAATAAATAATGAGTTCATACTATGGAGACAAGATAATGTATTCAGTTGCGCCCAACATAAAATTTATCACACATTACCTTGTCAAAAAAAGCGAGCCTTTTATGGGGAAAAGACTCGCTAAATCCAGATTTAGGAGAGTTTCTTTGGGAGAAAATGAAAATCTGAATATCTAAATGATATATAAATAAAATTCATATTGGGTTATAAAATACTAAAATTTAGTTATATTAAGATAATGCCTCAAAAGTAATTCCAGCTTTCATTAATCTGCTGATTAATGGATCGCCCAATCCTACGGCGGAAGTTAAAACCCCTCCAAATTCATTGCCAAAGGGTAAGTCATCTGAGAAAGCCAATGTCAAAGCTGCCTCACAAACCATCTTAGAAGTTGATTTGTATCCTGGATCTCCAGAACCATAAATTTCGAAACGTTTTTCACTACCATCTTCTAGCTCTGCAATGAATAACCCTCTAAACCAGCCATTATCTCTGGCTTCTTTATCAGGCCCATCCCCAGGTTTTGGCAATAAAGGTCTCACTAGATACCTTAAAGGAGTTGCAATGACTAAAAAAGCAGACATTAATACAAAAGAAGTTATTCTTGCCGCTGCTTTTGATGGATAGCTTCCTAGTTCTTTGAAAGTAAAATCTGGTCCATAAGATTTTTGATTCAAATCAAATAGAGCAGAACTTCTTCTTACTACGCGAGTATTTGCGAAAGCCATTAAACCCATTCCAGAAAATGCATCTGTACCCGGAATTGGTTTTACTGAAAAATTATCCAAACTTTTCCTTTTTTGAGTTTCAGAAACACTATCCTTTGGATTTAATAGGAAAGGATCTCTCATCTCCTTAGGGAGAGGGCCCATAGTGAACATAGTTTCAGTTGTGCCGCCACTAGCTCCACCTTTTGCAGAATGATAAACCGTTACATGATTAACTGGTTGGTTGGATCTTGTAACCGAAAAATAAACTCCCAAATCAGAGGGAATAGAATCATACCCGCAAGAAGGTACTATTCTCGTTCCATCTAATGCTGCCTTTTCATGAAACCTATCAATTAGGCCCTTAACCCAATGATTTTCTCCAGTTATATCTGTGTAATGAGTTTTGCATTCCACACAAGCTTCAACAACTTTTGTGCTGTATCTGGCAAATGGACCTGCTGCAGAAAGAACTACCTTAGTTTGTTTTACAAAATTTTTAATTGCTTCATAGTCATCAGAATCAGCAACAAAAATGTCACAGTCTAAATTTAGTTCTGATTTTAATGCTTCTAATTTATTTTTATTTCGGCCGGCTATTGCCCAGTTAAGATCTGGGTAGTTTTCTCTAAAATATTCAGCACAAAGTTTTCCGGTAAATCCTGTTGCTCCATATAAAATGATTTGATAATTTTTATTCATGTAAGTTATTTTATGTTTTTTAATCTCTCAAAAAAAGATTATTTGAAATTAAAATCATGCGCAAAATTTTTTTAAAGAAATAAGTTTGGTCGGGGTGGCGGGATTTGAACCCACGACCACTTGACCCCCAGTCAAGTGCGCTACCAGGCTGCGCTACACCCCGTTATGTTTTGAGTATCTTAAGAATTTCTTTTAGAGATTCAACAACTTCGATATCTAAATTAAGAGAAAAATCGCCTTGATCTAAAACTTTTTTTATTGCCTTTATATTTAAACCTTTATCGGTCATCTCTTTGATTTTCAAGAAAGTTATTAAATCTTTTTTTTGGAACATTCTTCTACTGGATATTCTTTCAACTGCAAAATACTGTTTAAAAGACTTTTCCCAATATCTTAAAACATGATCTTTTACCGATAAAATCTTGCTTGCTTCTCCCATCGTGAAGTATTTTTGATCGGGTAAATTGTTTAAATCAATTTGCAATTTTAAAGTAATTCTCTTAGTTTTTTTGACGCTCTGAAAGATACTACATTTCTATCAGAAATTTCAAAAGGCTCACCAGTCTTGGGATTTCTTCCAGGTCTGCTATTTTTATGTTTAACAAAAAAGTTTCCTAATTTAGGAATCTTAACTTCTTCTTCTCTTTCAAGTCCTCTGCTAATTTCTTCAAAATAAGCATTTACTATCTTCAAACAATCTTTTTTTGGAAGACCTATCTGCTTTCTTAGAATATTGATAATGTCAGCTTTCGTTAGTGTCATTTATCTCAAAATAGCTTTAAGTTTTCTTTCCAAACCAGAAATAATTAGGCTTGTTTCTTGTGTTATCTCATCTTCTGATAAAGTCTTTTTATTTGAACCCCAAGTAATTCTTATGGCAATACTCTTTTTCTCTTGGTCGATATTTTTACCTGAATAGACATCAAAGATTCTTAAACTTTGTAAATACGATTTTGAGGAAGTCTTAATGCAATTTTCTATCTGTTCATAGGAGATTTTTTTATCAACTTCAAAGGAAAAATCTCTTTGAGAAGTAGGAAAAATAGATGAAGAAGTTAATTTCTCTAAATTTTTACGATGGAGAGAATCAATTTTTAATTCAAAATAGTAAAAAGGCTTGGCAAGATCTATTTTTTTTAGATACTTTGGATTGAGACTTCCAACAGAACCAATTTTTTTACTTTTTTGAAAAATATCTGCCGAAGCATATGGGTGAAGCAAATCATTTGTTGTTTTTTTCCAAGAGAGATCACTGAGTCTAAACTCAACAGCTAAATCCTCAATGATTCCTTTGAGATGATAAAAATCCAAATCTTGATTGGAGTTCCAATTTTTCATTTTTTCATTGTCATAAAGCAATGCAGCTAAGTTGAGAGATTCCCTTGGATTTTTCTTGGAAAACGTTTTTCCAATTTCAAACAATTTTAGATAGTTTTGTCCTCTATTTAGGTTGAATTCTAAATTCGCTGCTAGACTTGGAAGCAAAGAAGTTCTGAGCGTACTCAATGAATTATTAAGGGGATTTTTAAGAGAAATACTATTTTCACTGATATTTAAATTTTCTAAAACTTTCTCTTCTAAAAAAGAATAATTAATGACCTCGAAAAATCCTTTGTTCTTCATGAATACTTTGATTGCATTAAGAAGATCATATTTAGATATTTCATAATTCTGCGAAACAGGATCAGACTTTATTTGAGATAAATTGTCATAGCCAATCATTCTTGCGATCTCCTCAATAAGGTCCTCTTTGATTGACAAATCAAATCTATGGCTGGGGACTTCGAATACAAAAATGGATTTAGTTTTTTTCAATAATTTTATTTCGAGTCTTTTTAAGGTAGAAATAAGAAAGTTTTCACTTATCGAGACTCCAAGTTTTTGCTTTATGTCATTAAGAGAAATGCTTATTGCTTTTTTTCTTGGAAAGTATTTATTTTTCTTAGTTTTAATTTCTGAAACATCTGCATCAAAAATATCCTTTGTTAAAACAATAACCTCTCTCAGAGCCTCCTCGTGAAGTTCGAAGTCTACGCCTCTTTCAAATCTTTGCGAGGCATCAGTTTGGAAGCCGTATCTTCTAGCTTTACCCTTTATGGCTGTAGGTGCAAAAAAGGCAGATTCAATAATGAAGTTTTTCGTTGTTTTTGTTACTGAATGATTTATCCCACCTGAGATTCCAGCAAATGCAATTGGCTCTTTTTCATCGGCAATGACTAAACAATCTGAAGTTAATTTTAATTTTTTCTCGCCAAGAATTTCTAGAGTTTCTTTTGGCTTTGCAAACCTTACTTCAATATTGCCATTTATCTTATCCTGATCAAATACATGCATAGGTTGTCCTTTCTCCAACATCACAAAATTAATAATATCTACCAGAGGATGAATGGATTGAATTCCAGATGCCTTTAAGCTTTTTTTGATATTTTGAGGGAACTTTTTCTTATATTTCAGATTAGATATCGAAACTGCAGAGTAAGCAGAACATGCATCGGAGGCAGACAACTTGATGTTTTTTTTAAATTCATTTTTTCCTTTGAAAGAAAAAGATTGAGAAGAAACAAATTTCTTGTTTTTAAAAGCACAATAATCTCTTGCTAAACCTTTGACAGAAAAACAATCTCCTCTGTTTGGAGTTAAATCAAAATCGATTACTTTATCTCCTTGTAATGATTCTATACCGTCGACTTCTATGCCAATCATTGTTAAGTCGTTGCAAAGATTATCAATTTTAGGCTTAGAATTTATAGCCTCTAATAATCTTGAATAAAGAATTTTCATTTTTTACTGTGATAAAAATTTTAAATCGTTTGTAAATAAAGAACGCATATCTTCTAACTCATATAAAAGTTTTGCCATCCTCTCAATTCCCATTCCAAATGCGAAACCAGAAAGTTGTTTTGAATTCAGTCCCGCCATGTCAATAACTTTTGGGTGCACCAATCCACAACCCATAATTTCAAGCCATTTTTTGGTTTTTTTGTCCATTATGTCAACCTCCGCAGAAGGCTCTGTGAAAGGAAAATATGATGGCCTGAATCTTACTTTTGTTTCAGGACCAAATAGAAAGTCAATGAATGTCATGATCTCGTTCTTGAGGTGACCGAAATTTACATTTTCACTAATTACCAGACCTTCAATTTGGTGAAACATTGGAGTATGGGTTTTATCTGCATCACTTCGATAAACTTTACCTGGGCAAATAATCTTTAGAGGCGCCCCTCTCTTTTCGATAGCTCTAATTTGAACTGGAGATGTATGTGTTCTTAATAAATCTCCATTATCCAAATAAAAAGTGTCATGCATATCTCTTGCAGGATGATCTAAAGGAATATTAAGAGCATCAAAATTATAATAATCGCTTTCTATCTCTGGGCCATCTTCAATGAGGTAACCTTGGGCAGAAAAAAAATCTGTTATTTTTAAAGTTGTAACTGTTAAAGGGTGAAGCTTTCCTTGTGACTTGAAGGAACCAGGAAGAGTAATATCAATTTGCTCTTTTTCGAGAGATTCTTTGATTGAAAAAGCTTCGATTTTCTCTTGAGCAGTAAATATATTTTCTTCACATAATTTTCTTAGCTCACCGATTGCTTTTCCAAATTCGGGTCTATCCTTTTTTGAAAGATTTTTTATATTTTTTGAAAGTTCAGAAATGTGGCCTTTCTTGCCCAAGTATTTAACTTTAAGAATGTTTAATTCTTCTTGGGAGCTAATCTCTGAAAAATCTTTTTTAAGATCTGCCTTTAAAGCATCTAAATCCATGCTTCATTATGCTGCATTTTCCTTAGCAAGAGATACTAAATTTGAAAAAGCTTCGCTATCCTCAACTGCTAATTCTGCAAGAACGCGCCTATCTAAATCTATATTCATTTTCTTTAAAGCGGACATAAATTTACTATAGGTGAGGCCATTTTCTCTGACAGCTGCATTAATTCTTATAATCCACAAAGACCTAAAGTCTCTTTTTTTCACTCTTCTGTCTCTATAAGCGTATTGTCCAGCCCTGGTAACGGCTTGTTTAGCAACTTTAAAGGTTCTACTTCTTGCGCCTCTATAACCCTTAGCAAGTTTTAAAACTTTTTTGTGTTTTCTTCGAGATTCTACTCCTCTTTTAACTCTTGCCACTATGATCTCTCCCTAAACATTCTTTTTACTAATTTTTCATCGCCATCTGCAAGAGCTGTGGTTCCTCTAAGCTGCCTTTTAGATTTTGAAGACATCTTTGTTAAAATATGTCTTTTATTGGCTTGCTTCCTTTTTAATCCAGAACCAGTCTTTTTGAATCTTTTTGCGGCTCCGCTATGAACTTTAATCTTTGGCATGATTTCCTACTTAGATTTTGCAGGGGATAATAACATAACAAGCTGTCTTCCTTCTGATAGTGGTGCTTGTTCTACGGACCCTAATCCATTGAGATCTTCTTCTACCCTTTTTAGCAGATCTAATCCAATGTTTTGGTGAGCCATCTCTCTTCCTCTGAATCTCATGGTTATTTTTGCTTTGTCTCCTTCATCTAAAAATTTAATGATTTTCTTTAGCTTAATTTGATAATCATTTTCCTCTGTACCTGGTCTGAATTTTACCTCTTTGACTTGTGTTTTCTTTTGTTTCTTTTTTGAGGCAGATTTCTGCTTTTTCTTATCGAATAAGTGTTTACCATAATTCATAAGCTTGCAAACAGGCGTATCTTTATCATCATTGAGTTGAACTAGGTCTAAATTTTCTTTAGATGCAATCTGAAGAGCATCTTCGATTTTTTTTATGCCTAACTGTTCCCCTGAACTTGAAATTAATCTAACCTTTTCAGCTTTAATAAACTTGTTTACCGGTTGTTTATTTTCTTTTTTGTAATTTCTTTTTGCTAAAGCCATAATTACTTAGCAGAAAAAGAAAGAAATCTTTTGTATACCAATCAAACCTCCTTAGACTCAATTTTTTTGTTTAAAATATCACTAAATGCTTCAATCGACATAGTACCTAGATCAGATCCAGACCTGTCTCTAATTGCTAACGTCGATGATTCGATTTCCTTATCACCCAAAACTATGATGTAGGGAACTTTTTGCATAGAGTGGTGGCGGATTTTATAAGTGATTTTCTCATTCCTCAAGTCCGAATTTACTCTAAAACCTCTCTTTTTAAGAATATTTGTAATTTCTTCTGTTTTTTTTGCATGTTTTTCGGAAATGTTTATTGCAACTGCCTGTATTGGAGCCAGCCAAACTGGGAAGTCTCCAGCATATTGTTCAATAAGAATTCCGATAAATCTTTCAAAAGAACCCAAGAAAGCTCTATGTAACATTACTGGAATATGTCTTTCACCATCTTTTCCCACATAAGAAGCATCTAATCTTTCAGGCATATTAAAATCTGCTTGCAAGGTGCCGCATTGCCATTCTCTATTCAAAGCATCTGTTAAGACAAAATCTATTTTAGGCCCATAAAAAGCACCATCTCCTTCAGCAATCTCATAGGATATATTTTGACTAGCAATGGCTGCCTCTAAAGCTTTTTCTGCCTTGTCCCAAATTTCATCAGTTCCTACCCTTTGTTCTGGTCTAGTTGATAACTTGATGTCTAATTTATCAAAACCTAATTCTTTATAAATGTTTGACAGAATCTTTATAAAAGACCCCGCCTCTTCTTCAATTTGATCTTCTGAACAAAATATATGCCCATCATCCTGAGTCATTTGTCTGACTCTCATCAAACCATGCAAGGTTCCGGATGGTTCGTATCTATGACAAGAACCAAACTCAGAATACCTTATTGGTAAATCTCTATAAGATTTTAGACCTTGGTTGTAAACTTGAACATGACAAGGGCAACTCATTGGTTTAAGTGCATTGACCCTTTTTTCATTGGCATGCTCTTCATCTATTTCAGTAATGTACATATTTTCTCGATATTTATCCCAATGGCCAGATTTCTCCCAAAGTTTTCTGTCTACGACTTCCGGAGTTTTTATTTCTTCATATCCTGAAATTTTCAGTTTTTCTCTAATGTAGTCTTCCAAGATTCTGAAAATAGTCCAGCCTTTTGGATGCCAAAAAACCATCCCAGGAGCTTCTTCTTGAAAGTGAAACAAGTCATATTTTTGTCCTAGTTTTCTGTGATCTCTTTTTGAAGCTTCTTCAATATTAGAGATGTATTGTTTAAGTTCTTTCTCTGTATTCCAAGCGGTTCCATAGATTCTTTGAAGCATTTTCCCTTTTGAGTCTCCTCTCCAGTAAGCTCCTGATACATTCAATAACTTAAAGCTTTTTAGGT
>CENW01072722.1_pt1 | contig 17100 bp, 19 predicted proteins | sample 530241 | NCBI WGS metagenome assembly CENW01 (sample SAMEA2619818, study PRJEB7988) | marine metagenome | isolation source: saline water (ENVO:00002010), including | reverse complement strand
TCTTCCTGATAATGTTACAATCGCAGGAAACTTGACAGTTAGTGGTACAACTACAACTGTTAACTCAACTACTGTTTCTATTGCAGACCCAGTTTTCGAAATTGGTGACGATAGTTCAGATGACAACCTAGATAGAGGTATTAAATTTAAGTACAACTCATCAGGTGCAAAAGTTGGTTTCTTCGGTTTCGATGATTCAACAGGAAAGTTCGTAGCACTAGGTTCTGCAACAGACAGTTCTTCAACATTCTCAGGTACAGCACTTGATGCAGTATTTGGTGGAATCGAAGGTACTGGTCTTGCACTCTCAGGATCAATCACAAGCATAGACGGGTCTGCTCCAACAGCAGGTCAAATCCTAATCGGTCACGGTACAAACGGTGACTTTGCAAAAGGAACTCTAACTGCTGGTGAAGGTATCGATGTGACTAACGCAGATGGAAGTATCACAATAGCTGGTGAAGATGCAACTACAACTAATAAAGGTATTGCAAGTTTTGCTTCTGCAAACTTCACTGTATCAAGTGGTGCCGTTACAATCACAGGCATAGATGGTGGAACATTTTAATTAATCATCTATAGGAGGAGATACCGATGGCAACAGAGATTAAATTTAAAAGGAGTTCGACACAGAACGATCTTCCCGCAGTAAGTGATCTTGCCCTAGGTGAGATTGCAATTAATACCTATCATGGTCGTGTTTACACGGAGAAAAATGATGGGTCGGCTGCAATTGTGGAAGTCGGATCAGTCCCAGCTTCTCTAACAATCAATGATGCAATCACATTTCCGACAAGTGATGGTTCAAATGGACAAGCCTTAACTACAGATGGTTCAGGAAACTTAAGTTTCTCAACCGTAGGTGGTACAGGTTTAACAGTTTACACATATTCAATTACAGGTAATACAACTGCTATTACAGGTAATGACGATAACAATAATTCTTTATCCTACACAGCAGGAAAAGAACAAGTTTATCTAAATGGTGTGAAATTAATTGATGGTGGTACAGATTATACAACCACTAACTCCACAACTATCACTCTCGCTGCAAATGCGATAAATGGTGATGTCGTACAAGTAGTTGCCTATACAAGTGCAGACTTGGTACAAGGATACTATACGGCTTCAACATTTTCTGCAACAACGGCTGACCAAGTGTTATCATCAAATGGCATTGCAAATAAAGCAATCAAATATGTCATTTGTGCAACTCACGCTTCTGCTGGAACACACGCTGCAGAGGTTTTATTAATCAACAATGGTTCTAACTCATATTTCGTCCAGTACGGTGATGTGTTTAGTTCCAGTTCATTGTTCTCGTTGAATTCAGATATTAACTCAGGTAATATGAGACTTCTCGTAACACCAGCTAATACGAATACAACGATTGATACATTCCAAATTAGACATTCATAGGAGGATGAGAGATGGCTATAAGTAAATCATTCAAACTTGCAGAACTTATCCGACATATCGAATATGATTCGACAGACGATGTAATCAAAACAAGTAAAAGGACTCAAGATAAAAACAAAAAGAGAGGATCAGAAACGAAGACCTCTACCGATGTGTTTAATCTTGATACATTTGCTCATGCAGACTTTAGAGCTGCAAGATACATTGTTGCAATGTCTAAGGGAACAGATTTCCATTCAACGGAAATTATGTTGATTCACGATGGAACTACGGTTTCCATCACTCAATATGGTGTTTTGCAAGATGCAACACTTGCCACATTTGATGCAGACATCAGTGGTGACAATGTTAGACTTAGATGCACACCAGCTTCGGCAACTTCGACCACAATCAAGTTTGACCGAACATTGGTTGATGCATAAGAGAAACTAAACTCGAATTAAAGGGGGTGTATGCCCCCTTTTCTTTTTCTTTTGGACACTCCCGTCTTATAAATAATCGTATACATTCTAAACTTTTATTTTAGGACACGGAGAAACATGGCAGATACAAAGAATTTTAGAGTAGAGCATGGAATAAACATTGGAACTACCGAAGTCGTAAATTCAAGTGGGAAGGTACAAGCCTCAGCAGTATCTACATTAGACACAGACGACATTACGGAAGGAACATCTAATACCTACTTCACGACAACAAGGGTTAATAACCATCTTGCAGATGCTTCCTCGGCAAAAACTATTAATAATGCCACAATTGACGGAGGAACCTTTTAATGGCAGCCCAAAACTTTAAAATCAAAAACGGATTGACGGTAGGAACAACCGAAGTTATTGATAGTTCAGGAGACTTAACGAATGCAGCTTTTGGAACTGCAGCTCTTGAGGCAATCGATGACCAAGTAAATACACTCTTAACAGCTGGAACAGGAGTATCGTTATCATATGATGACTCTGCTGGAACACTTACAATTAACGGACAAGTTGGTGATATACAAGGTGTCACCGCGGGAGACGGACTTTCAGGTGGAGGAACAAGTGGAACAGTATCACTTGCCGTAGACCTAAACGAATTAACAGCTGCAACAGTAGATATTGCAAACGACAGTGTTGCAATTATAGATGCATCAGACAACAGTTCTAAGAAAGAAACATTAGCAGACATTGCAAGTGCAATGGCTGGAACAGGTATTACTGCAACTAACGGTGTTCTATCTACAACAGTAGGTGATATTACATCAGTTGTTGCTGGTACAAACTTAAGTGGTGGTGGAACATCAGGAGATGTCACACTTGATGTAGAACAAAAATTAAACAATACAACTGCACCATATTACCATAATGTAGTGGTGACAGTCAGTGGTGGTAAGTTCTTATTTGATGGACAGACTTCATCTCAAGAATTAAGACTTATGCCTTCTGTAGTTTACAGATTCGACCAATCAGACAGTACAAACGCAAACCATCCATTAAGATTTTCTGAGTCATCAGACGGTTCAGAAATGTCAGATGGATATACAATTTATAACAAAGTAGGTACACCAGGCTCAAGTGGTTCTTATACAGAAGTTGCATTTGACCAAGAAGCACCTCAAGTTATGTACTTCTACTGTTCAAATCACAGTGGAATGGGTAACTCAGTTGCACTTGGAAGTGGAGACATAGCAGGAGTTACTGCTGGAGACGGTCTCTCAGGTGGTGGTACATCAGGAACAGTCACACTATCTTTAGATAGTTCAGTAGCAGGAGATGGTCTTGCACATTCAAGTGGTGTATTATCTCTAGACTTAAATGAATTGACTGCAGCCACAGTCGATGTATCTGCAGACAGTGTTCCAATTATTGACGGTACTGCAACTAGAAAAGAAAGTATTGCAGATATAGTAACTGCAGTTGCTGGAGATGGTTTATCTGCATCCAGTGGTGTTCTTGCAGTTGGTGTCGATGATAGTTCAATAGAAACAGATTCCGATGCATTAAGAGTTAAAGCATCAGGTGTTACAAATGCAATGTTGGCTGGATCAATTGCAAATTCAAAACTAGCAAACAGTGCAGTTACAGTTACAGCGGGTGACGGTTTATCAGGTGGTGGTTCAGTATCACTAGGTGGTTCCGTATCTCTTGCAGTTGGTGTAGATGACAGTTCAATAGAAACAGACTCAGATCAATTACAAGTTAAAGCAGGTGGTATTACCAACGACATGTTGGCTGGTTCGATTACAAATGCAAAATTAACTAACAGTTCAATTACAATTGCTGGAGCATCGACTGCTCTAGGTGGAACTGTACTTGCAGATACAGATGCTTTATCAGAAGGTTCATCAAACTTATACTTTACAAACGAGAGAGTTGATGACAGAGTTGCATCTCTTATAGTTGGTGGTTCAAATATTACTGCAACTTATGACGATGCAGCGGGAACATTAACCCTTGCTGGTTCGGCTGCATATGCAGATGCAGATGCAAGACAAGCAATATCAGTCACAGATAATGGTGGAGATGGATCACTTGCATACAATAACTCTACAGGTGTTATTACATATAACGGCCCAAATGCATCAGAGGTAAGAACTCATTTCTCAGGTGGAACTGGTGTTACTATCAGTTCAGGTGAAGTTAGTATCGGTCAGGCAGTTGCAACAAACAGTAATGTTCAATTTGCAAACTTAACACTATCAGGTGACTTAACAGTTAACGGAACAACAACTACAGTATCATCAACAAACTCTGTAATTGCAGATGCATTAATAGAATTAGGAAACGGAACATCAGGTTCACCTTCTAACGATGCTGGTCTAGTTATTGAAAGAGGAAGTTCAGACAATGTATTCATTGGTTGGGATGAGAGTGCAGATGCAATCACATTCGGTACAGGTTCATTTACAGGTGCATCAACAGGTAATTTAACCATTACACCAAGTGCAGTAAACACAGGTGCATTAACAATAACAAACGCAACAAATAGTGGTGGTACAGCAAGAAATGTATATCAATCGACTTCTGCTCCGACAGGTTCAGATGGTGCGGTTGGTGACTTATGGATTTTATACTCATAATTGAGTTAGTGAGGATTTATGGCGTCAGGTTCACAGAAGGTTAAAACCCCTACTGGGTGGAATGCAACCCAAGGTGCTTGGGTTAAAACAGCTTCATCCACATGGAAGGCAGTTGACCAAATTTACATAAAGACAGGCCCTGCAACATGGAATAATGCTTCAGGTCAAGAGGCAACGCAAATTCCATATCCTTATATTGCAAACGCTCAGAACCCTGTAATTAGACAAACAATTGTATCATATCCTTATATTGCAAATGCACAGGAACCTAACATAAGGGATAGACAAAATCCTTATCCATACATTGCAAATGGACAGGAACCGAATATAAGAGATGCAAGACAACCTGCTACCTATCAACATAGGTCACCTTTTACATACGATCATAGAAGTCCTACGACATATAATTTTAGGTCTCCATCAACTTATCAGAATCCAGTGAATGCACAGGAACCAAACATAAGAGATGCAAGGCAGCCTGGAACTTATCAGTTTAGGTCTCCGTCTACCTATCAGTTTAGGTCTCCATCAACTTATCAGCACAGGTCACCTTTTACATATAGGAATCCAGTGTCAGCACAGGAGCCTAATATCAGGTCTGCTCAACAACCTAATATCAGGTCTGCTCAAGAACCAAATATTAGAAGTGCAAGACAACCTGTAATATATAACTATAGGTCACCATTTACATATAGAAACCCTGTAAATGCTAGACAACCTAATATAAGAAGTAGACAATCTCCTTTTACATATCCTGCTAACGCAAGACAACCAGCAACCTATCAGGCACCTGCGAGACAACCTTTTATTGCACAGGGAAGAAACCCGTTTACATATCAGGCACCTGCTAGACAACCTAATAATGCATCTTATCAGTCTCCTTACCAATATCAGGCAAGGATACCAATTAACATACCAGGCGGCGGAGGTAATCCACAGATTAAATAATTATGGCTCAATCACCTTACATAGGACAAGCAAGACAACCAGTTCCGTTTACATTTCAGAACCCGTTCACATATCCTGCGAACGCGAGGCAGCCGTTTACTTATAACGCACAGAATCCGTTTACTTATCCTGCGAACTATCAGAATCCGTTCACATATCAGACACCAGCTCGACAACCTGTTACATATAACTATAGGTCGCCGTTTACATACAGGAATCCTGTAAATGGTAGACAACCTACTATTAGAAGTAAACAATCTCCGTTTACTTACAACTATAGGTCACCGTTTACTTACAACTACAGATCACCTTTTACTTACAACTATAGATCACCGTTCACCTATAGAAGTCCAGTATCAGCACAGGAACCTAATATTAGAAATAATCAACAACCTACGATTAAGAATAATCAACAGCCTACGATTAAGAATAGCCAAACACCATTTACATATAACTATAGATCACCATTCACCTATAGAAATCCAGTGAATGCACAGGAACCTAATATTAGAAACCAACAAGAACCTAATATCAGGTCTGCTCAAGAACCAAATATAAGAGACAGTCAGACTCCGTTTACCTACGATCATAGATCACCGTTTACATATGCAAGACAAGGACAGACACCTGATACCTATTCATATAGAAGTCCATCAACATATCAGGTGATTGCAAATACGCAGAACCCATACAACCATAGAAGTCCTTCTACATATGCAAGACAGGGAAGAACTCCTGAACCTAGATGGGATGGTGCAGCTCAACAGCAGTGGCCAGGGACTCCAATTACCTCATAATTTAACCCACTAAATACAAGTATGTTAGAGAATATCGACACACTTGAAAAAGCACGCAATCATAACTTTAGAATGACTTTAGAAGAAGCTTCTAAAGATTCTTCTAGACCAGGCTTCAAATTTGGACACAAGGCATATAGTCTTGGTGCAATAGATTTTTTTAGACCTGATACAGAAGGCTCTAAAAACTTTAGAGAAGTTTTAAATTATATTGTTAGACAATTACCACCGATCAGAATAGTCCCTTGGAAGTATATAAAACCAAAGATAGATGCAAAAGAGATACAAACTTTTGGTCAATTACATCACAATGCAATACAGTATCAAAGATATTTACATCATGGATGGACTGCACCTTTAAGACCTAATCATCCTTTAGGTGGTGGTTCAATGGACTTCATGAACTATGATGATGAATATCAAAAAATATCAACTGTTAGTGACCATCCCGATTGTAATGAGTTAGAGGATCACGAAGAAAATTCTGTAAACTCAGTATACTATCACGCTGCTAAAGCTCATTGGTTAGTAAACAATATTCAGAAGGAAGGATTGAGACATCCGATACAAGGTCATACAAACTTAGGTTTAGGTAGTGGATTCAAATATAAATTATCTATACATCCAGGCTCTATAAGATGTAAAGTATTTGAAACAATGGACGAACCTGAATTTCAAACCATAGTGACTGATTATGCAGATTGTTTCCCTGAATGTGAAGCATTGAGTGGTGATGAGTTAATAAGTTTTTGGGAAGAACTGAGTATAGGTAGTGAATCAAAACATAATACTTTATCTGCAATATGGGTAGACGATGGAAAGTTAGAATTCTCATTATCGTCTGTAGCTGGTCTAAATTTTAGAGAAGAAGTTTTTGAATTCAATAAAAAGGTTACGAAGTTAACTAAGAAAAAACCTGTTAACATTTACTTAGGTTATGATTCAAATCATTCAGACTTATTTGATGTTGCAGAAAAGTCTATACATGATAGTATTGAGAATATAAAATCAGGTGGAGTTGCAGAAGAATATTTCAATGATTATAAAGTAGAAGTTAAGAAACTTGACATCAATGCAATTTCGGAATATACTAGAGAGTATGCAAATCAATCTACTGAGTTTACTTACAGTAGATTCTTGATTCCATATCTAGAAAACTATGAGGGATTCAGCTTCTTTATAGATGATGACTACATATGGAAACATAATCCTATGAGTTTATTCTACTTCTTAGACCCTGATAATGCTGTTGCATGTGTTCAGTATGATTTCAAACATCATGATGAAAACAAAATGGGTGGTGAGAAAAATGTATCATATCCTATGAAGTTATGGTCTAGTATGATGATATTCAATAATGGACACGAAGATTGTAGAAAACTTACACCCGAAGTAGTTAATAATGAGAGTGGAATGTTTCTACATCAATTCAAATGGACAGATCAGATAAGCAAAATTCCTCACGATAAAATTTGTACTGAGGGATACGATGATTCTTTCAACGAGACTCATCATGCAATCCATTATACAAGGGGTGGGCCTTGGATAAAAGATATGGATTATTCCCACATAAATATGTTGGACTTATATGAAAAACATAAAAGAGGATTGCCAAACAGCACCTAATATGTTATAATGGAGATATTATGAATGCATTAATTTATTGTGAACACGGAAACCTTTGGATAAGAAAACCAAATGGTTTGGAATGGGAACACAAAAATGTAGACAGACCTGAGTTAGGTTTCGAATACGAAGTTCTTATCTATGATGATATAGAATGTAAAGTCGAAAAATGGAATGACGAAGTAAGTTTAGAAGAACAAGATAGATTACCTCTATCTGAAACTGAGAAGGATGCAGTTGAAGCTTATATCAGTAATGCAGAACCACCTCACGGTGTCAGCTTAAACCAACAATATGTTGGTCGAATCCATGAAGTAGTTCAAAACAATCAACATCAACAAGCCGAGAAGTATGGATTTGATAATATGGTTGAAGTTCTACTAGCTGCAAGAGAAGGATCAGCACATCCACATAGATCGGATGCAAGAAGAGCTTTAGAATATTTCGATGCAATAGCAAATGTTGCAGAAGGATTGTATAAAGAGATTTCGATTACAAGAGAAGATACTCTAAAACCTTTAGAAGATTATTTAATGACACTTCCACCACCTTCATCAGGCCCTGGCATGGGTTAAAATGGATATCAATGTTGTACACATTGATGAGCCTTTCCATATCAAGGAAATGCCTCTAGGTAACAATGTTTATGTTTTAGATAATTATCTTGAAGATGCTGTATTTCATGCAGTGAATCGAGACTTTGCTCACTGTTCTTGGCAGAAAACAAATCAAGTAAATGGTCTTCCCAATGATGGAAGAGGTGGTTTACCTAATCATCAGTTATGGGGGTGTGAGTTATTTCGAGGACATGATATGAGAGATGGTCATTTGAATGGAAAGAATGGTTTTCCTAATTATCTGTTTAGATACCTTGATAGAAAAATAAGAACAGACTTTGGATTTGATTGGGTTAGATTTCAATACGCTGGTGGTAATTCACAAACCCATGGACAACATGGAACTTGTCATTCAGATTGTGATGAAAATGATGAATGGAATCTTTCCTTTCTGTATTATCCTAATACATTTTGGAATCCAAACTGGGGTGGTAAATTAAGATTTTATAGTGAGATAGTTCACGGTGGAATTTTAGATTTTATGGATGAGTATGAAACTGGTACAGTTGATTTTGTACCAAATAGACTATTAATGTTTGATGGGAGATTACCACATGGTGCAGAAGCACCACATGAATCTGCAAGATACATAGATAGGAAGTCTATTGTAATTAGAGGTGACGAAATAGTTTTAAAAGACGATAGAGATAAGTATGCCGACTATTGAGTTCAGAACATTTAACAAAGAATCGTATGCAAACCTTAGACCAGTTGCAGCTAGAGAGATGCAACCTGAATGGTGGAAGAAACAAAAGGTTCGTGTAGACCACAGAGGAAGAATGGCTCAGACTATTCGTTCTTGTCCTTCTATGCAAGATTGGTTAACTATGGGATACTATATTCTTGCAACAGAAGAAATACATGTAATGAATGGGCCTGATTGGAACTGGCCTGATGAAGGAGAAAAATTTTCAACTTCTCCAACTGCAAATCATTATTCACAATCACATCCTTCAGCACAACTACAAGATTCTGTAGAATATATGGGTGCCCAAGGCCCAGTGAAAGATGCATTTAAAATAACTTCAAACTGGAACATGATTACACCCGAAGGTTATTCAGTTCTCTTTCTTGATCCATTTATGTTCTCTAATAAATACTTTGCATGTTGGCAAGGTGTGATTGATTCTGATCGTTTCAATATCAATATGGATAATGCACAAATTATTTTTTATCCAAAAGTTAATCATTCTTTTACAATAGAAGCGGGAACACCGCTTGTACAAATCTTCCCTTTCAAGAGGGAAGAATGGGCATCTACATATTATTATCAAGATGCAGAAGCATGGCATGGACAACATGCAATACATCCTGATAGTATGCAAAAATGGCAAAGGGAGTTAAGACTGGTGGACGAAGAAACTGGACTACCAAATGACCAATTAAATATAGGTGGATATAGAAGTGGTAAGATTTGGAAACCCAAATCAAGACTCTATGGTAAACCTACAGATGGTGGAGAAGCACCACCACCTGAATGTCCAGCTCATCAAAGCTTTAAAGATAAGCAGCGTGAGTTGACTGATTTGAATTGGGATGGTTCGGAGTCAGAAAAAATAGATAGAGAATAGATTATGTCAGTTAGATTATTGTTTCCTACTTACTTATTCGAGTTTAATCTCGTAGAGGAAGGATTAATATCGGAAGAATATCTATGTCAGTTAAAAGATGACATGGATGCAGTGAGAAAAAAAGACCCAGTTGGTAGACAAGTATCTAACGCATATACAGGTTGGCAATCTCAAGATGGCTTTGAAAAACGACCCGCCTGGGCCAAAATTAACCGTGTAATCAAGGACAAATATAATCTTGAAGTTCTCCCTTGGTTGCGTGTAGATACTTCTCAAGCAAGTGTAAGTTTGGGTAATATGTGGGGTAATATAAATGACAAAGGTGCATGGAATAAACCTCACAGGCATAATGGTTGTTGGTTAAGTGGTGCATTTTATGTACATGCAGACGGTGATGAGGGTAATTTTGTTGCAATAAAAGAGGGTGCAGATGTAGTTAGTGACTTCCCACATAACAACAAACAGAGAGAAACCTTCGAGGTATCACCAGTCTCAGGAACCCTTTTACTCTTCCCTAGCGGTCTTATACACATGGTTGAACCTAATACAACCAGTAAAGATCGATATAGTGTTGCATTCAATACAGTTACACACCGAATGGGTTCTGAAACTGACATACCTATAGATTATCATTGGAATAGATTTGAACTCGATGACCCTAAAGTAAGGGGTTAATTTACATAAATAATCGTATGGAAATTACGATATCACCTTACATAATATGGAACCTAATTATGACTGTAATCATAGTCCCACTTGGGTTTTTGATCCGTACAGTCCTATCAGAACAAAAAAGACTAGACATTCTCGTCAATAAAACAAGAGAAGAAATCGCAAGAGATTACGCAACAAGAGAACAGATCGAGGCCGATTTTGAGAGAGTTTTATCTTCGATTCAGAAGATAGATGAGAAACTTGACCGTCTTCAGCATAAAACTTATTTCCAAGAATAGAAAAGGTATAAATAGTAGTATACGAAAGGAATACTACTTATGGCAATACCAAACAGTAAAGCATCATTAAAAGAATATGTTAAAAGAAAACTGGGAGCTCCAGTTTTAGATATCAATGTGGACGATGACCAGTTTGATGATAGACTGGATGAGGCCATTCAATACTTCCAAGAGTACCATTATGACGGTTCTATCAGAGTTTATCTCAAGCACCAAATAACAGACGCAAAGAAAACTACGATGAGATCAGATGAAACATTCACAGAGAATGTAGCTGGAACTCATGCGTATGATAATGAGCAAGTAAAACAACAACAAAATTACATCGTTTTACCTGAGTTTGTATTAGCCGTAAATAGAATCTTCCCTTTCAATGACAAACATAATTTAAACATGTTTGATTTAAGATATCAGTTAAGATTGAATGATCTTTATGATTTATCTGCAACAAATATATTATACTACGAAATGGTACAACAACATATTACCATGATGGATAATATACTTGTTGGTCAAGTACCGATAAGATATAAACAACACATGAATAGATTGTATCTTGATATGGATATCGAAGCTCTAAGTGGTAACGAATTCATAATCATAGAATGTCATAGAAAAATTGACCCAACAGACTTCACAGATATCTACAATGATATGTGGTTGAAAAGATATTCAACTGCATTAGTGAAGTATCAATGGGGAGAAAATCTATCCAAGTTTGAGGGGGTTGCATTGCCTGGCGGGGTGACTTTAAATGCATCAGAAATGAAAGCACAAGCACAAGAGGAGATAACAAAACTAGAAGAGGAGTCTCGATTGAATTACGAACTTCCCGTCATGGACTTAATGGGGTAAGTGAATGCCTACAAATAATTATTTTAATCATGCTGTAAAGACAGAACAGCACCTCTATGAGGATTTGGTAGTAGAATCATTACGATTCTATGGACACGATGTCCTATATCTACCAAGACAAATTATAGAGGAAGACAGTATATTGAATGACGATGTTCAGTCAAGATTCGGTGACGCCTATTCTGTCGAGATGTATCTAGAGAACACTGAGGGTTTCGAAGGAGAAGGAGACCTTGTTTCTAAGTTTGGTGTTCAAATACAAGAGGAAGCAACATTTATAATGTCTCTCAGAACATGGGAGAGATTTATTTCTCTAGACTCAAATCTTGCAACATCACTTAGACCTAATGAAGGGGATATAATATATTTCCCTCTTACAGGTTCAATGTTTGAAATAAATTTTGTAGAAGACCAAGACCCTTTCTTCCAGTTAGGAAAAATGTTTGTCTTCAAGATGAGATGTTCACTCTTCTCATACGGTGGAGAAGATTTCGATACTGGTACTTCTGCAGACTTAGTAGAAGCAGACCAAGCTTACACAATCGAACTAACTATGCAAACTGGTACTGGAAACTATACAGTCGGAGAGAATTTAACGACAGTAATCAACAGTGTTACAACGACAGTTGGAGAGGTTGTACTATGGCAACCACAATCTAGAAAACTTACAATTAAGGATAACACTAGAACACTACAAGTGGGTGATACACTAACAGGTGCATCGTCAAGTTGTGCAAGAGTGATAGCTGCAATTACAGATGTACTATCATTTGGTCAAGATCATTCTGCACAGAATGTAGAGTTTGAAGCTAAAGATAATGATTACTTAGACTTTAGTGAAGTAAATCCGTTTGGTGAACCATAATGTTTGGAACTTATTTTTACAACGAAACTATAAAGAGATCGATTTCAGTTTTCGGTACATTGTTTAACAACATTGATATCAAGAAAATTAAAGCAGATGGGACTGTACTCACTCAACAGAAAGTACCCATATCCTATGGCCCAAAACAAAAGTTTCTACTAAGATTAACAGAAGATGCAAAACAAAGAGATGGTTCAGTAACTTCTATATCTTTACCTCGTATGGCTTTTGAAATGACTGGTTTAGAATACGATCCGACTAGACAACAAAATAAAATTATAAGAACACAAAAGACTGTAATGGAAACAGCTGATGTTGGAAAAAGAGGATACCAATATCAACCATCACCCTACAATATTAACTTCTCTTTATCGATACTTGCAAAGAACGCTATCGATGCACTTCAAATAGTAGAACAAATAGTTCCTTACTTCCAACCTGAATATACCGTTGCAATGAAAATGGTTGACAGTATGAGTGAGGTAAGAGATGTACCAGTCATACTTAACTCAATTGCAATGGAAGATATGTATGAAGGTTCATTTGAAGAAAGAAGAGTTATAGAATACACATTAGAATTTACTATGAAGACATACTTCTTTGGCCCTGTTTATACTGGAGAGGTCATCAAGAATGTTATCGAAAGAGATTATATCAATACTGATCTAAAAGCTGGGTTTACCACAACTCAAATTAACAATTCAGGATTGGTTAAAGAGGTTAAACACTATGAACCAGCTTTCGGTGAAGTTGCAAATGCAGTTTCTAATTCACAAGGAGTGACCTTTGCAACTGCAATAAATAGTAAGATAAGTGTTGGTGACGAAGTATTCGGAACCAATTTAGCAACGAATCCTACCGTTGAGAGTATTGCAAGTGATAAGTTATCAATAGTATTGAATAATGCAATCACAATAAATGCAAATACTACATTGAAATTTGTTGGTTCAGTTGATCCATCAGATTCATTTGTAGTTGCAGAAACGGTAACTTTTTATGATGAAGGTGGGGGTACTACATATTCAGAAGACCTCGCTGGTGATGCTTAGTTATGACAAAAGAGATAGATCAAAAATTAGATAATCTTCTAGATATCAATAGTGATATCAAACAAGAAACTAAATTAGTTAAAGTTCCTGATAGGGACAAGAATATCGAAACAGACTACAGGTATGCCCGTGAGAATTTATATGACCTCGTTGAGAGAGGACAAGATGCAATAGATGGCATACTAGAACTTTCCAAAGAAACCGAACACCCTAGAGCATATGAGGTTGCTGGTCAATTAATTAAAACTGTATCTGAGACTGCAGAAAAGTTGATAGATATACAGAAGAAGTTAAAAGACCTAGAGAAGGAGGATAGTTCAGTCAGGACACAACATAATCATTTGTATGTAGGTTCAACAAGTGAGTTGCAAAAGTTCCTGAAAAAGGAGTCTAAAAAAGATGTTCGAAACAATTGAAGAATATAAACCGTTACCTATACCCGAAGTAAAAGAAGGTGAAGCTTTTTGGTTACTTGCTTTGGGACATCTGACCCGTCATCAAACTGATTACTGGAAAGATATTGATAATGTAGAGGATTACAATCCATATGAAAACTGGTTAAGGGAACATGCAGCTGGTAAAACTGTATGTGATCTAGGAGGTGGGACAGGTGTTCTACTTCATCTTGCAGAATATTACGGTGCTGAAAAATGCATTAGTATAGATAAAAACCAATGGGCTTGTGTATATACGAAGGGTATGTACCCACATTGGGATATTATACATCATGATTTTTTCAAAATGGGTAAGTGGCCTGAAGCAGACATATATCTACACAAAGGTATACCTGAGATAGATGCATTGATAAACAAAACAAATATGTTAGAAGTCAATGGTAGAGTATTTCCACAGGAGTATATGGATGGTGATGGAGAAGAACAAGAGGGAATGATCGATTATGTAAATAAACATGATAGAGCATTCAAAGAATTAATCCGATTAGGTTGGATGGAGAACTATGTATGAGAAGATTAATAATTAGTAATTTTAGAGTTGGTAGTTGGTACTTACATGAAAAGATTGTAAACAACAAGTCAGGAGCTTGTGAAGGTTTAGGAGAAATATCATGTGACTTCTACGAGGATAGAACCACAAAGGTCAATAATTGGTTGACAAAAACAAATGACATTGTAGGTAAATTTCATCCTATACAATGGCCAGGCGGAGATCATAGACAGGTAATTGAGTTTGCCGATGTAATCTTTTATTTACAAAGAGAAAACACTTTAGAACAAGTTGTTAGTTATGCAATTTCAATGACATCAGATGGGCCTAGACCAAATTCACTTGCATCATCAAGAGCTAGGACAACACGATTAGATGGATACGATATTGACGATGATCTTTTAAATGCAAGTTATCAACGATTAAAAACTCAACACGATATGATACAAGATATTTACACTGAGTTTCCAAGTACAATTTTGACATTGGAAAAAGATTGTGCATATGATCCGTATCCAAATAGGTATGAATACACGGGGTCTTGGACACCGCCAGAAAATTTATGGTTAAACCAGTAAACGAAGGATATCTTGGTAACACTCTCATCAAGAGAGCTGGTGTCGAGACACAGTATACCGAGGAAGAACTGAATGAATACTTAAAGTGTTCTAAAGACCCAGTTCATTTCATCGAAAATTATACTCAGATCATATCCCTAGATGAGGGTATGGTTCCTTTCCAACTTCGTGGGTATCAAGAAAACCTGATAGAGTTTTACAATAAGAACAGATTTAATATAGTTCTTGCATCAAGACAGAGTGGTAAGTCAATCACATCATGTGCATACTTACTATGGTATCTATTATTTCATCCCGAAGTAACTGTAGCTGTTCTTGCTAACAAAGGTGCAATTGCAAGGGAGATGATTGCAAGAATCGTAACCATGTTAGAGTCTGTACCATTCTTTTTACAACCAGGCGTTAAGATTCTCAACAAAGGATCAATAGAATTTTCAAACGATTCAAAAGTAGTTGCAGCTGCAACTTCTTCAAGTTCGATTCGTGGTATGTCGATCAACCTACTATATCTCGATGAGTTTGCATTTGTAGATGATGCAGATACATTCTATACTGCAACATATCCCGTTATCACATCAGGTAAAGATTCGAAGGTTATTATAACCTCAACTGCAAACGGTGTAGGTAATATGTTCCATAGAATATACGAGTCTGCAGTACATGAACAGTCAGAATACAAGCACTTTATAATAAACTGGTACGATGTGCCGGGCCGAGATGAAGAATGGAAGGAGATGACCATAGCAAACACCTCAGAGGCCCAGTTTGAACAAGAGTATGGTAACTCATTCTTAGGTACTGGTAACACATTAATTAACTCAGACACCTTGTTAGGTATGAAAGCATGGGAACCTGAATGGAACAGGGATGGTGTCAACATATATAAGAAACCCAAAGAGGGACATGATTACATCTGTACGGTTGATGTTGCAAAAGGTAGAGGTATGGACTTCTCTACATTCACAGTATTTGATGTATCAACACAACCTTTCGAACAGGTTGCAACATATCGTGACAGTATGATAAGTCCTATGCTGTTTCCCGATATTATAAATAAGTATGTACGAGCTTACAACGAAGCATTAGTAATTATAGAAAATAATGCAGAGGGTGGAATGGTTGCAACTCAGTTGCACTATGATATTGAATATCCAAATGTCTTTGTACAAGGACAATTAAAAGCAGAGGATATTGGAGTAACCGTTAATAAAAAGATTAAACGGGTAGGATGTTCTACACTCAAAGAATTGTTAGAAGAAAAACGATTACATCTTGTAGATCGTGCAACAATAACAGAATTGATGACCTTTGTCACTAAAGGTAACTCATATGAGGCTGACAGAGGATATCATGATGACATGGTAATGAATTTAGTATTATTCAGTTGGTTTATAACCACAGAATACTTCTATCATCTAACTGATAAACAAGTGAAAGACTTGTTATATGCAGAACAACAAAAGATGATCGAAGACGATATACTCCCAGCAGGGGTCTTTGGAGAGGTAAAACCCGAAGATTCTACCTTTGTAGACAGTGAGGGAACTCGCTGGTACTCAAAAGAGATGGGTAATGAAGTAAAATGGTAGTTCTTTAGAAACTATAAAGTTATAAATAAAACAGTAAACAACTTTTTACATTAACAGGAGAAAAATATGGCATTTCAAGTATCACCAGGCGTACAAGTCAAAGAAGTTGACTTGACAAATGTTGTGCCTGCAGTATCTTCTACAGTAGGAGCATTCGCAGGTTCATTTAGATGGGGCCCTGTTGATGAAGTAGTATCAGTTTCAGATAGCAAAGGTTTAGTAGATCATTTCTACAC
>CENW01041251.1_pt1 | contig 17359 bp, 4 predicted proteins | sample 530241 | NCBI WGS metagenome assembly CENW01 (sample SAMEA2619818, study PRJEB7988) | marine metagenome | isolation source: saline water (ENVO:00002010), including | reverse complement strand
GTGTCACGCCGTAGGCGTGCGACCCGAATCACTCTTACGCCTAGGCCGTGTGGCGTATACATGAACGAGGACTGGAGGACACTCGACATCGCCAATCCAACCGAAGAACACGCAATGCTCAGGGAGATGGTCCGGAGTTTCGTTATCGACGAGGTTGAACCGCAAGCGCTTGAGTACAACAGGGATGAAAAATTCAACGCGGCCTTATTCAGGTCACTCGGAGAATCAGGACTTCTTGGAATCTCGGTACCTTCAGAATTCGGTGGAGGTGGAATGGATGCAACCGCCGTCGCAATTATCAATGAGGAACTTTCCTACTCCGATCCAGCTTTCTGTCTAGCATATCTCGCTCATGACCAACTAATGGTAAATAACCTCGCCCAAAATGGCAATGAAGATCAGAAATCGAGGATTCTCCCAAAGGTATGCAGCGGTGAATGGATTGGATGCATGGCAATGAGTGAGCCAGATCATGGCACAGACGTCCTGGGGATGGAGACTTCTGCTGTACAGAGGGACGATGGAAATTGGGTCATCAATGGTAGAAAGATGTGGATAACCAACGGCTCTTTGGATGACGACGGAGGCACAGCAGACATAGTCTGGCTTTATGCAAGGACAGGAACCGATGACAGAGGAAGGGCGGAAATCACTACCTTCCTTGTGGAAAAGGGTACTGATGGATTTTCCGTCGGCCAGAAGATTTTCGACAAACTCGGGATGAGGGCTAGCAATACTGCAGAGCTAGTTTTCGAAGATTGCGTGGTGCCGCCTGAAAATGTAGTCGGATCACCCGGAGAATCCATGGTTCATATGATGAGAAATCTCGAGCTGGAAAGGCTCGGCTTAGCAGCTATGGCAGTGGGAATCTCCAGAAGGTGCTTATCTGCAATGAACAGCTATGCCAGCGAAAGGAAAGCGTTTGGAATGGAAATCAGGGATTTTGGTCAGATTCAGAGACACATTGCTGAGTCATGGGCGGAATACAGGGCGATGAGGGCCTATGTGTATGACACTGCAAGACAAATCGACTTAGCCAAATCAGGGAACAGATTGGACTCGGATGGAGTCAAACTGTTTGCAACGACGATTGCAAAGAACATTGCAGACAGGGCAATTCAGGTCCTTGGAGGGTACGGATATGTCGGGGAGTACACTGTCGAGCGTCTGTGGAGGGACGCCAAATTATTGGAAATCGGCGGGGGCACCCTAGAGGGGCACCAGAAGAATATCGCTCGAGATCTAAGGGCAGACCACGACGCAATTGAGAGATAGTGGTAGTCCCGCCCGGATTCGAACCAGGGTCCCCAGGACCAAAACCTGAGATGATGGACCACTACACTACGGGACTCCAAGCTTATGGCGCGTGGTATATGATTTGGACTTGACGGGCGAGAGTGTACTAGGCACGGGGCCGGCAGAATGAAAGAACCGCCTTCATACGATGTATCATGGCTCAACGTTCAGCTATGGTCCTAGTCTGCCTCATGTTGATGCAGACAACTTCTGCGTCAGTGGGGTTCGAGGAATATGCCGGGCACGTCGATGAGCGTACTGACCAAGAGAATCCAGATCCTTACTTACCTCCCTTCCAGGACGAGATTGAGCCCTGGGTCGATCCCTCGCTCATTGACGATTTGGAGAGAACCAACGGTAAATCCAGAGTAACTGTCATCACCAAGTCACTGCAGAATCTAGAGTACTGGCAATTGGAGAACGGGGCCCTCGAGGTGCAAGCGGAAGCGTCAAAGGGCGAGGTTTTGATACAGCAAGAAACCACTGATGGGGTAATCGATCACAGAACATTCTGGGTTTCTTCTCAGCTAGTTCAAAAAATCTCTGGAATAGAAGGAGTCATAGCGGTTATCGACGCACTGAAAGCACCTGAGCCTTATTCAATTGAGCCATTTCAAGAGCCCCCAGGTATTGATCCCAACACGATCAAGACTGGTGAAATTCACGGCGCGACAGAAGCATGGCAAAGCGGATACTCAGGCGACGGCCTCATTGTCGCAGTGGCAGATACTGGTGTGGATTTCGCGCACCCCGATTTAAATGGGACTCAGGCTAGGGTCACATTTGATGACTCTCCGTACAATGGTTGGCCACTGATGTTAGACCATAACAGCATGTACAACTGGATGGTCCATGGTGAGGCATACCCCGCCAGATCTACATGGTACGCAGATACCTCAACAATCGATCAAGACAACAATTCAGACGGGTTACTGGATTTCTCGGGACTGAATATTTCTGGCATAAACATGTCTCTTTCCGGAGAGTATCACCTAGGAGAACACCCTGACTCAACGCTCAGGTCCAAGCAAGGGGGAGATGTGCCAATTCTAGTAGTCGATGACACGGCCTCAGGAGAATACAAGACTGTTTATGCTGATTTGGATAGGGACGGTGAGTTCGGAGATGAGGTCCCAATGCGTCCAGGGGAGGAGACATCTGGTCTCGATACCAATGGAGACGGCCTATGGGATGTTTCAGGCGGCCTTGTATACTGGGTCTCGGATGGAGCTTTAGGAGTGCCTTACGGAGACACATATGCTGCAAGGCACGGATATTCCGATAGAGTCGCAGGGCCAGGAAACCTCACTCTATTCATGCTCGAGTCTGGCACTCATGGTACACTCTGTGCAAGTGCTATTTCTGCGCAAGGGGTCGTGAGCGATGGCAAGGTTCTGGGAATGGCTCCGAATGCCACTATATCGGCAATTGGTAACCACTACTCAGGTGGGCACTCTCTGGATGCTTGGAGGTTCATAGCTGAAGGTTACGACGGATTGACTGATACTCCTGATCAACCTCATATAGGGTCTTTCTCATTCGGCTATTCCTCTGTTGATGAAGCAGGGGCAGATCCGTATTCTCTCTACCTCGACTGGCTAACAAGATTCTACAACAACAATACCTCGTACGCTGTGGCTATTGGAAACGGAGGGCATGGTTTTGGCACTACAAAGTCTCCAGGTGCATCGAATGGCGTTTTTTCCGTGGGGGCGTTCAGTAGCAGATCAAGCGGGACTTGGGGGCAGATCGCACCTTGGTCGAACAGGGGGCCAAACGCCCTGGGGAGGATGGATCCCGATGTGGTAGCCGTAGGATGGTCTGCAACGGGGGATATTCCGCTTAACACTAGGGATGATGCCAACTCAGCATGGAGGACGTGGGGGGGGACCAGTCTGGCCACACCTGTAGTGGCAGGCCTAATGGCATTGGTAGCAGAGGCTTGGCAGGACAATCTCGGGGAACACCCCTCCTCTCAGGAGTTTAGAGATCTGGTTATGTCAACTTCTGACGACAGAGGTTATGAACCTTTTACACAAGGAGGAGGGTGGTTCAATGCATCGACCGCAATACGGACATTGGATGGAAATAATGGGAGTTGGTGGGCCACCCCGTCTCACTGGAACAGTGGTTCATTTCAGGGCCAACACAGGGCAGCAAACCTGAATTTATTGAGGCCTGGTGAGGCCCAGGTTACTGATATCGATTTTATGAACACCGGCCAATCCGAAATCAGCCTAAGTTTAGATGCGACTTCCTTCTCCCCACTTTCTCATGACATAAGAATATGGAATAGTACAGGAAACGGTACGGATGAAGGTGGGAACTCCACCTGGGATGGGCATCAAAGCAATAGGCCTGATTTACTAATTCCGATACACTTGGATGCAGACTCAAGCATCCAACTAAGCCCGGATACAAGACAATTTCGAGCTAGGGCCACGATTGAATACTCCCACTTCGATTTTAATCAGGATAGGAGCTCAGAGGAACGTGTCTTCCTTGAGATAATGAGATGGGAGGATGAGGATGAAGATGGCATATACGTTCAAGATTTAGACAATGACTCGATGGTCGACTCTGAAGACTGGACGGAGGAAAGTGAGTTGAAAGAAGTAACATACTGGAGGTCTGATGGACCTAACGCAGAGGTTCGGATGGGCAATCCATTACAAGACCCAGGTGACGGGCTAATGTTGGCTGTTTGGAACTACAACGGCCAACTCTCGGATGAACCTGTGAGAATTGAGATCGACTGGACCTCATTCGGCACTAACCCAGATGAGTGGATATCCGTTCCCTCAGAAGTAGTGCTACAGCCCAATCAAACTACTTCCGTACCCATGATCATATCTGTGCCCCTAGACTCAGAGCCGGGTCTACATCAACATGGATTGCTCATAAAATCCACTGATTTAGATTCAGATGGCTCTCCCCTAGAATCCGACTCCAACAGAAGCTGGACCTTGCCGGTGGTAACAAATGTACCTTGGGTGGGCCCATTCTCAATTGACGCTAGGCCTATTGACGGAAACGTCACCAATCAGACTTTGTACTCAGAAGAGTGGATCTCTGGCGCCACTAGATGGGATTGGAGAGCCGAGAGCGGCGACTGGAGATTCCTATCGATCGAATGGCCAGACGAATGGGCCACTGGGGGAACAGCAATAATCGACGTGGATTGGGAAGACAACCCATACACGGACATAGATGTCATGTGGCTTTCGGAGACACCACACGGATATTCATCCGAAGACTCCACCCCGTATGGAAATTCAACGTTCTACATAGAGGAGAGGTCTGTGAACAACTATGCGGGCTCTGGATCTCATAACTGGGGAACATACACTGGGACTTCCCGCGAGGTTTTCACAGTTCCAGTGACCCCAGGAGTGCACCAGTTGGCATTGCACACAGCTCTGCACGGAGTGAGCTCAAATGATAATCCTCTGAATATTTCTGTGGGATATATCGCAGCTGAAAGATCAGGCTTTGAGAAAGTAGTCTCAGATTGGAACGAAGGAAGTGGTGTTGAGGCCGTTCATCTGGTATCAACAGTTCCACTTTCGATAGAGAATGTGACGTCATACGGGTGGTCCCAACCCATATTCCTCCCCAATGAGACCGCCCAGGATGATGGTAGGAACAAAATGTCAGCTTCTTGGTGGAGGAACATCACACTGAATAACTCCAAATCATTGTCGATAGAAATAGATGTAGCATCCGAAGACTCCCTTTCTGATGACTCCGATATCGATTTGTACCTCTTCAGGGACCAAAATGGTGATGGAGATTTCAGTAGCGATGAGGAGATCGCAAAGTCGATTTCATCTGATTCATCCGAGAAGATAGAGCAATCAGAACTATCTGATGGCCTTTACGGAATAGCCGTTCTTGGATACGATGTCCCTGGGGGAACGATGAACTTCCAGATAACAATCCAAGAGTTCGGAGGGGACGATTTGCGGATCACAAACCAGATCAGTCTGTCGAAATCTGAGATCAACTCAATATGGCCTGATGGGTCGATGGCTCTCGCAAATGAAGATCCAGCAGCTGCCGTACAGGTCAGTCTCGAATTCGACAGGCCGGAGTCTGCAGGCACCTGGCAAGGCTATGTGGAGATCGAGCTCAATGGCTCGATAAAATTCCAGGTTCCTTACGTGTATGAGCTACTGGAGCTTCCACCTGCGGTGGACTTCTCAAGTCCTGAAAACATGTCACATCACAACAGCTCGACTCCTATAGAGATCTACGCTATCGATACTGGGATAGGCTTCAAGTTAGACCAAGTCAAATGGTTACCGAGGGACAACAACACGATCATTCCCAACGCCACTTCAGTAAATGCTCTGGATACACAGGGGAACCATCACAATTTGACAACACTGTGGAATCATGGGAATCACTCCGCCATACAAGGAAATATAACACTCAGAGAAATCTGGATTAACTCATCATTGCCCCAGATCGAACAGTGGCATGACTACGTCCTATCAGTCACAGACCACTCGGGTTTCTCGACCCAAGCCTTCCTCTCGTTGTCATTTGATCGCACCGCCCCTGATGTAATGATAAGCCAGATTCCCGAAATAACCAGCAACCAGGTCATGACTTACAGGATATGGACAGAGCCCAGCGCCATCTTCACTCACTCCGGGAGTCTCGTAGAACTAGATGAGGATGGATTCGCAGAACACTCATTCCTCCTTCAGGATGCGGAGGTCGGCTTCGACGATTCAACCGGCGTGCCCTACTATTTTGTCGAAGGCACCAGCATTTTCGAGGTCTCGGTTTCTGACGCCGCAGGAAACACTGTTTCCAGGCAATTCCAAGTTGTCTATGACCCGGAACCTCCAGGTGACGTGAAATTCGAAACTCTATACGATCAGGAAGGAAATCCATACCAGTCATCGCATTTAGTTGAGCCAGTTAACTTAACCAACGGAAACCTGGTCCTGAAGATACCCTCCGATACCATGGATTGGTGCCTCTCTATCGATTCCGTGTCTGATGATTATTCGACCCTAGAGTGCGGTAGCATGGTTTCACGACCAGCAGTTTTCAACACCTCCACAGGCCACCCAGAACCCGATGAGAGAGGAGGTGCACAGGAAAAATTCACAATCTCACTCCCACTAGAAACAACCGGACTCCCCGATGGCGAATATGGCATCAACCTGGAGTTGATGGACTGGACGAACAACTCTGCATCTCAATCATGGCTTATCCATATCGACAAAACCATTCCTTCAATTGATTGGGACCTAAGCATGGCGAACTCACTCACATTATTCGAACATAGACAGGATTTGTCATGGTCCTCCTCGGAGCCAGTTACTTTCGAATTCACCATGAATGGAGAGATTCTGACTAGTGGGCTTTCCTCTTCAGGGACCTATTCATTCGAGATACCTAGGACTGGTAGCCATGAGTTGTGCCTCTACGCGGTCGATGGGACATTGAACAGAAACAACAACAACCATGCATTGGACTGCAGATTCTTGTCACTGAATGAGTCGGTATATGACACCTTGGTACTGGCAAATTGGAACGGTGGAATAGTTCCCTACACGGAGGTAATGGCGACCGTACAGCTCGGTCCGGGCCAAGAAATAACCTGGTCAAGGCACGCATCAGAGGAAACGAACCTTCTGCTGCCAGAATCTGACGTGGAGACAATATCATTCGAATTGGAGGAGGGCGAGAATAGATTCTCACTACTCGTCGGGTCGCTTGATCAAATCGATATCTACGAACTTTCAGTGGTTAGAGATACAATTCCGCCAATTATAAACATCGAAGAAAGAACAAACCGAACGTCAACTCTCTCAAGAATCAGAATCATAGAGGGAACTTGTGAAAGCGGCACGAACACGTTAGTATGGAGCGACGTTGACTCGGTATCTGTCATTTGTCCACCAAACGGCGCATTCTCAATACAGTTGGCGATTCTGAACACTCCGGGTAAACACACAATCAATGTTATATCGACGGATCACGCAAACAACGAGGCCAGCGCAGAAATAGAGGTATTGATGCAAAATTGGCCAGAATGGGCAATTGACGACGCTAGGAACATGGGTCCCATGCTAATCTGGTTCTCAATCGCCGGGTTGATGGTTCTCACTTCCACCGTCCTGGCAGTGAGGAGACTCTACAGAGTCAGAATAGAAATGGATACTCCCGAATACGAAAATTAGATTGAGACAATTCTGGAGGACATTGGCCTACATTGACCAGTCTCCGTGGAGGGCTTCAATTAGGCAACTATAATCACCATCTCCCCCTCAGCAAACCATGGAAATACGGAGTTTAGCTGTCCTAGGGGCCGGTCAGATGGGTGCTGGTATCGCCCAGGTAGCTGCTTGCGCAGGATACACGGTGGTAATGATTGACATTGAACAGGAGTACGTGGACAAGGGGCTATCAAGCATAGAAAAATCCCTTTTCAGGCTAGTCTCCAAGGGAAGAATGTCTGAAGATGAGGCTGAGGCGGCAATCAACCTAATTTCCACCTCGGTAAAAAGAGAGTCTGCATCTGATGCTGATCTCGTCATAGAGGCCATACCTGAAGTACTGAAACTGAAGATTTCAGCATTTTCTGAATTGGACCGAATATGCAAGGAAACCGCCATACTAGCCACTAACACATCAAGCATATCAATTGACGAGATAGCGTCATCCACCAACCGCCCGGAGAGAGTAATTGGAATGCACTTCATGAATCCAGTCCCGATAATGAAACTAATCGAGATCATCAACGGAAGCCAGACCCTCCCAGAAGTCACTGGAGCTATCTTGGAGGTGTCGGAGAGAATGGGAAAAACCCCCCTTCAGTGTAACGACTCCCCGGGCTTCATTAGCAATCGCATTCTTTGCCCTATGCTAAACGAGGCAATCCTGGCACTCCAAGAGGGAGTCGCCGAACCTGAAGCTATCGATGGCATAATGAAACTGGGGATGAACCACCCAATAGGGCCTCTCGCACTCGCGGATTTAATCGGACTGGACACGGTTCTGCACATCATGAATGTACTAAGAGACGGCCTTAAGGACGAAAAATACGCTCCAGCGCAACTATTGGTATCTATGGTCTCTGAAGGAAATCTAGGCCGGAAATCGGGACGAGGCTTCTACGACTACTGATTTAAGGCTGAAAACTCCCCTTCACCCACGGTTTAAGTCTTCTAGCCCCTTCGAAGGTCTATGAGGAACACTAACAATACACCTCCGCTAGCCTCCAGACAGGCATCCGCCTACTTTTTATTCTCTATCTTTCTGATCTCTCTGTTATCCGGGACAGTCCTTGCGGATGACGCCGGTTCTGGTTCGGACGCAGGTGATACCTCCTCAAATGCTCTCTACCTCCCAGCAAACAACTCGACGTATTATGGTAATCTCACCGTTGGATCAGACACTAACGACTTCTATGCGATAAACATGTCATTCGGAACTGGTATAGCAGCAAGAATAAACATACCCGCAAACGCAGATTTTGACCTCATCCTACAATCTTCAGGAGGGGCGCAAATCGACTCAAGCACGAATGGGCAGGGGCAGACGGACAGCGTTACCTCAAACGGTACCAACGTCGGCGGGACCACTGTTTATCTCTGGGTGGACCAATACCAAGGATCGGGCCAATACACACTGCAAATTGAGATTTTCTCTACCGGAAACGGCTCAGTTGGTGTGGGCGATGACGCTGGTAGCGGACAGGATGCAGGGGGGGCGATGCAAAACTCCCTTTCCTTGTCAACCCTGAACCTAACTTGGACGAACAACTCGACTTCCTTCCAAGGAAATCTGTCCTCATCAAACGATGACGACTGGTACTCCCTGAACGTGACACAAGGATACGGCCTTTACGTGGAGATGTACGTCGACTCCGGTAACGACTTTGACATGTGGCTTTATGACTCCAATGGAACCGAGATAGACAGGGCTTACACAACTAGCAACCCTGAGACAATGGGTAGTAATGGAACAGATATTGGGGGCTCAACGGTCTATATGGTCATCAAAGACTATCCGGCAGCGGCCTCATACGGTTCCTACAATGTTACAATCCGTCTTTTCTCGATTGCGGGAAACCCCCTCTACTCACAAAACGACGCTAACTCCGGGGGAGATGCGGGCAATGACCTCGGAAATGCCACTAATCTGTCTATTCCACAGAGCACCAACAGCACAACCTCGTTCTCAGGCTGGAAATCCTCAAGCGACGACAATAATGATTGGTACTTATTCGAAGTTCCAACTGATTATGGCGTGGAGATCAATATGTCGTCGACCAATGTCACTGGATACTTACTGATATATTGGGGGTCCAATAGTAGCTTGATAGACTACTCGATAAACAACAATGGCGCAGAGTATGTCTCTTCCACCGGCCCGGAGGTTAGTGGCGAAGCCGTTTTGATGCGAGCGATTGCCGCCTCAGGTTTCGGTTTCTACAACTTCACAATTAATGTCTTCACGCTGGACACCGACAACGATGGCTGGGAAGACACAACCGAGGTACAATGCGGAACAGATCCCGAGGACTACAACTCAACACCCTCAGACTTTGACTCCGATGGAATCTGCGATACGATGGATCCGGACGACGACAACGATGGCACAGAAGATGTTGATGATGACTTCCCTCAAGACGCCAGTGAGAATACAGATACCGACAATGACGGAGTCGGTAATAACGCCGACAATGATGACGATGGGGATGGATGGGACGACTCCGAGGAGGCCGACTGCAATACGAACCCCCTGGATTACAACAGCCAGCCATCCGACACGGACTCCGATGAACTCTGCAACGAACTTGACGAAGATGATGATGGCGACGGATATCTTGACTTAGATGACGACTTCCCTCTCGACGACTCTGAGTGGCTGGACACGGACAATGATGGAATCGGTAACAACGAAGATACCAATGACGATAGCGATGGTTTTTCCGACGCGGACGAGATCCTTTGTGGTTCAGATCCTCTATCATACGCATCCGTGCCCGTTGATACAGACACAGACGGTATCTGCGACATCGTGGATACGGATGACGATGGTGACGGATTCGCAGACGATATTGACGAATTCCCGAACAATCCACAGGAATGGATCGATACTGACTCTGACGGCCAGGGTGACAACTCCGACTTCGACGACGACAACGACGGTGTCTTGGATGAATTCGACGCTTTTGACACAGACCCAAGCGAACAGTATGACTTCGATGGCGATGGCCTTGGGGACAACTACGACACCGACGATGACAACGATGGTTGGTCAGACTCGGACGAAACAACCTGCCTTTCGGATTCGCAGGACAGCGAAAGCAACCCAGCCGACTGGGACTCAGACCAAGTCTGTGACGTCATGGATGAGGATGACGATGGAGATGGATACCCAGACATTGATGATGCCTTTCAATTCGACGTGGATGAGTGGGTCGACACAGACTCAGACGGAATTGGAAATAATGAGGACACGGATGACGACGGAGACTCATGGGAAGACGCGTTAGAACCCAATTGTGGTGCTGACCCACTCGATGTCACATCAACGCCCATCGACACGGACTCAGACGGGACTTGTGACTATCTCGACCCAGACGACGACAATGATGGAACAATGGACGCTGATGACGACTTCCCTGTCAATCCAGACGAACAAACCGATACCGATGGGGACGGCATCGGAAATAACGAGGATAACGACGACGATGGCGATAATTGGACCGATGATGCAGAGTCCCTGTGCGATACTTCCCCCCTATCCGACACATCAACCCCCGTTGATACAGATGGCGATGCTACCTGCGACAAACTGGACTTGGATGATGATGGCGACGGCGTCCCAGACAGCGGGGACAAGTTCCCCCTAGACAGCTTGGAGTGGGAAGACCTCAACAATGACGGTTTAGGAGACAATGGAAACCCACTCTCCATCGTAGACAAAATGAAGCTAAACCCTGGAATCTCAGTGTTAGCAGTCATCGCGGTTCTAGCATCTGTCGGAGCGGGGATATATGCGAACATGTCTAGGAATGGAAGTGCGATGGCGTCCAATCAGAAAACCGCCAAGGGCAGATCCGAGAGTGGCGATACCGCCAACATGGAACAAAGTCAAGAGACAGCTCCACCTGTCCCCTCAGGATTTGAATCAGCAGATGACCCCTCTAGAGGATACGCAAAATCATGGGAGGAACTTCCTCCCGGTGGGGAGTACACGGATACAGTTCCCATGAGATATGAGGGAGAATCCTGCGGGGCTTGGGTGCAACAGGAAGATGAAAGCTGGGAGAGGGAAACATAATATTTCCAGCTCAAACTTAAAATTTCGGCACTACCTGTTTAGTCCACAACAATTTCCCGTTATTGTAGACTGCTTGCCCAGAAACACACCCTTAAAGGGTGGAATTTCCATATCACGCTATCGAGGAGCATCTAACGGTATTGTTATATCATCCATATCTTCTCATGAACGCCAGTGACGCCCATGCGAAGCGATGTAGCCCGTTCGATTGCCCTAGTAATGCTAATGATTGTCTCGGTACAAATGCCGATGTTCGATAACGCGGAAGAGCCCGTGGAATTGAAGGAAGACCCAATTATGGAAATGGCCCCGGCCAATCCGTGTCAGGGTTATGATGCATGTCTAGGGTTAGATGCGGGAGGATACAACAGTAGGAACGAGATCTGCGTCGGTTCCTCCACGGCTGGATCCTGTCCCGTGGCCAACCTAACATCCTACGTGGATTATGGCTCGATCGCGACATCGACCACCTTCTACGGTTACATGGACGGATTCTCCAGCTCGGGCGCGCTTGACGATGATGATGTCTACACAATGTGGGTACCCTGGGGCTACGGGGTCAACGTCACAATCTCCTGGAATCACACCGGTATGATGATGTACGGCGCAATAGGGGCCGCAGGTCTCTCTAGTACTTACGGTGGATACGACAGCTTTGGTTACGGGAGCTCCTCGGGGGTGACTTTGTCAACTCTGGGAACGGACGTGAGCGGATCTGCCTTAGACATATACCTCGATTGCTACAGTAACTACTGTAAGGCAAACATGGGGTATTCCAGTGACTACGCTATGACAATCACAACATGGCCCTCCGACGGAGGCGGATATGGTGACGAGACCCAACAGTTTGGCACTGGAACTTCTTCCTGGGACGACGGCCGAACGTACGTTGGCATGTGCGGACAATATGGAGGGTCGTACTGTGAGGTTCAGCGTGGTTCCGGTGGAAATGGCAACGATCAGGGTACCAAGACAATCGCTTCAGGTGAGTCCTTCGGTCTCTTCTTCAACCATGACAACTACGCTAACAGTGAGTCTTCCATAACAGTCACTTGCACTTCGGGTGCCTCATATTCGAACGCCAGATACAGTGGCACAGTGTCCTCTGTAGACGCATCCGGTGTTTTCGCTCAAACCTTCACCGGACCGGACGTTTGCACAGCGACAACCACTGACTCACTATCCGATGGCGGATACGAGGTATACTGGGCTGGACTGACACCCGCAGTGAGTGGACTTCTGACCACTACACTCGCAAACCCATCAGTCTCATCCTACGGAGCAGTTGGAACAACGGATGCCTACGACGTTTACGCGGCTATCATACCAGACGGCTCATATGCAAATGTTTCTCTGACTTGGAACGAGAACGCCGATTTGGACTTGAGAGTGTACACAAACAGTGGTCTTACAACTCTAATAGGGTCCTCAGCTGGCTCCAGTAACCCCGAACTCGTCGATTTGGGAACATTGACTGATATTACGGTTTACATCAAGGTAAGCTACTTCGGAGGCGCTGCTACAGGAGTCGGGTACAAGGTTTCCCTTAACCTGCTACCTGCAGTTTTCCCCCCATGCTGGTTCCAGGATGACGGTTCATCCGTGGGATCTGGAGTCTACGATGGCTCTGGGAGTGGAGATGCAGCAGATGTCTGGAACGCGAACCCAATGGATATGACTGGAACTAACACCTTCACAGGCATGCTCTGTGATGTCTACGATGAGGAGGACTGGTACACCATAACAATACCAGCGTATCACGGCGCCTATGTCAGGCTAACCTGGGATCAGACAGTATACACTGACGATATGAGGCTCTATCTATACGTCGACAGGGGATACTTCTCCCCCTCAACAATATCGTCCGCCTCATCCTCTGCATTGGACGGGGCAGCTGTGGCTACTACCAACGAGTCATACCTCTGGACAGGGTCTTACTACGGTCTTTGGGGCACGCCCACGGATTTGCTGATAAATGTCGACACGATGGGACTCACTTCGGATTTGGAGTTCAACTACACGGTAGAATACTCGATTTACAACCAATCAGGTGACTACTGGGGTGGGCCATGGAACGATGCCGGATCTGGTACAGACGCTGGAAACAGCTCGTCGTATATCACCAATCCAGTCCAGCTGGTATCCATGAACAACTCCTACACGGGATACGGACACGATGATCTAGACATGTACGACCAATACCAAATATTTGTTCCAACAAGCTACAGTCTGAGAGTCCAACTGGACGCGCCAGACGGAAATGACGTGGACTTGTACCTCAGAACGGGCTCCGGGAGCTCGTACATGACCCTAATCGACTCCGACACCGGATACGGAGACAAAGACATCTGGATGGAATTCGGGAATGATAATCAGAACGTGTACATAATAGTAATGACGCAAGTTGGCGGAGGGGCCTATGACCTAATCGTCACAATGGTTACTACAGACAACGACCCAGATCCTGCTGACGATTGTGGAATTGGAGTTGACGCCAGCGATGTCATGTTCCCCTCCTTCTGGAACGAAATGACCTGGCTCAACGGTTCAACACAGATTGATGCTAACGGGGATGCCGATGACGCCGGAGGAACGTGCACAGCTTGGATCGACAGGGAATGGGACCCTCAGGACCATTATGCCGTCCTGGTGCCCGCTGGGAAGTACATGGTGTTCAACGTAACCTGGACCCCACAGACCACAAGCCCTACCTCTACCGCACTGCGGAATTTGGATGTGACAATCTTCACATTCGCTGGTCCTCCAGCCACCGGTCTGACCTATGTATCGCAACAGGACTCATCCAGTGGATACTCCAATGGCTCTTCGGGCCTCTGGGTGACCCAGGGTGGCTGGTTGTACATCCAAGTCGGTACCACTTCCACTGGAATGGAGATGCTAGACTACACCATGACCTTCGAATACAGGCCTCTGAGCGAGCTTAGGGGCGGCGTCCAGAATGACGCAAACTCCAGCTTTGATGCAGGAGCACAATTGAGCAGCGCCATTCACGTCAATACGTACGTCAACACATCGGTCAATGCCACAACCGGACTGACTGAGCTCAGATGGTCAGGCTGGAACGACCCGCACGCAGACACCACAGACAGGTACACTTTCGACGTCCCTGCAAACCACGGATATGTCGCTTGCACCGAACACGATGACCGACAGTACCCACAAGGCTACGGATCAATCGGAGGCGCACTGGTCATAATGGACCTCTATGGTTCGACATCCTCTCCGACGGCCGCCAACACATACGTCTACTACAACATGAATCCGATGTGTTGGACAACTAACAACACCGGAGACTACTACGGAGACGAGGTCAATTCGATAGGTGTCAGGAACTGGTTTGCTTCAGCCTACGCCATTTCTGATGGGACTAACTACAACGTCACAATCACCTTCTTCACGCTAGATGCTGATGGGGACGGATGGTACGACGACATGGAGACCGCCTGCGGAACAGACCCAAACAACGCAACCAGCGTACCAGGGGACGTTGACGGAGACGGGATCTGCGATGCACTGGACAGTGACACAGACGGAGACGGAGTGATAGACTCACAGGATGCCTTCCCAGACGACGCAAGTGAGTCTACCGACTTGGATGGGGACGGCGTCGGGGACAACACCGACATGGACAGGGACGGCGACACGTGGAACAACACCGACGAGACAGCCTGCATGACAGACCCGGACGATGACACTTCTACCCCTACAGACAATGACAACGACACGATATGCGACTACTTGGACACGGATGACGACAACGACGGCTATGACGATCTCACAGACGAATTCCCACTGAATTCCTCCGAATGGTCGGATAACGATGGCGATAAGATCGGGGACAACGCCGACTTGGACGACGACAATGACGGCTATGACGACGAGAACGAAATATCCTGCGAATCTGACCCAATGGACTTGGGATCGATCCCATCCGACCAGGATCTCGACGGTACCTGCGATGCACAGGACTCTGACCGAGATGGTGACGGATACGACGACAATGTAGATGCTTTCCCACTCAACCCAACGGAGTGGATAGACACCGACGGAGACGGTTTCGGAGACAATATAGATACCGATGACGACAACGACATAGTGTTGGACGAGGACGATGTCTTCCCACTGGACTCCACCGAATGGGTGGACACAGATGGCGATGGAGTCGGTGACAATGCTGACCTTAATGACGATGGAGACGCATGGACCGATGCCGAGGAAACCTCCTGTGGCTCTGATTCCATGGACCCATCCTCTGTGCCTGTTGACTACGACGGGGACGGTATCTGCGACAAGGTCGACACTGACGACGACGGAGACGGAACTCCTGACGTATCCGATGCCTTCCCGTATGACGCAATGGAGTATGCAGACTTCGACGGAGATGGAATGGGTGACTTCACAGACACCGATGACGACAATGACGGATGGCAGGACATCGAGGAGCCAAATTGTGGCACTGACCCTATGAACGCGCTATCAGTCCCAGCTGACAACGACCGTGATGGACAGTGTGACATCGTAGACCAGGACGACGACAACGATGGAGTGATAGATCTCGACGACGAATTCCCAATGAACCCTTCGGAGACCAAGGACCTCGACGGGGATGGTATCGGGGACAACACCGACACCGACGATGATGGTGACGGTTGGCTGGACGTGACTGAGGACCTTTGCCTCAGAGGAGTCGACGGCATAATAGGGACAGCCGATGATGGATTCGGTAACCCGAATGATGCCAACGAGATGCCTATAGACAACGAGACTAACGTCGGACCAGACGGCATCTACGGAACCGAGGACGATTTCATCGAGGGAGACCTCCTATGTAACTCGCTGGACCCAGATGACGACAACGACGGGGTTCCAGATGCGGCTGTCTACACACTCGTGGACGGTGTCTGCACCACATGCGAAGACTGGGAGGATCACTTCCAGTGGGACCCAACAGAGCAGTTCGACGCAAATGGGGACGGTAAGGGAGACAACGCTAACGTTCCGTCATTCCTTGACAATGTGCAGGCGGACACCCTTCCATTTGCTGGAGCAGGTATCGGCATCATAGCGATGCTCTACCTTGTCTCGAGGCAACTTGGCGGAAGGTCCGAGGCAGATGAAGAGTACGAAGAGTATGACGAGACAGAGCAATTCGAGGACGATGAGGACATCGAAGAGATCGCCGACAGTCTCGAAGAAGACGAGGACTGATACCAGACTCGACGAAACCGGGCGCCGGGCTAAATGTCCGGCGTCCGGACAATTCCCTTGATAACCTCAGTTTATCAGCCAGACAAGGCTCACGAAATACTGCTTCGCTGTGACATGAGATTGATATGTGAAGATCGAGTAAATCCTTTTTAAAAGGAAATTGTTATTTTCCGCAATTCAGGCATTGGCATCTCGCACCTTGGTAGGGAGTTTTGACACCCAATATTCACATTTATCGTGCACTTATCCTTATCATCGAAACAATAAGAAAACTATGATTTATGATTCAGACCATGGAGCTGTGTCCTGCCTCGGAAGAAACTAATCTCCGCCAAAATAAGATTAGGCACAAAACGCTACACTCGTACTCGATTTGCTGTATAATATTATCAGCCGTTTTAACCTAAATTTAGCCCTTATTCAACGTTTGAGACCAAAAGCCACTGATATTATCAGTCACAATTTATCGACGTTACCCTAAAGGGTATCTTCCGCAACCTTCTAAATGCTTACATGC
>CENW01134923.1_pt1 | contig 17372 bp, 19 predicted proteins | sample 530241 | NCBI WGS metagenome assembly CENW01 (sample SAMEA2619818, study PRJEB7988) | marine metagenome | isolation source: saline water (ENVO:00002010), including | reverse complement strand
TCTGATAGGGGATTATGTGGTGGATTTAATACTAATATAATAAAAAAAGCAAAAAATTATTTTGAGAAAATTAAAAAAGAAGGTAAATCTCTAAAAATTATAACAGTTGGCTCTAAAGGTTACGATCAACTAAAGAGACAATATGGGACTTATATAGTCGAAAATATTTCATTTAAGGACTCTAAAAATATAAATTACTTTGATGCATCTAAGGTGGGAAGTTTAATAATAGATAAATTCCAAAAAAACGATTTCGATGTCTGCACCATATTTTATAATAAATTTAAAAATGTTATATCTCAAATTCCGCAAGCGCAACAAATTATACCTTTAGAAAGCTTAGACAAAAATAAAGAAGAGAATCTAGAGATAAGTTATGAGTTTGAACCTGATGAAGATGAGATATTAAGTAACTTGCTACCCAAAAATATATCAACTCAAATTTTTAAAGCTATGTTAGAAAACTCTGCAAGTGAACAGGGATCAAGAATGACAGCTATGGACAATGCGACAAGAAATGCAGGAGATTTAGTTGATAAATTGACAATCCAGTATAATAGAAGTCGTCAAGCTGCAATTACGAAAGAATTAATTGAAATAATATCAGGAGCTGAAAGTTTATAATTATGAACAAAAAAGGTGTAATAACACAAGTCATTGGTGCAGTAGTTGATGTGAAATTTGAAGGCGCGTTACCAGAAATACTTACAGCCTTGCAGTGCAACAATGGTGGAAATAAATTAATTTTAGAGGTGGCTCAGCATTTAGGTGAGTCTAGTGTAAGAACAATTGCTATGGACAGTACAGAAGGACTAAAGCGAGGAGATGAGGCAGTAGATACTGGAGCTCCGATACAAGTTCCCGTAGGTCCTGAGACCTTAGGAAGAATAATTAATGTGATCGGCGAGCCAATTGATGAGAAAGGTAACGTGAAAACAAAAGAAAGTTGGCCGATACATAGACAGGCTCCAACTTTTAACGATCAATCAACAGAAACAGAAATTTTAGTTACAGGTATTAAAGTTATTGATTTGCTAGCACCTTATGCAAAAGGGGGAAAAATTGGATTATTTGGAGGAGCAGGTGTCGGCAAAACTGTAATCATCATGGAACTAATAAATAATATAGCTAAAGCACATGGAGGCTTTTCAGTATTTGCTGGGGTTGGTGAAAGAACTAGAGAAGGCAATGATCTTTACCACGAAATGATCGAGTCTGGTGTTATAAAACCAGAGGGAAAAGGGTCAAAAGCTGCTTTAGTTTATGGACAAATGAATGAACCACCAGGGGCAAGAGCAAGAGTTGCTTTGACAGGTTTAACAGTTGCAGAATATTTTAGAGATCAAGAGGGTCAAGATGTTTTATTTTTCGTAGATAACATTTTTAGATTTACTCAAGCTGGTTCAGAAGTATCAGCACTGCTAGGAAGAATTCCTTCTGCAGTTGGATATCAACCAACTTTAGCAACAGACATGGGTAATTTACAAGAGAGAATTACAACAACTAATAAAGGCTCTATAACTTCAGTTCAAGCTATTTATGTACCAGCAGATGATTTAACAGATCCGGCACCAGCTACTTCTTTTTCTCACTTGGATGCAACAACTGTTTTATCAAGACAAATAGCAGAACTTGGTATTTATCCAGCAGTAGATCCTTTAGACTCGACTTCTCGAATACTTGATCCTAGAATTGTAGGAGATGAACATTATAGAGTTGCAAGATCAGTTCAAAAAATTTTACAAACTTACAAATCTTTACAAGACATAATAGCAATTTTGGGAATGGATGAGCTTTCAGAGGAAGATAAATTAACAGTTGCTAGAGCAAGGAAAATACAAAGGTTTTTATCTCAACCGTTTTTTGTTGCAGAAGTTTTTACAGGATCCCCTGGAAAACTTGTTGATTTAGACTCAACTATTAAAGGATTTGATGCAATATGCAAAGGAGAATACGATCATTTACCTGAAGCTGCATTTTATATGGTAGGTACTATTGAGGAAGCAGTCCAAAAAGCTGAAAAAATGGCTAAGGAAGCAGCAGCCTAAATGGATCAATTTAATTTAGAAATTATAAGTCCAGAAAAATCTTTTTTAATTAAAAAAGACACAATTGAAGTTATTGTACCGGCAATAGAAGGTTATATGGGTATACTAAAAGATCATATACCTATAATTTCTTTTCTAAAACCAGGAATAATTGATGTTAAATCTAAAAATGAAACCTTAAATTTTTATGTAGATGATGGAATTGTTGAGTTCAAAGATAATAACTTGTCTATACTAACTAGCAATATTTTTGATTTAAAAAACTTTGATAAAAATAATATTGATAGAATTGTTAAAAATGCAGAAGAAGATTTAAAAAAAGAAAATATAAATGATCAAGAAAGATTTATTTTGGATCAAAAAATTGAAGTTCTAAATTCTTTAAAATTCAATTAAATATAATTTTCTTAACTTCTGACTTTAAATTTTTGTAAACGTGAGTTTTAAAATCAACGACCCAATTTGTAATTTCGTCTAAATCAATCCATTTCCATTCTGAAAATTCTGGTTTTTTGGTTTTTATGTTAATATCTGTGTCACTACCTTTAAATCTCATACAAAACCATTTCTGTTTTTGACCTTTGTATTTACCTCTCCAGATTATGCCAAGAAGATTTTTGGGTAAAAAATAAGTCTGATATCCATCTATTTCTTTTATTAAATCTACATTTCTAACACCTGTTTCCTCTTCTAGCTCTCTAAGTGCTGCATCTAGATAATTTTCATTTTTATCAACACCACCTTGAGGCATTTGCCAAAAATTATTCGGGTTATCCAATCTTTTTGCTACAAACACTTTATTATCTTTATTTAAAAGAACTATACCCACTCCTATTCTCAAGGGTAAATTTTTAAACTTTTCATCCATTATTATTTAACCAGTAAACAATTTTCTAGCAAAATTCAATTGGTTATCATTTTCTGATAGTATTCTAAAATCATCATTATCTTCCTCTACAAATATATCTGGTGTGACTCCAACTTCAGATATTGATTGTCCGGAAGGTAAATAATATTTTGAAATAGTTAATCTGATTGCCCCTCTATTTTTAAGAGGTATTATTGACTGAACTGATCCTTTTCCATAACTTGTTTGTCCAACTAAAATTGCTCGTTTATGATCTTTCAAAGCACCAGCAACAATTTCTGATGCTGATGCAGATCCCTTATTAATTAAAACTATTAAGGCTTTTCCTTTTATTAAATCTCCTTTTTTTGCAAACCATTTTTCATTTTCCTCTTTATCCCTACCCTTAGTTGATACAATTTCACCTTCATTTAGGAAAAAGTCTGAAATCCTTATTGCTTGAGTCAATAAACCGCCAGGATTGTTTCTCAGATCTAAAATATAGCCATCAATTCTTGTATTTTTTCTAAATTTACTTATTTCTTTTTTAACTTGATCATCGCTATTTTCATTAAAAGATGTCAATCTTATATAACCAATCTTATTATCAAAAATTTGAGATTTAACTGACGCAACCTCTATAATTTCTCTTGTAATATTGAACTTAAGTGACTTTCTAACCCCTATACGTCTCACTGTTATCTCTATATCTGATCCAACTGGACCTCTCATTAAATCCACAGCTTCATTTAAAGTTTTTCCTTGAACTTGTATGTTGTTAATTTTAACTATGTAATCACCCGCTTTTATACCTTTTCTTTCAGCTGGAGAATTGTCTATTGGAGAAATTACTTTAACCACACCAGCTTCCATACCAACCTCTATTCCTAAACCTCCAAACTTTCCTCTTGTGTCAGTTTGCATTTCTTCAAGATTTTTAGGTGACAAATATGATGAATATGGATCCAAAGATTGCAATACCCCATTAATTGCAGCATCAATAGTTTTTGATTGATCTACATCTTCGACATATTCCTTACCAATTTTATCTAAAACCTCTCCAAATAAATCAATTTTGTCGTATATACTTTCATCTTTAGCGAAAGTATTTAAAAAAAAAGAACAAATAAAACAAATTACTAAAATATATAATCTAATCATATTATTACACTTTCTTTAGGTATTAGTTCAGACCACATTTTTTCTAGCTCGTAGAATTTTCTTTTTTCAGGATTGAATATATGAACAACAATATCAATTCCATCAACAAGTTTCCAGTCTGAGCTATCTTTGCCTTCAATTTTACAATTATTTAAACCATTGATCTTAAATTTTTCTAAAACTTGTTCAGATAGAGATTGTATGTGCCTTGACGAGGTACCGCTTGCTATTATCATGTAATCAGCAATGGATGATTTATCTTTTAAGTCAATTGACACAATGTCAAGTGCTTTGTTGTAATCTAATGTTTGGATTATTAAAGTTTTTAAATCGGGTTTTTTAACCATTAATTATTTATCATATCAAAATTTCCTTAATTTTGAAGATGAAATATTAACTCTATTAAAATTTACATATATAAGACCTTTATTTTTAAGGGTCTTAAACGCCACTGATTTTTTTGATTTTTGTTTATAGTTAAGTCGATCAAATACAGCTATTTTACAAATACTAGATATTTTTTTCCAATTTTGCCATTTATGGAAACTGATTAAGTTATCTGCACCTAGTAAAAAATACAATTCCTTTTTCTTATTTTTATGCTTGAAATACTTTATTAGGTTATAGGTTTTATTGGAACTAATTTTTTTTTCAAAAAAAACAACATGAATGTACTTTTGCTTCTTGGTCAAATTCTTCGATAGAATTATTCTTTTTTTCAAATTGTTGAAGCTTCTTTTTTTAAAAGGACTTTTCTGTGTTATTGCCCAATAAACTTTTTTCAATCCAAATTTTTTTTTTGCAACTTGTGAAATCTTTAAATGACCTTTGTGCGGTGGATCAAAAGTTCCACCTAATATAGCAATTTTTTCTGTTAAATTTTTTTTTAATTTATTTTCTAATTTGGCCATTTCCAGCAACATGATATTTAAATGATACTAATTGATTTAATCCTACAGGGCCTCTTGGAGGCAATTTATTAGTAGATATTCCAACTTCACCACCAAAACCTAGTTCTCCTCCATCAGCAAATTGAGTAGATGTATTATGCATAACGATAGAACTTTTTACATTTCCTATAAAATAGTTAGCATTTAGCATATTTTTTGTAATTATAGAATCAGTATGCATAGTTCCATATTTATTAATATGTTGCACTGCCTCGTAAATATCTTTCACAATTTTCACTGAAATCTTTGCATCAAGATATTCTTTTCCCCAATTTTTATCATTTGCTTCCTTAATATTACCTTTAAAAATTTTTTTTGTTTTTTTATCACCATAAATTACGCATCCACTATTTTTTAAATCATTAAGTATTAAATTTATTTCTTTCCTTGGACAATCTTTATGAACTAATAAAGTTTCTGTAGCACCGCATATACTAACGTTTCTCATTTTTGCGTTTACCACTATTTTTCTTGCTATTTTTATGCTTAGGTTTTTGTCAATAAATGTATGACAAATACCTTCTAAGTGACCAATTACAGGAACATTACATAATTTTTTTACTGTCTTTACAAGATTTTTCCCTCCTCTAGGAATCATAACATCAATATAATCTCTCATATCCTTTAATAGATGTTTAACGACTTTTCTTTCTTTCTTTTCAATTAATTGTACGTAATTTTTATCTATTCTATTTAGCCTAAGAGATTCTCTAAATAACTTTACAAATAATTTATTTGTGTAAAAAGCCTCAGATCCACCTTTTAAAATCACTGAATTACCAGATTTAAAACAAAGGCAAGAAAGATCCACAGTTACATTAGGTCTACTTTCATAAATAACACCAATAACACCTATTGGAATTGATATCTTTTTTATTTTTAAACCATTTGGTCTTTGCCACTTATCCAAAATAATTCCTACTGGGTCTTTCAATCTAGAAATATCAATTACTGTTTTAACTATATTATTAAGCGTTTTTTTACTTATCTCTAGTCTTGCGATGAGGTTTTTATTGATATTTTTTTTCTTAGCTATTTCAACATCTCTTTTATTTTGTAACAATATTTCTCTAGAATTTTTCCGCAACAACTTGCTAAATTTTAATAAAACTTTATTTTTTAATTTTGTATTAACTTTATTGAGGCTTGCCTTACAAGATGCTTGGCCTAATTTTTTCAAATATTTTTTCATACTAAATTTCTACCATATCATCTTTATGTATAACCTCAGATTTTGTTTTATAACCAAGCAATTCTTCAATTTTATTTGACTTGTAACCTTTTATTTTATCGATTTCTTCAGATGAAAATGAACTTAAGCCTATTGCCAATTCTTGGTTATTTTTTCCAACAATTTTTATTTGATCGCCTTTGTTAAATGAACCCTCAATGCTTTTTACACCAGCTGCAAGTAAACTTTTCCCTTTTTGTAAAGCTATTTGTGCACCTTCGTCAATTTTTAAACACCCTTTAGTATTTAAAGTGCTTGCAATCCATTTTTTTCTGGCGTCCAATTTTGAAATTTTAGGTACGAACCAAGTACATATTTGTCTATCAAAAATGTTTATTAAAGGTCTATCCTTTAAACCATTGGCAATTGCCATTTTGCATCCTGATATTTCACAAATTTTAGCTGCATCAATTTTAGTTCTCATGCCACCTGATCCATACTCACTAGTTTTACCTGATGCTAATTTAATTATATTTTGATCTATCTTTTCAACTTTTTTTATTAATACAGCATCTTTATGAATTTTAGGATTTTTTGTGTATAGTCCATCAACATCAGATAGTAAAATTAAACAATCCGCATTAGAAATTTGAGCAACTCTCGAGGCTAATCTATCATTATCTCCATATTTAATTTCAGATGTTGCTATAGTATCATTTTCATTCACTATTGGTACAAAGTTTAGGTTGAATAAATTTTCAATGGTTCTTTTTGCGTTTATAGCTCTTCTTCTTTTTTCAGTATCTTCAAGTGTCAGTAAAATTTGAGAAATATTAATTTTTTGACTAGCAAAAACATCTATAAATAGATTCATTAACTCGATTTGTCCTACAGAGGCAATAGCTTGGCTTTGATCAATTTTAAGCTTCTTCTTTTCTATATTTAATTTCTTACAACCAAGTGCAATTGCACCAGAGCTTACAATAATAACATTTTTATTTTGTTTTCTTAAATTTTTTATATCTTTTGCAAACTCATATAACCATTTTTTTCTAATTTTTTTTTTGTTGTCGATAATTAATGATGATCCTATTTTAACAACAATTTTCCTATAATTTTCAAGGTACATTTTTAAGCAAACTTATTTTTAATTTATTAATTAATTTTTTATCTAAAGTAGATAGTTCAATAATTTTTTTTTTTAACTTTTCCTCAAATTTTTTTTTCTTAATTTTTAAATCTTCTTTTGACAAAAGATCTATTTTATTTAGTACTATAATTTCTTTTTTTCTCAATAATTCTTTACTATATTTTCCTAATTCTCTCCTAATTTGTTTGTAAGACTTAATCAAATCATCATCAGAAACATCAATTAAGTGTAATAGTGTTTTGCATCTTTCAACATGCTTCAAAAATTTAATACCAAGTCCAACCCCTGTATGAGCTCCCTCTATTAATCCCGGTATATCCGCTAATGTAATTTCTTTATCGTCATAGATAGCCACACCCAAATTGGGATTTATAGTTGTAAACCTATAATTAGCAATTTTTGGATTTGCAGATGTCATTGAACTAAGTAAGCTTGATTTACCTGCATTTGGTAATCCTATTATTCCAATATCTGCAATTGTTTTAAGTTGCAGCCAAATCCAGAATTCTTCTCCTTTTGTACCTTTTGTAAATTTCCTTGGTGCTCTATTAGTTGATGACTTAAATTTAGTATTTCCAAATCCACCTTTTCCTCCTATAGCAACTGTAAACTCATCTTTTTCTTTTTTGAAGTCAAAAATTAAAGTTTTATTATCCTCCTCAAAAACTTGTGTTCCTATAGGAACTGACAAAAATAAATCTTTTCCACCTTTACCAGTTTGATTTTTCCCCTTACCATCTTCACCTCTTCTGGCTTTAAAATGTTGCTGGTACCTATAGTCAATTAAAGTATTTAAATTTCTTTCTGATTTCAGTATAACAGAACCGCCTTTACCGCCATCACCTCCATCTGGACCTCCAAACTCAATAAACTTTTCACGTCTAAAACTCGGTGACCCTGAACCACCATCTCCAGCTTTAACAAATATTTTTACTTGATCTAGGAATTTCATAATACAACTTAAATTTTTGTTGTATAAATTTAATTGGGTTTTACTGATACGTAAGTTCTGTCTGACTTACTTTTTTTAAAAACGACCTTACCTTTAACAACTGAAAAAATTGAATGATCTTTACCCATACCGACATTTTGACCTGGAAATATCTTAGTGCCTCTTTGTCTAACTATTATATTACCTGGTAGAACATATTGACCACCATATTTTTTTACTCCTAATCTTCGGCCAGCACTATCTCTACCGTTTCTAGATGATCCACCTGCTTTTTTTGTTGCCATGATTTATTTGTTTTTCCTTGTTTCTGTCTTTTTTTCTTTATTAATCTTATCAATTTTTCCAGCTTCGGATAACACTTTACCATCTTTCGACATTATCTTTTTAACTCTAATTAATGCGTATTGTTGTCTGTGACCGTTTTTTCTTCTAGAATTTTTCCTTCGTCTCTTTTTAAATATAAGGACCGTTCTATTTTTAGAGTTTTTTAAAAACTCAGCTTCAACTTTAGCACCCTGAACTGTTGGTAAACCTATCTCAATATTTTTATCATCCCCGTACGCAAGGATCTCTTTAAATTCTACGGTAGAGTTTGGTTTATTATTACTAAATTTCTCTACTTTTATTATTTCACCAGCTTTGACTTTATATTGTTTGCCACCAGTTTGTATTATTGCAAAAGACATATTTCTTCACCTAAAAATTTAATGCAATATATAATTAGGCTTTTTATAGTCAAGGTTAATTAATTAAAAATTATCCTTTAAATCTCTTAATTTCGTAAAGGTTTCTATATTTTCTGCCTTCAAAAATATATTACACTTAAGTTCCTCTTTCAAAATAGTTGGAATTGTTGGTATTCCTGCTTTTAGATTATCAGTGATTGAAACTATTTTCTTTTTAAGGTGTTCGTTATTTGGATCATGCTTAATACAGAACTTTGCGTTAGCCAATGTATATTCATGTCCACAGTAAATTAGCGTTTCTTCATCAAAAGTTTTAATTAATGATAACGATTTAAACATATCCTCATAAGTTCCCTCAAATAATCTTCCACAGCTTAAGGAAAATAATGTATCTCCTGTAAATAAATTTTTTTGATCAAAAAAATGATAACATATATGACCCGAAGTATGACCAGGCGTATGATAAATTTTAAATTTAAAATCTCCCTCACTGAATACTTCATGATTTTTCAGACAAATATCTATTCCAGGTATTCTTTTTTTGTCATCTATAAAACCAATTATTTTACATTTGTATTTTTCTTTTAAATCAGAATTTCCATCAACATGGTCAAAGTGATGGTGTGTATTTAAAATATATTTTAATTTCAACTTTAATTTTTCTAGTAAGCTATTTATTGGTTCAGACTCACTTGGATCAATAACCAATGCCTCAGTATTATTATGAATTACGTATGAAAAATTATCTTTTAAGCATTTTACAGTTTCAACTTTTATCATTTTTCTATTAAAAAAATTCCAAGTTCTGATGTTAAGTTTTTAAAATTTAAATTAAACTTATTAATTGAAGATACTTTATTATTTGTAAGAGCTAAAGATTTAAATAAATTAATTTTTCTCTTGTTACAGAAATTAACAAAGTCTTTAATTGAGCACATATGGAGATTTGGTGTATTATACCATTCATTAGGCAACGTTTTTGTAACAGGCATTGTTCCTTTAAATAAAAGATTAAATCTAACCTTCCAATAACCAAAATTTGGAATAGTCACAATAGAAGTTTTTCCTATTCTTAATAAATCATTAATAACTTTTTCAGGATTTAAAAAAGCTTGCAAAGTTTGACTTAATATCACGTAATCAAAACTGTTGCTGGGGAATTGCTGTAAATCCATTTCAGCATTACCTTCTATAACTGTAAGTCCTTTTTGGATACATATTTGAACATTATCTTTTGAAATTTCTAAACCTCTAATTTTATTTGATATATTTTCGTAAATAAATTTCATCAACTCACCATCCCCACACCCTACATCTAAAATTGATTTATTCTTTTGAATTGAGTTTGCTATTACTTTAAATTCTTCTTTCATAGTTGTTTTTTATAAGAATTATCTACAAAATTTTTTAATGAATTTATAAAATCGGGAACATCTAACAAAAACGAGTCATGTCCTTTATCAGATTTAATCTCTAAAAATCCCACATCTGCATTTATAGCATTAAGCGCTATAACTATTTCTCTATTTTCCACAGTTGGGTATAGCCAATCAGAAGTAAATGAGATTATAAAAAATTTAGTTTTAGTATTTTTAAATACTTTTGACAAATCACCATTGTAGTTCTTGCTTAGATCAAAATAATCCATTGCTCTTGTAATATAAAGATAACTATTGGCGTCAAACCGATCAACGAATATTGACCCTTGGTATCTAAGATAACTTTCAATTTGAAAGTCAGCGTCAAATCCAAATTTAATTTTGTCACGTTCCTGAAGTTTTCTTCCAAATTTTTCCTGTAAACCTTTTTTGGATAAATATGTTATATGAGCAGCCATTCTAGCAACTGATAAACCTTTTGCTGGTGATAAATTTTCTAGTTCATAATTACCATTTTTCCAATTCTCATCTGCCATTATTGCTTGCCTACCTAATTCATTAAATGCAATGTTTTGAGCTGAGTGACTAGCAGAACATGCTATTGGTATGGCAATTTTTGATTTATCAGGAAAGTTGGCAACAAATTGTAAAACCTGCATTCCACCCATAGATCCACCAGTTACACAAAATAATTTATTTATACCAAAATGATTAAGAAGATTGAATTGAGCATTAACCATGTCGTTTATTGTTATTACTGGAAAGTTAATACCAATTTTTTTTCCACTATTTTGATCAATAGAGTTTGGTCCATAAGAACCCATACAACCACCTATTACATTTGCGCAAATTACAAAATATTTATTTGTATCTAACGCTTTGTTTGGACCAATAACATAAGACCACCAACCATCTTTATTTGTGACTGGATTTTTACCTGATGCAAATTGATCTCCAGTAAGTGCATGAAATACCATTATTGCGTTATCTTTACTTTTATTTAAATTTCCATAAGTCTCGTAAGCCAAAGGATAATCTGAAATAGTAACACCACAATCAAGTTTTAATGGTTTATTAATAATTACTTTTTTTATATTATTATATTTTTCCATAATTTCTGATTTGAATTGTGAGAGAAAAAAAAACTTATTTTAGCGGTTTTTTTAAAGCGCTCGCAATTCAGTTAAATCAGCGCAAAAATCTTGTATAGTATGTGGCTTCCAATGTCAAATATTAGAAAACATTATTAAATTTTATTTAAATTATCTAATAATATTTATATATAGACTTATGCAAAAAATTGTATTTAAAAAAATAGGTATAGAGAGCTATAGACCTGGAAGATCATTATTAAAAAAAAGAAGTAAAGTAATTAAATTATCAGCAAATGAGTCAGCTCTTGGATGTTCTTCAAGAATTAAAAAAATTATTTCCAAAACTAAAAAAATTTTTAGGTATCCTGACTCAAAATCAAAAATTTTAAGGAAAGAAATTTCAAAAAAATATAATTGTAACTTTAATCAAGTTATTTGTGGCTCGGGATCTGATGAAATAATTCAGATGTTATGCCAACTATTTTTAAATAAAAATGATGAGGTTATAGTACCAAAGTATAGTTTTTTAATGTATAGAATTTACTCAAAAATTGTTGGGGCAAAGGTAATTTTTGCCAACGAAATCAATTTTAAAGTATCAGTTGATCAAATAATCAAAAAAGTTACTAAAAAAACTAAGATGGTATTTTTAGCAAATCCTAATAATCCTACTGGTTCATATTTAAATCTTAGTGAATTAAAAAACTTAAGAAAGAAACTTAGATCTAATATATTGCTTGTTCTAGATGATGCTTACGAGGAATATGTTGTAAATCACGATTATACGTCGGCCTTAAAACTTTTTAAAAATACTAAAAATGTTTTTATACTCAGAACTTTTTCTAAAATATATGGCTTAGCATCACTTAGAGTTGGTTGGGGATATGGTTCAAGTGAAATAGTTAATGCTTTAATGAAAATAAAACCTCCTTTTAATGTAACCAAAATTGGAGAAATGTCTGCTGTAGAGTCTTTAAAAGATATAAAATTTGTTAAAAAATCTATAAAGCATAATTTATTTTGGGCAAAAAAACTTAAAAAAACGTTTGAAAAATTTAACATTACTACAAATGATATTTCTGCTAATTTTCTATTTTTAAATTTTGATAAATGCAAATTTTCAGCAAAATATATAAAAGATAAACTCGAACACAAAGGTATTATAGTTAGAAGTCTTGAAATATATAAAATAAAAAATAAACTAAGAATTACTATCGGAAATACTAAAGAAAATACGTTATTAATTAAGGCTTTAAATTCAATATTTATTAATGTTTAAAAATATTCTTATAATTGGCTGCGGGTTAATTGGATCATCTTTACTTAGGGGAATTGTAAAAAAAAAATTGACTAAACACATTTACATTTTTGAAAAATCAAAAAAAAATCGATTAATAACAAAAAGACTTTTTAAAAAAGTTAAATTTTTAAAAAATTTAGATAATAAAATCTCTAATATGGATTTAATAATTTTAGCAACACCAATGTCTCAATATAAAAATATTCTTAAAGATGTATCTAAATATATAACTGATAAAAATATAATAACAGATGTAGGGTCAACTAAAAATAATGTAGAAAATTTAATTAAAAATAATTCTATATTAGATAGAAATTTCATATTAAGCCATCCTATTGCAGGATCAGAGGTAAGTGGCCCAGAATATGGAAATTCAAAATTATTCAAAAATAAATGGTGCGTAATTATTAAAAATAAAAATAAAAAAAAACTTGGATTAATAAAGAAATTTTGGAAAAAACTTGGTTCGCGTACAGTCTTAATGAAAACAAAAGAACATGATAATATTTTTTCAATAACTAGTCACCTTCCACATTTGGTTGCATATAATTTAATAAAAACAGCTTTGAACTTTCAACAAAAAAATAAGAATAATATTATAAAATTTAGCGCTGGCGGTTTGAGAGATTTTTCAAGGACTGCTGCTTCTAACGAAATTATGTGGCGAGATATTTTTTTTAGTAATGATAGAAATATAATAAATTCTATTGATATGTTTATTAAAAATTTAAAAGATTTTAAGAAAAAAATTCAAAATAAAAATAACAAAGAAATACTAAAAATTTTGAAAAATTCGAAAAAAGTTAGAAAACAAATAATTTTTATGAAGCAAGATGTTGCAAAACCCAATTTTGGTAGAGATGATTCTTAGATTAATATTTTTAAATCTTTTAAATAATTATCATAATTACTATAAGATTTTAAAGAAGTTTGATAAATTGGTTGTCTAGCTTGATTGTAACTAATAGTTTTGATGACTCTAGTATTTTTTTCAGGATTTAAACAATTCTCATCCCATTCCAATTCACAAAATTTTAACAAATTTTTTATTTCTTTTTCTGAATTAGTTACTAGATTTTCATAATTTAAATCATATATTTTTTTTGGAAAATATTTTTTCCAAAATACTATAATATCTTTGTATAATTTATAATATTCTGCAAGATCTCTTAAATTATAAGAAAAATTTATTTTAGCGGGAAAAAAATTTTTATATATTGACCAGCAGTTATCTATTGGATTTCTTACTATGTTTATAAATTTAGAGTTTGGAAGATATTTTAGTATAAAACCTACATACAGAAAATTTAACGGGGCCTTATCTGTAAAAACTTTACCTGTGTTATCTATATTCGATATATATTCTAAATATTCTTTATTAGATTTAACTAGTGTTTCATTATTAATTAGTTTGTTATCAAAATAATTATTGTATATTCTTTCTGTGATAGGTAATTCTCCACCTCCGAATACATTGTTGTGACTTGATAATATTTGCTCAGTTAGTGATGTTCCAGACCTAGGCATGCCAATTATAAATATAAACTTCCTCTCAATATTTTTAAGACTTGAAATATCTAAATTAATGAAGTTTTTTTTTACTGAAGAAAAAACTTCTTTATCCGTATCAATTTTATATTTTCTAATCTTTTTGCAAAGATCATTTGCTTTTTTATAATTTTTAAAAGCAGTATCAAAATCTTTTTGATCGTGATAAGCTTTGGCAAGTGCAAAATATAAATGCACAAGGGAATCTTCGTTTAATTTTTCATCTTTTAGTTTTTTTTTCATTTCCTGAAAATGTTGATTATTTTTTTCATACCTTGTTGTTTCTGAGATAATTCTATCAGCCTCAGTAAACTTGGAGTTATGTTTCAAAATTTTTAAAAATAACACTTTCGATTTTTCAATTTCACCCATACTATTATAAAGTCCTGCTAAGTTATAAATTACTGCCATAGCATTTGGTTGAATTGAAAGAATTTTTTTGTAAATCTTGACTGCTTCTTCAGTTTGATCTAAATCTTTTTTTAAATTCCCTAAATTATTAAGTATATGCAAGTTATCTTTATCTAATTCTAATCCTTTTTGGTATGTTTCATTAGCCTTTTTATATTTAAACATTTTTGAATAGCACATACCTAGATTGTTATAAAAATCTGGATTTTTTGAATTTAAATTTATTGCTTGATTCATAATATTTACAGCTTTTTCAAACTGCTTTTTGTTCATGTAGGCTAAACAAAGTAGATTAAAAAAAACTGGATTATCATTATTTTTTAATATTTCTTCGCATTCATTTATAACCTCATCAAATTTTTTTTCTGAAAGTTTAACTTTTAAATCCTCAAACTTTTGTTTTAAAATGTGGTTTTTATTTTTCATTATCTAATACCAATAACATTTAACTTTGCTGTTTTTTTTATTAATTTAATAGTTTTATTTATATCCATTATCAAAACTTTTTTTTTTGGCCCATAAGCATGAATTAATTTGGATTTTGAAAGGCATAATGCAACATGACCTTTCCAAAAAATTAGTGCGTTTTTACTAATCATTTTCTTATTTTTAAAATATCTAATTTGGTCCTTTGTATCTCTTGGACAATATAAGTTATTAAATTTATAAAAAATTTGAATTAATGCTGAACAGTCAATTCCATTACAACTTTTTCCACCCCATTTATATTTAACATTTTTAAAAATAGAAACTCTTTTAAATAAATCCTCTCTATATTTAATAGGTACCACATTTTTTTTTTCAATCCAGAGATTACCTAATTTATAAAAATTATTCTTTTTATCTTTTAAAGAAACTAACGAACAAAAGCTTAAAAACTTTTTTGTTTTATATTTTTTTAAAGGCTTTGAATAAAGATATGCTTTTAAATTATATACCTTATGCGTCGATTTATAATTTTTTGAATAATTTTTTTTTTTAATAAAACCAGTATAATTATCGTAACTGGTTTTTATTTTAAACCAACCTTGTTTTTTTTTAATAATTTTGAATTTTTCACCGTAAAGTAATTGCGAGGAGATTTTTGACTTAAAATTATTTTTTTCATAAATATTTGTAATAATGTAATTATTAATCATTTAATTGGTGCTATTTTAGAAATCCAAATAATCAATATTAAAACTGGTAAACCTAACATTGCGGTAGTAATGAAATAATTCTGATATCCCATTACATCAACCCATGACCCAGAATACCCAGCAATTAATTTTGGTAAGAATAACATTAAAGAACTAAATAGAGCATATTGAGTTGCCGTAAATTTTATTGAAGTTAAACCAGATAAATAAACAACAAAGGCTGCACCAGCAAACCCACTAGAGATATTATCTGCAGTAATAACCATAATCAAAAATTTTATATTGGTATCAACATTAGCAAGCCATGCAAATAATAAATTACTCATTGAAGCTATCAATGCACCTAAAAATAAAGCTTTCATTGTTCCAAATTTAAATGCAAAATAACCTCCTAAGACACCACCCAGTATAGTTGCAAAAACACCAAAAAATTTAGAGTAAGTTGCAATTTCAGATACGCTATAACCTTTTTCTAAATAGAATAAATTTGCCATAACACCCATAACTACGTCAGCAATTCTGTAAAGAGATATTAAAAGAAGAATAATGACTGCAAATTTTCCATATCTTATTATAAAATTTTTAATGGGCTCTATGTAAGATTTATTAACTAAATTTTTATTAATTATTCTAATTTTTGTTAGCGTATACATCAAAGTTCCACAAATTATAAAACATAAAGCTAGTTTAAAAGTTGTAAATAAAAAATTTAAAAAATTATCGTTATAGGATTTTTGTATAATTGAATATAGGTAAATAAAAATAAATACTGATAATATTGTTATAAAAAATAGACGCAGATGTTGCATTGTATTTTTTGACTTTATTTCAAATTTGGATGGATCTTTGGATATAATATTTGCAAATATTCCAATTAACATAAGTAAAGCCATGGTTAAATATACTTTTTTCCATACAGATTGATCATATTGTTCTACACCCCAATATGATGCTAACCATAGGCTTCCTGCTCCACCTATAAGCATTCCTATTCTATATCCAGCTATATACATTGATGAAAGTGGCCCCTGTTTGTTTTGATTTACTGACTCAATTCTAAAAGCATCAATTATAATGTCTTGAGTAGCACTAAAAAAAGCGACTAAAGTTATACATATTGCTGTGATTTTTAAATTTTTCTGTGGATCTGTAAACGAAGTTAATATTAGTGATATTATTATTAATATCTGAACAATTAATAGCCAACTTCTTCTTTGACCCATCTTTGAAAAAAAAGAAATATTAATTTTATCTACTATAGGAGACCATAAAAATTTAAACGCATAAGCAAAACCTGCCCAACTAAAAAGAGTTATTGTTCCTCTAGCTACCCCTGCTTTAGATAACCATACAGATAGTGTAGAAAATACTAGAAGTATTGGCAATCCAGAGGAAAAACCTAACATCAACATTTTAAGAGGTTTCTCGCTTATAAAAAAAGATATTTTTTTTCTCAATTATTTTCTCCAAAAAGAAGGCAAAAAAACTATTAATATTGCGAATATTTCCAACCTTCCCATTATCATACCCAAACTT
>CENW01021361.1_pt1 | contig 17497 bp, 16 predicted proteins | sample 530241 | NCBI WGS metagenome assembly CENW01 (sample SAMEA2619818, study PRJEB7988) | marine metagenome | isolation source: saline water (ENVO:00002010), including | reverse complement strand
AACATTCACATCAATCACACCGCTATTCGTGATGAGAGTGATACTAAATGGGTCGATCAATTCACTGTTTGCCGTAAGCATTCCATCACATATCATGAGAGTGGTGCTGAATTTACTAGTGTAACATCTGGCGTTGATTCTTTCGATTCGTTCAATGATGCTTACTATTGTGTGCTTGAACTTTTGAAAGTGTACAAGAGTTGAGCAGAGAAATCAAGGTGGACAATCGTCAAGGTGTCCACTAAATCCGCCAAACCGTGCCAGATCTGCAATACTAGTATTAATCAAACGAATCGCACTTTTCAAATGTATCAACTTCAGATCAAATTTCACAAAGTTAGCAACTGGGAAAACACAGTTTATCAACCGATGAACTTGATGAAATGCCTGAACTTGATGGCAACTTACAATCAAATGTGGAGCGATACTCACTGCTATCGCATCATCAAAGTTTCCTAATCGTCCTTTTTTCGTTCACACTTACTTCACTTTATTATGTCTCTCGATTCTCAAGCAACTTCCGCCGCAATCTACAAACAACTCTTTACAGATGCCGAGTGGGATACAATTAGTGCCGCACTGGATGAGTATATTGAGTATGATGATATTAATGCCCCAGAGGATGAATTAATTGGTGGCATTCCTGTTGCTGATCGTGTTTCGTCTATTCAATCTAAAATCGCTACAATCTATCAACTCACTGCTTAATTCATTATGGTTATCTACAATCCCCAAGTAAGCACAACTCGCCCTGAGTTCAATGTCACTTACAAGATGGATCCCGACGAGAAAGTGTGGCATAAGGAGTGGATCTTTTTTAATGGGTTGCTCTTTGGTCAAATCATTACTAACATCGACGGCGAAGGATTTATTCTTTATAAGTACACGCCTCAGAAGTTGGAAGATGGCGAAACCGTTCAAATCATGACCCGATTAAGAACATTTCCCACGGTACAAGATACCAAGGACTTTATACAATCAAACGTTGGCACATTGTATTCTAAGTAAATGATTCGCCTTGCTTCAGATGTACACACTCGTGAAAGATCTTACATTGTTTGTGAGACTGACGCCGCGCCCAAAATTTTAACACTTCAAGAAACTCTGATTTATTATGAGCAACACCATTGCAACTTCGAACCACCAGAAGCACAACAACTACGCCGAACGGATGTACAAATATAGTGAGGATCTATATAAGGAAGTGCTAATTTACTATGGTTATGCCATTGACAATAAGACCAATAAACACTAAAATAGTGTATCACTAACCCATCGCTATTCTGCTCATGTCTCTCAAAACGAAAAAGCGTACATTCACCCGCTATCGTGTTACTCTAGATTTCACAGTAGATGATACAAACTGTGTGCGTCCGAGTGAATGGAATTGGAAAGAACTTTTAGAACTGAGAGATAAGGAGAGAGTGAAGAGCGTTTATGTTGAAAACCTAGGACAATTCAATGCCTAGAACATACCAAACTAATTTCACTGATGAGCAACTCACTCTAATTAAAATGCTCACGCTTCAAGCACTCAAACCGTACACTACTGTGAGCAATCCTGATAAGGGCATTATGTATGAGAACTTGCTCATTCTAAGAGATACAGTAAGCATCATTCAAGAGGAGAAATCAGGAGTGCTCTGAGGTGCTCAAATACCCTCGGAAGTATCTCAGAATATGCTGCTCAGTTACTGGGCAGTATTTTTTATGCTATTAAATAAATGGTTAAAAAAACATAGTTGCGTGCTCTATCTCTTTCGTGAGTTCTTATAATAAAGGGGAGATTTTATAGTCATCTTGGCGTTCAGTCTACCATGAAATCTCTGAAAAGTCAAGCACATTCCCAAAACCACATATAAGGACTCTAAATGTCTCGAAGTGCCTCAGAGGTTTGCCATACTTAGTGGGGCAATGTATAATGACTCTGTGGAGTTTCAGAAAACCATCGAATGCTTAGAGAATTCAGAGCAGTTATGTGCCAATCTCTAAGGTGTCCACTATTACCCGCCAGAGGTCCTCTCATGCCCTATAATTAGGATAACAACAAACAAAGGACAATCATGAGAAAGATCGAGCAACAAATGAACACTGCAATCGCTAACAGCATCAACTGGCAGTCTGCCAATACCGCTGTTACTTTCGATGAGCAGTCTGAGGTCTCTCGTGTATATCTCCACGGAAACCACATTGCTACAATCGGTGAGGGATTCATCGAGTTGTATGATGGTGGGTGGCAGTCCAATACAACTAAGAGTCGTCTAAATGCGATCCTTGAGTATAATGGTCTGCCTGGTGAACGTGTATATCAGAAGGCATATGTTTGGAACGTTCGTCTTCAGGATGGCACTTCAATTCCTTTCTTTAGTGGTATGCGTCTGAACTAAGATTGCCTCCCTTTCGTTAACACTCTCTGAACTCACTTTTTTCATCATGGATCTCACCACTCTCGCAACCTCTTCTAAACTTGACTTGGCAATTGCTGATGCTCAGGGTAAAGTTAAGTACACCGTGCTGAAAGCAGCAAAACCTCGGAAGTCTATGCTCGTGCTTACACAAACTAAGGGCATCAGGACTAACACGAATCGTGGCAAGATTAACGACAAGCACGCTACACTGATCTGAGGCAGTCTCTGGGGAGGGTGTTGCCATTCTCCCCAAACTATGCGATAATAAGAGCAGCGAATGAGCAGGTATTTTGTGTCCTTATGTGTAGCGATCCCTGAGCGATATTAAAAGCGTACAGGGAACCTAACCTACAACGGACCAAAAACGCGAGAGTGATTATAAGTGAATTAAAAAAATTTTTCAGGTATAAAAATGAGCCAAAAGGTCGATATAGAATACCAAGACCAATTCGGTTATTGGAAACACTATCAGACTATGCACCATGTAGCATCTGCATATAGGACAGCTAGTAATAGGGCAAGAGTAACAGGTAAGAGACATAGATTAATGTCAGAAGGTAACATACTTGATCTCTGCGAACCTTAGTGGTATTATAGATAATGTGAACATTCCAAAAAGTGTTTATGCATGAGATCAAATTCCACCTCTATAAGAGAAGCAACAAAGGTTACGATGTAATTGCATCATGTTTAAGTTCCTCTGAGTTGGAAGAGACACTAAGCAAGATTCCTGAGGAGGACTTCTGGAATCTGGATATACTGCCTATACGTTTCCTTGAAGAAACTAAGTTAAAGTCCTATGAAGAATGTAGTTATTAAAACTATTATTCTTATAAGTATATTTGAAGAACATGTAATACGAATATGTCACTAGATGTAGATCAATATGAAATTGAACTCCTAGTTGAAGCCATTCAGTATCGTATCGAAAATGATGAAACATTTCTTTTGAACCATTGTTTAAAACAGGAATTGGAAGATCTATTAGGTAAGATTCAAGATGAGTTCAACTTATGATGTTTATATCGGCAAGCATAAGATCATAGAAGCTTGTCGAAAAGAAGATCTTGATCACAAGATGACGTTTGTCAAGGAGTATTTTGATTGGTATAGGGATGATGATCTCTGTAAGGAAAAGATCAAAATCGTCCCCTGCGAACAAGGCTAAATAACTCAACATCACGGTTGTTGCAATGACTGAATTACCGTGGTAAAATATCATTGTCACTATTCAACACTATGGCTAAAGGATTTACCGTTAAAGCAAACGCTCCCAAACCAAAGAAAGTAGAAGACGCCTTTAATCTCGAAGCTGCACAAGAGATGGTCAAAGGTAAAGCAATTGTCTTCTGTCTTCCTGGTCGAGGAGTCTCATATCAATTTTTGAAGAGTTTCGTACAACTCTGTTTTGATCTTGTACAACGTGGTGCAAGTATTCAAATTTCACAAGACTACTCCTCGATGGTTAACTTTGCACGTTGTAAGGTGCTGGGTGCCAATGTACTTCGAGGTCCTAATCAACTTCCTTGGGATGGTAAACTCAAGTATGATTACCAACTGTGGATTGACTCCGACATTGTTTTCGATTCAGAGAAGTTCTACCGTCTCGTTGCAATGGATAAGGATATTGCATGTGGCTGGTATATGACTGAGGACGGAAAGACTACCTCGGTTGCTCACTGGTTGGAAGAAGATGACTTCGCAAAGAATGGTGGTGTCATGAACCACGAGACTGGAGAATCCATCTCACGTCGTCGTAAGGCATTCACAGTTGACTACACTGGTTTCGGTTGGACTCTGATTAAGCACGGTGTGTTTGAAAATCCTAAGATGGAATATCCTTGGTTTGCACCTAAGATGCAGGTCTTTGATTCTGGTGAAGTTCAAGACATGTGTGGAGAGGATGTCTCCTTCTGTCTGGATGCCAAAGAGGCTGGTTATGAGATCTGGTGTGATCCTCTGATTCGTGTTGGTCACGAAAAGACCCGAGTCATCTGATCTCTTATATTCTGCGGCGGCGCGTTTCAACCGCGTCGTCAACCCAAAAAAATCGCGAAAACAAATTCTAAGGACTAAATAATGGCTGTTAAGAAGATCTCTCGTTCAGGTCAATCCTTTGTTGAATCGACTCCCAAGAAGACGAGGCAGGGAAATGGCAAGAATTCTAAATATTCTGCTAGTTCCGCAAACGCAAAACGCAAACGTTACCGAGGTCAAGGAAAGTAATGGCTGATTCAGATCCTAGAATGTCTCCAAATGCAGAACCTGCAGCTAAAGAAGACGCAATGCAGTTTAATTATGTCGTAGGTGGTGGTCGTAGAGAGGCAGCGAAAGCAGAACCATCTGTACATTCACCACTTGCTGCTGGTTGAGTAGTGAAAAAACTTAAGTTTATATCGCAGGATCAGGAGATGGCTCTGATCCAAGAGATGTCATATCGAATCAAAATGTCCGATATCGACATTCATCCATCAAAAACATGCTTCTTGATGGTGTCTCCTGACTATTCTGCGGTTGTTACACAACATCTCTCTCATTCATTATCCATGGATGGGGAGATTTTTCATATTGAATCGGTAAATGTACCCTTCCCCGATGAAGATAGTCTGGACTACAAGGTCGATTTCGCGGAAAAGTACATTGACTGGGCTCGTAAATGGGATAATTTCGTCCTGATTGAAGCTGGAGTTATCAGGGGCGGTAACTATACATGGATTACACAGCAAATGGAGCTGGTTTCCAGTAACAAATACTATACAGTTGCTCTTTGTGAGAACCTTGGAAGTAAGTTTAAGAGTGACTTTGTAACATTATACTATAACGATGCAGTAGAAGACTTGCATTTTTGGTGGGAACAACCAAATAACCATTGGAAATTCGACTCTAAATAGAACTGGAGATAGAAACCTCCATAAAAGTTCTGTCCGCAGAGCTCTAGGAGGCAATTATGTCTGTTCATCCAGTTCCAGATATGAGCGAAGAGTTTATTAATTCGGGAATGACGCTTATAACTGACCCAAAATCGGACAGATACCTAAACCAGATTCGTGAAATTGCTCACGATGGTGAAAAATTTAAAAAACAGAACGAATTTCACGAAAGAATTCGTAATGATGAGGATTATGATGACTGGGAATATGGTACTGAACCCATTTACGGTCAAAAATGGAACAAAACCCTTATAGATAGTAATTAAACAGGGAAATTTCCATGCCCAACGACTACGATGCTAGTAGGAGAATAACAACTACTGCTGGTAGATCTACAATTTCGAGGACATTTAAGGATATAAGCTTAACTTTTCGTCGCCATCCAGTCACTAACGACATTATGCCGTTAAAAAATGAGGATGCGATCAAGAGAGCAGTGGTAAACCTTGTTCGTACTCGTATGGGCGAACGTTTTTTCCAACCAATTTTGGGTGCAAACGTAGAAAATCAGATGTTTGAGAACCAAACACCTGAAATTGCTGCGTCAGTTGAGACAGAAATAAGGGTTTTACTTGAAAACTACGAACCTAGGATTGAAACTAGTGAAGTTTTGGTGTCATATCCTATGGATTCTAATGAAATGTTAGTAAATATACGTTATGACATAGTGGGTTTACCCTTTCCCACTCAAAATATCGAGTTCCTCCTCCAGCCAACTAGAGTATAATGGCGTTTAATCAATTTACAAACCTAGATTTTAATGGAATTAGGGATCAAGTAAAGGATTTCCTTCGAACTAACACGGATTTTTCCGATTTTGACTTCGATGGATCAAACTTTTCGGTCCTGATTGACATTCTTGCGTATAATACTTACATTACTGCCTACAATACTAACATGGCAGTCAATGAAGTGTTCCTTGACAGCGCTACTTTGCGTGAAAATGTCGTTTCACTTGCAAGAAACATTGGTTATGTCCCAAGATCCTCTAGATCTGCAGAAGCTGTTATCAGTTTTACGGTAGATTTGGGTACAAATGAAACTAGAACTGTTACATTGAAGGCTGGAACGGTTGTTTTGGGTAACGTTCAGAGTGGAAGTTACGTTTTTTCCATTCCCGAGGACTTTGTTGTCGCTGTAAACGACCAAAACCTCGCAATTTTTGATCAAATTAGTGTTTATGAAGGAATCTACCTCACCAAATCATTCGGAGTTGACTACTCTTTACCAAATCAGCGTTATATTGTACCTAACTCGAACGTTGATGTCGAGTCTATCCGAGTTAGAGTGAATTCTACTACTTCTGAAACCTATCAGAAGTATTCAAACATCCTAAATGTGGATGCAACCTCCAAATTATTCCTTGTTCAAGAGATTGAAGACGAAAAATACGAAATTCTCTTCGGTGATAACATCCTTGGCAAGAAACCACCCGCTAATTCTACAATTGATGTAAGTTATATTGTTACAAATGGTAGAGATGGTAATGGTTCAGCTAACTTCTCCTTCGCTGGAGTCTTAAAAGACGATCAGGGAGCAACAATTACTAGTGGTGTTTCTCTTATTACCACTAATGACAGTTCTAATGGGGGAGATTTTGTAGAATCTATTGACTCTATCAAGTATCTGGCGCCTCGTGTGTACGCAGCCCAGTACCGTGCAGTCACTGCTAATGATTATAAGAGTATCATTCCCCTAATCTACTCAAACGTGGAGACTGTGACCGCATATGGCGGGGAAGAATTGGATCCTCCTGAATTTGGAAAGGTTTTTATTTCAGTAAAACCTAAAAATGGTAGTTATCTTTCTCAAATTACAAAAGATGGTATTTTGAGACAGTTAAAACAGTATTCCATTGCTGGAATCAAACCAGAATTGGTTGATCTTCAATATCTCTATGTTGAAGTTGATTCTTCTGTTTACTATAACGCAAACGTTGTTGCTGATCCTGTTGGATTGAGAACAAAGGTGATTAACACTCTTAATGCATATGCTAAATCTGCTGACATTAACAGTTTTGGTGGGAGATTTAAATATTCTAAGGTTGTTGGATTGATTGATGATAGTGATAAGGGGGTTACATCCAATATTACTAAAGTTCGTATTAGGAGAGATCTGATTCCTGAATTAAACACGTTTGCAACTTACGAATTGTGTTTTGGTAACAAGTTCCATCAAAAGAGAACTGGTTACAGCATCAAATCTTCTGGATTTAACATTGATGGTGTTTCTGGAACCATTTACATTGGTGATGTTCCACAAACTTTGACTAGAGGAAGACTAGTATTCTTTAAACTGGAAAATAACACTCCAATCATCGTCAAAAACAATGCAGGCATTGTGAAGTACGACGAAGGAGAGGTTCTTTTAGATGTGGTAAATATAACGGGTACTGATTTAGCTTCTGGATTCGTTCAAATCGAAGCAGTTCCAGAATCTAACGATATCATTGCACTTAAAGACCTGTATTTACAGGTTGATATTGGAAATAGTAGAGTCAGCACCATTCAGGACGTTGTTACCTCTGGTGAAAACACTTCTGCTACACAATACATTACAACTTCCAGCTTCTTAAACGGATCGTATACCAGATAAATGAGTCAATCTAAATCCGAGATCAAGAGAGTCAAATTTAGCAATATTGTTGAGTCTCAGATTCCAGAATTTCTCAATGAAGAGTCTCCTTTCTTCAAAGAGTTTCTGGAAAGTTATTATGCGTCGGTAGAACACCAATCTGGTACGGTAGACCTTGCCGTAAACCTTCCAAAGTATAGACAGATCCCAGCTTTTAATAGGGAGTCGTTAATTCCCTATACTGCACTTACGGAAACGATCACTTCTGGTCAAACATCTATTAAGGTACTATCTACTGCAGGTTGGCCTGATAAATTTGGTCTCCTGAAGATTGATAATGAGATTATTGTCTATAAAAAGAGAATTGAGAACAAAGTAGTTGCTACACGAGTCGGTAATTTCGCAAATCAGTCGAATATTATCGAAATGGAAGATACCAGCAATATTGAAGTTGGTATGTCTATTTCTGCAGGTACATATTTCCCTGCAGGCACTACTGTTGGTGCGGTTGGTGATAAATTCATCTATGCAAGTCAAAAATCACTTGGCGTAGGTGGACAAATTCCTATTGCAATCATTCTCAACTCTTTTGAGGAGTGTTTTAGAGGATTTTCTGGAATTGACCAAATCCAACAAGACATTCAATCGGAATTTTTACAATTTTCTCTCACTGATGCTGATGACCACACTGTTGGTAGTGTTACTGATCCAAAATACGTCTTTAATTTAAGTAATCTCTTTTTACAAGAGTTTTTTACTAAATTTAAGTCTGAATTCTTGCCAGGATTCGAAAATAGATCTTTTACGGAAGGTGTAAACCTTTCTACTATTCTAACAAGAGCAAAAGACTTTTATAGTGCTAAAGGAACGGATACTTCCTATAAAGTAATGTTCAAATTGCTTTATGGTGAAGATATTGAGATTATTAAACCTTCCGAATACACTTTAGTCCCCTCTTCAAACAATTATTTCAAAACTCGTAATGTTTTGGTCGAAAAACTCTTTGGCGGAGACGCTATTGAGACTAAAGGTAATTTTTTAAACCAAGACATTGTTGGAGTCGGTACTGTTAGCGCTTCAATCTATAATATTGAATACCGACCTATTAATGACAAAGATTTTTATGAAATTTCCCTTGATTCGGGTTCTTTCAGTGGTACTTTCTCAGTTCCAGGTAAAACTAAAGTTTTAGAAGCTGTTACTGCTGGTGCTGATAATATTCTGGTTGATTCTACAATTGGATTTGGTAGAACTGGTAGTTTGCTTCTGAAACCAACACCAATTTCAGATTTCATCACTGTTGAGTACGCCGATAAGACTAGTAATCAGTTTTTAGGTGTCACAGGTATCACAACTAACCTTTTGTTCGGTGCAGACGTTTCTGAGGACAAATTGGCGTATGCCTACGCTGGATTGGGACAGACTTCTCTAGTTCAGTTCAGATTCGTTAATGTTATCAATAATGTTGACTTTACAGATACATCTAATATTCGAATTGATGATACTTTAAATCTTTCATCTTTTGGATTTGATCTTGGTGATGATCCTAAGTTTGAACCTTGGATTTATAATATTCCGACGAAACACGTCATTAAGAATCTCACACAGCAAAACATTAACACATTTAGAGTTGAACTGTTTGATTCTGTCGTGTTCTTTATTGACGAAGAACTATTTTTGATTAATTCTAGGAATGAAAAGGTAAGAGCTCAGATTAAGGATATTGAATATTCAACTGGTACAGAAACTGATAGATCCTCTAACAAGATTATTGTTCAGACCAGTGGTGTTGTTCCTTCCAACATTGATAGAGTTGAGAAGATCATCGTTAAGGCATCTCACAATGCCAATTACTTCCCAGGTTTAGAAAACGTACCTGTAGGTATTCAGAATAGTTATCTTGATAATGATGAACAAAGTTTCTACGTTACATCTGGTGGTGTTCCAAACTATCCAATCTTTGCTACTGACAATAAAGTATTCATTAAAACCGATCCACCACAAGCAGGCACAACTGGTGGAACTACAAATGTTATTAAATCGGTAGACCCATTAAGTCCAACCACACCGTTTAGACATAACTTTGTTACTGGAGATAAGATTTATTGGAACAATAGTTACAACAGTGGATTAGCTACTGGTGTTTATTTTGTAACTAATATCAATGACTTTGACTTCCAACTTTCTTATAGTGCGTCTGACGTATTTGCTGGACAGTATATTGATGTTTCTAGAGATCTTCCAGGTCAATATGTTTATAAGAGTGGTTGGGAAGATCAGAATGCAAAGAACCAGAAATTATTAAGAAAGTTCCCATACTATAAACAGGAAAATTTCTTCGATGATCCCTCTCAGAGAAAAACAGATAACAAAGCTGTAGGTATTCTTGTTAATGGTGTTGAATTGTATCCAGCATCAGTTTTTGATGAGGAAATTTTCTTCGGTCAAATTGATTCTATTGAAGTAACTAATGCTGGTAAAGATTTTGATGTAATTAATGGACCTCCACTAGTTATTCAAGATCAAGCTGGTAGTGGAGCTATTGCATTTGCAAATGTTACTGGATCATTTAAAGAAGTTAAGTTAATCAGTCCTGGTATTGGTTATCAAGAAAAACCAAAGATTACTGTATCGGGTGGTAATGGTGTAGGTGCAGTTCTCGAATCCAACTTTGTTAAAGGAAGAATTGTATCCTCTTTTAAAGCTGATGGTAATGGAGTTAATGTTGCTTCCGATACTATTGATTTTCCAGATCCGCACAACTTTGAACTTGGTGAAGAAGTCATTTATGAATCCAATAATAACGTTGCTGTTGGTGGTATTGTAGATAAATCTTCGTACTTTGCGAGACCTGTTGATAACAAAACTATCTCCTTACACTCTAGCAGATCTGATGCTGTTTCTGGTATTAATACGGTAAATATCGGATCGGTAAGTAATGGTTTCCATTCTTTCAAAACTCTGAAAGGTAAAAACACTATTACTAGGATTTACGTTAAGAACCCTGGTGAAGGATACTCTAACAAAAGAATCAGAGTTCCTGCTAGACCAACTGAGGGTGATATTCAAACTGGTATTAGTACATCTGATGATTACTTCTATGCACCTAACCATGCATTTAGAACTGGTGAAATTGTAAGATATGAATTCTCATCAACTGCTGCACAAGGTCTATCAACTACAACTGAATATTTTGTAACTAGACTTGATAGTGCAAGATTTAAGTTAACTGATGCTGGTATTGGTACAACTAGAGATGATAGTGATTTTAAAGCAGGTAAGTTTGCTAGGATTTCTGGTGTAGGTGCAGGCACTCATACAATTAAGTATCCACCTATTGAAATTAAGGTAGAGACTCTTTCTGGTATTGGTTCAACTGCAATTACAAATCCAACACTGGAACCCCTTGTCCTTGGAAGTATTGAAAGTGTATATCTGGAACAAGGTGGTGCAGGTTATGGTTGTACAAATATTCTAAACTTCCATAGAAGACCAAATGTAGGTATTGCAACTGTTACGTTTGAAGCACTACTCAAACCTATTCTGGTTGAGGGGTCAATCGTTGACGTTCAAATTCTTGCTTCTGGTAGAGGTTATAGAAAAGATTCTGATATTGTTGTTTATGGTGACGGTGACTTTGCAAATATCAGTCCAATTATTGATGAAACAAATGGCAGTATTACTGGTGTAAGAATCACTGATGGTGGGGTTAATTATAACCCAGCAAATACTACTATGGTTCTACAGAATCGTGGTAGAGATGCCAAGTTTATTGCTAATGTTCATGAGTGGAAAATTAATCAGGAAGTTAAGAGTAGAAACTTAATTAATACTCTTGACGCTGCATTGACGAAACCAAATACCAACAGGGAACTTGGTCTACAGTTTATTAACATCTATCCTGCAAATAGACTGAGATTCCAGGTTGGCGACAATATTGATTCTGGTAACCTGGAACTTACTAATAATCCACAACACTCTCCTATCCTTGGATATGCCTATGATGGTAATCCAATTTACGGACCTTATGGATTCTCTGGAGCTACTGGTGGACCTGTACAGAGACTTAGGAGTAGTTATATCCTTAATACCGCGCCTAAGGTAGGCCTAAGACCTCCTGGGTATACTCCTGGATACTTTACTGATGATTACGAATACAACGGGTCTGGCGACCTTGACGAGTTCGGTGGCAGGTATTGTGTAACACCACAGTTCCCCGATGGAACATATGCATATTTTTATGCAATTGACGTTGATTCTAGTGGCGTTGCTGAACCCAAATATCCATATACTATTGGAAGATACTTTAAAGACACTCCAATTGTAGAGAATTTCGCTGCAGACTTTAATCAAGATAAAAATCTTGCTGAACTTAAAATTACTAGAAATATTGGTCCATACTATACCAATGTTGAGAATTCAATTTATGATTTGATTGATAAGGTAGATTCTTCGTTTAAACAGGAATTTAAAGTCACTCAAATTCAAACTTCTGGTATTACTTCTACTACTATCTTCTCACCAGGTGAAGATTATAGAGTTGGAGATAGATTGAATCTTGACAATGCTGGAACAAATGGAACAGGAACCAATATTGTTGTATCACATGTTCTTGGTAAAAATGTTTCGGAAATTTCCGTAGGTGTTTCGACTTTCACTAATGTAGTTCTCCGACCTGTCAATAACATTATTCATGGAAGAACGAGTGATCCTCATGAATTAGTTAATGGAGAAACCATTATTACTAGTGGAGTGTCTACAGCAGTTCTTTCGGACATTGAAGGTGCTTATAGAGTATCAGTTGTAAACAGAAAAGTTGCTCTTACTCAGTTCTTAGATCAATTGAGTGCAACTGGTATTTCTACTTTCGTTCCCGTTACCGATGTTGGTGGATTTGAAGTTAACGATATCATTGGTATTGGTACAGAACTTATGAGAGTCACTTCTATTGATAGTGAATTCTCTAGGTTGGGAGTTAATAGACAAGTAGGACTTGCTGAAACTCATAAATCTGGTTCTTCAGTTGAACTGAAACCTACTAGATTCACTTATGATATTGAAAAGGGTTCTAATTTCCTTGGTTTTGATAATAGAACATTGTTCTTTGATCCAACATACGCAGTTGGTGTGGGAAGCACAGGTTCTATTCACTATTTGACATCTACTGGAATTGGAACAGTTACTACTGAAACTAAGTTCACTAGAGTTATTCCTGAGAGATCGATTTATATTAAGAATCATCCATTTACTACGGGACAGAAGATTAATTACCGTGTTGGTGTTGGCGGAACATCATTAACTTGGGTCAAAACTTCTGCGGGATCTACCAGTGGTATTGGTACTGAGAACCTTGTAGATGGTGGAGATGTTTATGCTATTAACTTTGGTCCAGATTATCTTGGTATTTCTACAGTAGGATTCCCAACAGTAGGTGATGCTGTTTATTGGTATACGATTGCTGATCCAATTGGATTGGCACATTCGTTTACAACAACAAATCAACTTGTAACTGGTACAGTTCAAACTTTCCGAGGTCAAGTTTCTACTGGTTCTTCTCATGGTTTGAGTAGTGGTGATAAAATTTCTATTCAAGCGGTTCCGTTTGTAGAGGAAAGTGTAAAAATTCTATATGATCCTGTACTGAGAAAAATTACTACCAATAAAGTTTCTTGGTCCAGTACAACTTTCGATGCTTCTGATAGTAGTTTTGAATTTACTGATTTATCATTTAAGTCTGGTGATAAAGTTGTTTATTATAATAATGGCAACACAGTTAATGAACTTAACAATAATGAAGTTTATTTCGTTCTCAGAGAAAGTTCTCAAAGAATTAAACTCTGTAAAGATCTTGCCGATGTGAAGAATGGTGTTGGAGTTGCAATTACTTCTGTTGCTGCGGGTGCATATGATCTGGCAAAAGTTAATCCACCAATTACTGTAAGTAAAGGTAACATTCTGAAAATTGATGTTTCTGATGCTGGTCTTGCTGATATGAGACTGGACATTTTTGAGGACCTTCAGTTTAGAAAGAAACTTGATGTTAACGGTACTTCTGGATCATTCAATTTGATTCGTGATGGTATTCCTGGCCAAGTTGGTGCAAATGTTCAAATTAGAACTCTTGCTGGATTCCCTAAAAAATCATTCTATACACTAACTCCTATTGTTCCTACAGATCAAAGAAAGAATCAACTCTCTGTTGATAATACGGTTAGAGGATTCAATTCGATTACAGTTGAATCTAGTCTTCTTGAAGATACACATGAAGTTCTCGTTTCTGACGATAAAAACTTCTCATTCAATCTCACAAAACAACCAACTAGTGCTGAACTGTTTACAACCACATCTGGATTGACGACTGTTTTCTATGAAACAGATTCTTTGGACGCACTTGGTCCTATTGCTAGAACAAAGATTAATTTTGAAGGCAAAGGATATAATAAACTTCCAAGAGTTATTGGTTTTGATACCTTACAGGGCAGAGATGCAGTAATTAAGATTAATTCTGATAAGATTGGTAAGATTGAAACTACTGAGAGAATCAAGGATGGATTTGATTATCCAACGGATCCTACACTCTTGCCATTCTTAAGTGTACCTACTGTCTGTGATATCAGTGGTATTGCTAGAATTAGAGATGTTTTGGTTACGGATGGTGGTGTGAACTATCACCAAGCACCAAAATTAAAAGTCATTGGTAATGATAATATTGATCTTCAGGCAGTAGTTCAAGGTGGTTCTGTTGTCGGAGTTGAAGTTCTTACTAATGCATTTGAATTTGATGCTCCTTTAACTATCGTTCCCACTAGAAATACTAATGGATATGATATTGACCAAATAACTCATAGTGGTTCTGATGTAACAGTAGAACTTTTACTTGATCAACAGTTCTATAAACCAATTACAACTGGTTATGGATCTACTAATATCGACTTCCCATTCAAAGTTGGTGATAAAGTTTATGTTGAAGGTTGCAGATTAAAACCAGCTTCTCGTGCAGCTGGGGAGTTAAACTTTAACTCGGAAAACTATGGTTATAGACAATTTGATGTTACTGCAGTTGATGAAATAAACTTTAGAGTTACTTACAGTCTTGCTGGTATTGCAACAGGAACACTTGGTAGTTATGACGATGATTTTACCTTAGGTTATATTCACAATGCTAAGGATCTCGCCAAGTTCCAAATGAGACTTGTTGATGATGCTAAATTCTTCTCTGGTGAGAAAGTTACTTCCGATAAGTTTGAAGCAGTCGTTGTTGAAAATGGTTGGGATGTAGAACTTAATCAATTGAGACTAACTAATAGTCAAGGTGAACTTAGAGTTGGTGATACCCTTTATGGTGAAAGATCTAAACTCGCTGGTAAAGTTGAGGATGTAAACAGATTTAATATTAGAACTTCACTTGGACTTTCTAGAGAAAAAGTTGGCGAAGTTGATCAATCTGTCGGTATTCTCAATGATTATCTGCAGAGAGTTTCTGATAACTTCTATTATCAGAAGTTCTCATACTCCATTAAGAGTAAGATTTCTTACTCCAAATGGAGAGAATCTGTAAGATCTATTGTTCACCCATCGGGATTCCGAGAATTCTCTGATTTGGAGATTGTGGGTGATCCTAAGAAGGATGCAATTGCAAATAACTATGTTTCTGTTGGACTCGCTAAGTCCACAAACATGAAAGTTAAAACTGTAGAACCAAAACTTGATCTTTTAATTAATATTGATAATGAGGCTTATTTGGGATCTAAGAGTAACTTTGCAATGGTTACTGAAGATGATCCATTAGAAGATGGTGCCGTTCAAAGAGTCTTCTTCCCAGAAGGTAGACCACTTAAGAGTTATATCTTAAACAAGACTAATAAAGTTCTTAAGATTGATGATATCAGTGACGGATTCGATGGAAGTCTGGATAGATCGGGCAATTTGATTGGTAAGACCAATTTCCCACTTAGAACGGGAGGTGTCCCTCTATTCAAGAAACAATTTGATTCTTCAAGTTCTGCAGTAGTTGATCTTACTAATAATTCAATTTCTATTCAAAACCACAACTTCCAGAGTGGTCAGAAAGTAATCATTGATAGGGGTGGTGGAACTCCAATTGGTGTTGCTACAACTTCTTACACTACTAGTGAAAGACATATCCTTATGGGAGTGTCTGGTGCTGGTGGAAGTTCCATGTTTGAAAATGGAATTAACTTTGAAGTTGGTGGACCAGTAACAGGTGTTTCTACAGTTGCTAATCCAATTGTAGGTGCTAAAATGTTTGGATTTGGAACTGGTTTCCCAGGCATTTCCACCAGGGGTACTGGTGCATCATTTACAGTTATGATTACATATGACACTGGAACAGGTCAACCAATTTCTACTAATGTAGTATTGAGAGAAGGTGGTTCTGGGTATTATGTTGGTGATAATGTAAGTATTGCAGGTACTCATCTTGGTGGTGCAAGTCCAGCAAATGATTTGACATTCCCCGTTACTAAGATTTCTGGTACAAGAGTTGGCATCCAAACAGTTTATACCAACTTAGAAGGAACTAATGATGGTGCTGGATCTGGTGCAATCTTTGAAGTAGAAAGAGATGTTAATTTGGATGTTAGTGCAGTTAGAGTTCTGAGTGGAGGTTCTGGATATGCGGCAACCAACACAATTTCTATTGCAGGAACTTATATCGGTGGTTCTACACCTACAGATAACTTATTCCTTTCTCCAACTGAGTTGGGTTCGAATGTAATGCCAGATGAAGTATTCATTCAAAAACTTGATGATGTTAAATTTAGATTCTCTGGATTATCAACTTCTGTCATCTTTGACATGAAGTCTCTTGGAACTGGAATACATACATTGAGATATGAAAATCCAAATGAAAATGCTCTGATCCTTGTTGATGGTATTGTACAGAGTCCTCTTCGTAACAAGAAACTATCTGTCACTACTGGTTCAGGAATCAATGCAAGTTCTCAGCAGGTAACGATTACTTCTGGTATTGGATCGGTTTCCATTGGAGATATTATTCGTTTAGATGATGAATATATCAGAATTAACTTTATTGGAGACGGTACATTTGTATCTTCCAGAAGTGCTGAGGTAAATAGTGTTGTAGATCAAAATTTCTACTACGATGTAAACAGGATGAACTCTTCAGTGATTCGAGTTTCTAACTCGTTCGTCACTGCAGATGACAACCCTCCATATTAACTATAAATAACAGAAAAGTTCCTTTGAATAATGGCTAAACAGGGTATTAATACAGGGTCAGCCCCGAATGATGGCACAGGAGATACTTTACTTAATGCGACTTTAAAAATTAATTCGAACTTTGATGACATTTATGATAAGTTCGGTGATGGTACGAATTTAGTAAGTTTCGTTTCCTTTGCATCTACTGCTGGATATTCTACCAATTGTGGTATTGCATCCACTTCGGCTCTTGCTGGAACTGCAAAGTCAGTTACGGGAGACATTAGTATTAATACTACTGGTGTTATTACTTCTCAGTTTGCTAACTTTACTGAGGGTATGAAAATTCAGGAGTCTGGAACTCCTGTAGATACCACAATTGCAGTTGGATTCGCAAAGACA